>ENA-OPVK01000936-OPVK01000936.1-human-gut-metagenome-genome-assembly--contig:-NODE-936-length-19225-cov-4.594523_pt1 | contig 19225 bp, 15 predicted proteins | sample MGYA00241495_ERZ501982 | MGnify/ENA primary metagenome ERZ501982 (study PRJEB25962, sample SAMEA2042002) | human gut metagenome | biome: human gut; feature: human-associated habitat; material: faeces...
GAGCAGCGCCACGAGCCAGAACATCTTGCTCGAGAAAATCTTGCCCAGGTCGCGCACGTGGAACTCCTCGTCGGAGGACTTCTCGAGCTTCAGCTCGCCCGAGGCAATCATCTGCCGGTCGAGCTTGCGGTCCATCAGCACGAAGACGCTGAAGCAGAGCAGACCGATGACCAGCAGCGCCGTGCAGAAGGCCACGGGGGCGACAATCGACTTGTCGAACATGTTCGAAACCATCGGCGCGAGCCACATCACGGCGAAGACGCCCAGACGGGCAATGGCCATCTCAAGTCCCATGGCGAGGGCCATCTCCTTGCCCTGGAACCACTTGGCGATGGACTTCGATACGGTGGTGCCGGCCATCTCGCAGCCGCAGCCGAAAATCATGAAGCCCAGCGAGGCGACCTTGGCGCTGCCGGGGAAGGATACCCACCAGCTGTCGAGCCAGGCGCAGAGCTCGGTCGTCTGGAACCACTCCGAGATGCCGACCAGCTTGATGGCCGCACCGGCCACCATGAGCGAGGCCGAGAGCATGCCCGTGAAGCGGATGCCCATCTTGTCGAGGATGATGCCCGCAAAGATGAGGAAGAAGACGAAGACGTTGAGGAAGTACTCCGATGCGGCGTAGGTTCCGAAGGTTCCGCTGTCCCAGCCACGGGCCGATTCGACGAGCGATTTGAGCGGCGACATCACGTCCACGAACATGTAGGCGAAGAACATCATCAGTGCGATGAGCACCAGTGCCGTCCAGCGGGCGGCCGCCGAGTCGTTGAGTTTGCGTTGGATAGTTTCTACCATAAGTCGAGTTGTGTTATTGGATGTTTTCTAAGTCTTCTTTGCTGTCATAGCTGTCTTTTTTCCGTCTTTCCTGTCTTTCTTGTCTTTCCTGTCGTTTTCGTGCTGTTCTCTTCCGTGCCCTCTGCCGCGGCGCCTCACTCCTCCTCGCCCTGTGCGTAGCGCTTGAGGATGCGGTAGGCCTCATCGATGCCCAGCTCGCCCGCCTTCGAGAGGTCGAGGCACCCCTTGCGCGTATCCTTCATCAGAATCTGGACGATGCCGCGGTTGTAGTACGCCTCGGCAAAGTCGGGGTTGAGCTCGATGGCCTTCGTGTAGTCCTCGAAGGCCTCGGGCAGGTTGCCCGAGAGGGCCTGCAGCGTGGCGCGGTTGTAGTAGCTGTAGGCGAAGTCGGGGAAGAGCTTGATGGCCTTGTTCAGGTCGGCGATGGCCTCGTCGTAGCTGTACGTGCGCTTGCTGTTGTTGTTGAGCCGGTTGGCCGGGTCGGCGTTGATGGAAATCCGCTGGTAGGAGTTGTCAATCGACGAGATGAAGTCAATCATCTCGGCCCGCGTGGTCGAACGGTTGAAGTAGAGGAACGGATTGGCCGGGTTGAGGTCGATGGCGCTCGTGTAGGTGTTCACCGAGTTGGTGTACTGCTTGATGAGCGACTGCGTGACGGCGCGTTCGAAGAGCACGGTCCATGCGGGGTTGCTTGCAGCGTCCACGACGAGGAGGTGCTGCTGCGCAGCTCCTGCAGGTAGCGCTGGTCGAGCATGACGAGCGTATCGGCCGGGATGTTGCTCGGACGGCACGACACCTCGAGGTAGCGGTTGCCGATGCGGCGCTTGAAGTCCTCGGCGCGCTGCACGTGGTAGGGGCGTGCCACCGGCGCCGTGTCGGGCTCCATGAGCGTGAACTTGAAGAGCGGCAGCAGGCGCATGTCCTCTTCGCTGCCGTTGTAGCCGCCGATGCGGCCGCTGCCCGAGAGCTTGCTGTCGAACGAGAGCAGGCGGTCGAAGCGCTGCGTCGTGTCGGCGTAAATCGAATAGGTGCTGTCGCTCAGCCGCGAGCGGTATTCGGCGATTTTGCGGCTGGCGATGTCGCGGTCCTCGCGGGCCCCCTTGGGGTCGCGCAGCAGTTCGCGCAGCGAGCCGCGGTGGAGGTAGGCGTTCGCAAAGTCGGGGTAGAGCTCGATGGCCGAGGTGTAGTCCTGGACCGCCTTCTCGATTTCACCCAGCTCGGCGTAGACCCCCGCGCGGTTGTAGTAGACCAGCACGTTGTTGGGTGAGTAGAGCGCCACGTGGTCGTAATCCTCGAGTGCGCGGTTGTAGTCGCCAATCTGCGCGCGCAGCATCGCGCGGTTGAAGTATCCGAGCGAGTTGGTCGAGTCGAGCCGCACGACGGTGTCGAAGTCCGAGAGCGCCAGCATCGGGCGGTTGGTGTTCGAGTAGACCAGCGCCCGGTTGAAGTACGAGGGGACGTAGGCCGAGTCGCAGGAGATGGCCCGGTTGAAGTCCGCCTCGGCCTCCTTGTAGCGCTCCTGCTGCATGTAGAGCGTGCCCCGGTGGTTGTAGCCGTCGGGATTCTCGCGGTTGGTGCGGATGGCCTGGTCGAAGTTCTCGTAGGCGCGTACCGTATCCTTCAGATAGAGGTAGCCGATGCCGCGGTTGATGTAGGCGCCGGCCACCTTGTTCTCCTGGCGGATGAACTTGTCGAAATCCTCCACCGCCAGGGCATACTGCTTGTCCTGCAGCCGCGTGATGCCGCGGTAGAAGTAGGGCGCCGGGAGGTCGGGCCGCAGCTCGATGGCCTCCTGGAAATCCTTCAGCGCATCGTCGTAGTTGCCCAGCTGCGAGCGGGTGAGCGCCCGGTAGGTGTAGGCCTGCGTATAGACGGGATTCTTGCGGATGGCGGTCGAGAAGTCGGCCTCGGCGCCAATCAGGTCGTCGAGGTTGTATTTGGCGATGCCTCGCAGGAAGTACCCCTCGAAGGCATCCTCGTCGAAGCGCAGCAGGGTGTTGAGCGTACGAATCGCCTCCTGATAGTTGTTCTCCATCATGCAGCGCTGCCCCATCCAGAAGAAATACTCCTTGTTGTACTGGGCACGGGCCTGCATGCAGCAACCGAGCAGAAGCGCTCCGATGAGTCCTGTGATGAATCTACGCATGTTCTTCCTGTCTCTCCCTGTCGTTTCTAACGGGCCTGGGCCCCTTTTTCGTATTCCGTTCCGGGCGGGATTTCCGCGCCCCGTATCTTCGGGGCCTTTTTCCGGCGCCCGCTCCTGTCCGGTCTCTTCTCTTGTTCCGCCCCTTCGGGGGTCTCACCGTCTGCCGTCCTGCGTCTGCCGGGGGCTTCCTGCTTCATCGTCCTGCGTCTGCCGTCCTGCGCCTGCCGTTCTCCGTCTGCCGTCTGCTGACCTCCGTCCTCCGCTTGCCGGCCCCGGCCCGGGGCGCATCCGCCGCTATTCGAGCTCGTAGCCGAAGCGGCGCAGCTGACGCTCGTTGTTGCGCCAGTCGTCACTCACCTTGACGAAGAGCTGCAGAAAGACCTTCTTGTCGAGGAACTTCTCGAGGTCTTCGCGCGCAAGCTGCCCCACGCGCTTGAGCTTCTCCCCCTTGTGGCCGATGACGATGCCCTTCTGCGACTCGCGCGAGACGTAAATCGTCGCCGCAATGCGGTCGATGGTGGGCTCCTCCTTGTAGGATTCGATTTCGATTTCGCAGCAGTAGGGAATCTCCTTGTCGTAGGTGCGGAGAATCTTCTCGCGGATAATCTCCGAGGCGAAGAAGCGCAGGGTCTTGTCCGTGAGCGTATCCTTGGGGTAGAAGGCGGGTCCTTCGGGCAGCACCTCGAGGATTTTGCCGAAGAGCCCCTCGATGTTGAAGCGTTCGCGCGCCGAGACGGGGACAATCTCCGCCTCGGGCAGAATGCCGTGCCACCGCTCGACGAGCGCCTCGAGCGCCTCGGGGGTTGTGAGGTCGATTTTGTTGATGACCACCAGCGTCGGGATGCCGCTCGTACGGATGCGCTCGAGGATGTCGGCCGAGCGGTCGCTCTGCTCGACGGTGTCGGTGACGTAGAGAATCACGTCGGCGTCGGAGACGGCCCCCGTGACGAACTTCATCATCGACTCCTGCAGCTTGTAGGCGGGTTTGAGGATGCCCGGCGTGTCGGAGTAGACAATCTGGAAATCGTCGCCCGAGACGACGCCCAGGATGCGGTGGCGCGTGGTCTGGGCCTTGGAGGTGATAATCGAGAGGCGCTCGCCGACGAGCGCGTTCATGAGCGTCGACTTTCCGACGTTGGGATTTCCGATGATGTTGACGAAGCCCGATTTGTGCATGGGGTTGCGGTTTTTGACTTCCAAAGGTAGGAATTAATCTCGATTATTCCTATCTTTGACGAAAATTAACCCCCTAAACCGGAATGCCTATGATGTAACCCCGAACCGAATCACGTTATCCATTGGATTCATACAGTGCCGTCACCGCACGAAAAGCGCCGGCACGAACATATAAAAAGCGTTAACTTTACACTTGTCTTTCGAAATCTGGAAAATTTGAAATTAACAAGGGTTTTACACATACAATTTATTTATAATCAGCATTCTAATATTTTCCACCCTCTGATTAAGAAACAACACAGAAACAAAACAATCAATTAAAGCAAATTCAAGCCTTTTCCATTTTCATTAGGTTTCATTCCCTTCACTTGTTTGCACAAGGAGTCCATACTTTACTGTGAGCAGTTATTCTCTCTACTCCAAGAGACATTTATTGATAAACATACTTGCAGCCAAAAAAGAAAAATCCCCGATCTCTCTTCAGCCTGTGCTTCCCTTTTATTGGCAACCAAAACCGCTTTTACCGTAATAGCCATAGGCATACTGACAAGCAAATATGCCTATCTAAATATAGTTTACTTTGGTTTAGCTTATATATAGAGCTAATAAACTAAAGTAAACTGAATTCATGTAGCTTCTACTCATTCAACAGGTGCAGCCAAAAGAGAAAATGGCTGGAACCAATAAGTCATTTGGCGCAGCCATCTCCTTTTTTCCCTTTGTTTGACTTTACTTTAATGAACATATATAAGACGGGAATAAAGTAAAGTTCATATTTTTTCTTTTGGATGCAATCTGTTTTTTAATATTAGCATTCTTATATTCAATATATTGCCTATTTGCAAACACATGATGCGAAGATGAGATAAATAGTTTCTTGAGCTTATTTAGGCAGATCAAAACAATGTATCATCAACAACGCTTTCATCCATATAATTTTGTAAAATCTTATATTTAACTATTTTATCTCCCTTGCGCAACACTTCTATGTCTACGATATATCCCCTTTTTTGCCAATCTACCCCATCATGTGAAGTCGTCATCTCTGTTTTAGTCAAAGAATTATCATCCTCAAATATGACATTAACTGCTTCTGGTTGTATAGATTCTATAATACCCTTATTCCCGCTATTGGATTTCTTGTCATCAAATCGAGTTTGATACCAATAAAACAACTTCTTTCTATAAATATTAGTTTGCGGTTGAGCCTCATCCATCGTCCCAATTTCTTTTATCACCTGCGGAGATAGAGTTTTTACTTGCTGTGCTTCTTCACTATCAATAACTACAACTTTTTCATTACCCGTAATTATATTTATTGTTCCATGATTATGGATAATAGGTTGTGTTATTTCTATACAATTCCTGATACTTTGCTCATTTGGTTTTTGTTGAGAAACATTTGTACCTACTATATAATCCTTTACTCTTTTTAGATGAGAGCAAAAATCTAAAATTGTGTTTGAATTCTCAAGAGCAGCGAATAATGATGGGATTAATACAGATATAAATTCTACTTCATAACTTCCCTTGCGCACCTCACATATCTGCAATTCCTTCTGATTGCATGAATAGCATTTATATTCATTGTTTATTGCAATGAGTGCTCTCGAAAAGTCCTCAACGGATAATGGACTATCCGTATCAACCTTATAAGTGAATCTTTGTTCTGCCATATAATTTATTCATTTTTTATAGACATTATATCCCAAAATCGATTGAAAAACGCAGTCAGTTTCTCAATGACGGTCTCGCGTTTCTTTGTTCGGTCACCCGTAGGGGTGAAACGGGATACAGGTGGCAGAACCTTTGTTATCGCTGTCCCTGTCGTCTGTACAAACCCGTCGCGGAAGGCGTTATCCATAAACTTGTAAGCCTCTTCACTGTTTAGGTTCTCATCAACGATAATCCGATCCAACTCGGCACGACGCTGCTCTTCAACATAAGCCAGCCAGTCCTCATCCACCTCTGATTCCGGCGTCAGAGATTCGATAAACCGTTCTATCAGCTCCTTTTTGTTGCGCAGGTCAACACTTGAGTCGATCGCCCTACGAATCGTTACAATAATCTCCTTATCCTGCAAGTGCTCTTCGTGGTACTTGCGAATCAACGACAGAATATAGTCGATATTGACCTCTATCTGCTTGATTAGTTCCATCTCGAAAACCAAATCCTCGTTGATTTGCTCCGCTTCATGCTTCTGAGGTCGGAACTCATTGTACAGGTCAATGTATGCACTGTGATAATCCTGCACATCGCGTTCGGTCAATATTTCACGTCCAGCAAAAGCATCAAATGTCGAGAGAATATTCCGCAGTTTCAGAATTGCCCCATATAATCGCACAAAACTCTTTTTGTTCTGTTCTCCGACAATCTGCTCTCCGGCTGGATACTTCATCTGCAGTTCGCTGACTAAATCCGCATAACCGCGAACTTCCTTATCATTCTGCGTATAACCGTTATAATATTCATCGAAGGTTTTGAGCAACACGATGCCCGCGGCTTCCTTATCTCCAAATAGCGCAATACTCTCGTTGGTAGCCTTTTCGAGATTGCGGAAACATACAATATTGCCAAAAGTCTTAATCGAGTTCAGAATACGGTTTGTACGCGAATAGGCCTGCAACAGCCCGTGCATCCGCAGATTCTTGTCGACCCACAACGTATTGAGTGTCGTTGCATCAAAACCCGTCAGGAACATATTGACGACAATCAGCAAATCCAACTCCCGATTCTTCATCCGCAGGGATACGTCCTTGTAATAATTCTGGAATTTATCGCTCGACGTATCGTATGATGTGGCAAACATCGCATTGTAATCCTCAATGGCGCTTTCGAGAAAATCGCGGGAACTCTGATCCAAACCACTCGTATCTTCGGGATTCTCATCCATGATAAAATCGTCCGAATCCTCATTGACGCCAAAACTGTATATCGTCGCCACTTTCAGCCGCCGGTCACTCGGCAGCTCCGCCATCTGACGTTTGAACTCGACATAGTACATCTTGGCCGTATCAATGGAAGAGACAGCGAAAATTGAATTGAAGCCCGTCAGACGTGTTGGTTGTTTTACCTCTTCGACCTTATTGCGACGACCGGCTGAAGCCACCTCGCCGATGTTTGTCACGGCATGGAATTCATAAGATTTTGCCGTGCGTTTCGTCTTTTGATTGAAATGTTGGAGAATGTAGGCAACGATATTGGCAATGCGCCGTTTGTCGGCCAATGCCTCTTCACGGGCAATGTCCCAGACCATCGAATTCTCAATCTCCTCTTTCTCCTTGACGGTACGGACGTACTCGATGCGGAACGGCAGTACGTTCTTGTCATTGATGGCATTGACAATCGTGTAGGTATGCAACTGGTCTCCAAAAACCTGTGCCGTTGTCCGCAAATCGGGCTTTCCTCCGCTTACGGCATTTTTGGCGAATATCGGCGTACCCGTGAACCCGAACAGGAAATAACGTTTGAATTTCCGGATGATGGCAGTATGCATATCGCCGAACTGCGAACGGTGGCACTCATCGAAAATGATGACGATTTTTTGCTGGAAGACCGGATGTTCCGCATGACGACCGATAAAGACCGAAAGTTTCTGAATGGTCGTGATGATGATCTTCGCCGCCGGGTCTTCCAACTGACGTTTCAGAATCGCCGTACTCGTATTGCTGTTGGCTGCCCCTCGCTCAAACTTGTCATACTCGCGCATCGTCTGATAGTCGAGGTCCTTGCGGTCGACCACGAACAACACCTTGTCGATGTAAGGCAGTTTGCTCGCCAACTGTGCCGTTTTGAACGAAGTAAGGGTTTTGCCACTGCCCGTCGTATGCCAAACATACCCGCCGCCTTCTACCGTACCGTAGCGTTTGTAACTGTTGGCCACGTTGATTTTATTCAAGATGCGTTCTGTCGCTACGACCTGATAGGGACGCATGACGAGCAGCATCCGGTCGGAGGTGAATACGCAGTACCGGGTCAGCAGATTGAGCAACGTATGCTTGGCGAAGAACGTGCGGCCGAACCCCATCAGGTCGGTAATCGGCCGGTTGTTGGCATCTGCCCACCACGAGGTGAACTCAAAGCTGTTGCTCGTTTGCCGACTTTTGGAGCGGTTTCCGCCGGAGGCGGCCTCCTTGACATGGCTTTGGCGCGTGGTATTGCTGTAATACTTGGTGAAGGTTCCGTTCGATATGACAAATATCTGGACATACTCGAACAATCCGCTGCCGGCCCAGAAACTCTCCCGCTGGTAGCGGTCGATCTGGTTGAAAGCCTCCTTGATATCGACACCTCGACGTTTCAGTTCGATGTGCACCAACGGCAGGCCGTTCACCAATATGGTAACATCGTAACGATTGGAGCGCATTCCGCCATCGACTTCGTATTGGTTGATGACCTGGAGCGAATTGTTGTGGATATTGACCTTGTCGAGCAGGTAGATATTCTTGACTGTTCCGTCGTCACGCGTCAGCAACTGCACATGGTCTTCCTGAATGATGGCGGTTTTCTCTACAATTCCACTGTTCTTGTTGGCAAGACAACCCGTAAAGAAACGCGACCACTCGGCATCTGTAAACGTATAGTGGTTGAGTTTCTCCAACTGACGGCGCAGGTTGGCAATCAACTCCGTTTCGGTATGAATCGGCAGGTAATCGTATGCCTGTTCGGTCAGCAGTTTGATAAATGCCCGTTCGAGATCGGCCTCCGACTGGTACTCTTTTTCCGTGCGGTATTCTGCCCGGTAGTCACTGACTACTGTACTTTCGGGATTTTCAGCAACCAGGTTGTACTTGTTCATAATAATTTTACTTGTTAAACCTACTTGGACTTATGGTGGCATTCTATTCTGTCTCTTAAATCAGCGAGTTTTTCTCCTTTATAGCTGAACCACAATGGCCCCTGCACTGGGTGATCAAATTGTTTGAGTTTGCGGGCCAAAGCAGAAAGTGAGGTAGTTTCTCCATTGTATTCAATATGACGATCATCCACAACTATTGCTTTTATTTGAGGATTTTCGATAAATGAAAGTTCACTCCCTACTGGAATATCAAAAGCGCTGAAACGGAATGGGCCACGCTTTGCGGTTTCCCGCACTTCATTTGCTATTTGTTCATCCAGAATTTCATGACCTTCAGGCGTTAGCCGCTGTAGCCGATCCAACGTTCCGCTAATTTTAGCAATCGATTCCAATAAGCTATAGGCATCCTCTACGGACATTGCATAAAACTCTTTCACTCTTTCTTTTCCATCAAAGTTCTCGATAGTGCGAAGATCTGGATTGAGTTTGTCGATAAGTTTATGCAGCTCCTTATCAGTTAGTTCACCATTCACATGGTATACGGCATACACCCTGAATGCAAAAGGGATTGTTTCACTTCGATTCAGCTGCTTAAGTCGCTTTTCGATATTATGTGCATAACCTATCTTAACAAAATCAGGAAATGAAGGATTGGTTAAAATATAAATTACCCCCTTTATTTTCTCATTATTCATCATAGTTTATATGTTTTGGAAAAGTCAGTAGTTTATCTCTATAATATTCATATTGCTGCCGGCGGGCGGCAATCTCGGCGGGAAGACCTTCCGAAATATCGTTTACCAACGTCTCGAATTTATCGAGGATGGCAACGATGCGTTGCTGCTCTTTCATTGGCGGGATGGGGATTACAACCTCCCCAAACCGTTTTTTAGATACATTGAAACGAGTAACACCGCTGGCCGTCTTTATTATTTGTTTTCGTATCTCTTCACTGCGAAATAAGAATTTCATAAAATCGGGCAATAGCAATGCTCTATCGTTCATACGAAATCCGAAACAAAAACTATTGAGATATAAATCCCCATCCGGACGTGTAGTCATTACGGAAGACATCCCGCAATCATCAGGTGTTTCCGATGAGCCAGTAAATACAACATCTCCATACTCGACTTTATTTTGCTTCTCTCCTTCTGCTATCTGAACCATATCATTCATGTTGAGATCTATCGCAATATTGGAGTATACGTTCATATAAGTGATAAACTTGGCATTTCCTGCTATAAAATCGCGTTTGCTCTTTCCGGTGAGACCTCCATAGAATGCACCTATATCGCTTAATTTACACCATTTTACACCTTCAGAATACCCCCCCCCCGAATTTGCTGAAATTCAACAACTTATTGCGATAGTATTCATACTGCTTCCGCCGTGCCTCCAGTTCCGCCTCCAGTTCCGCCTCCAGTTCCGTAAACTTATCGAGGATATTTACGATTTCGTTCTGAATCGCAAGAGGCGGAACTGGGATTAAAAAATCTTTAATAATCCCTGCACTTAAATTATTTATCGTTGTCGAATTAAGCGCAGAACATAAATAATCACTAAACCTCCCGCTTGTAAGCAGGTGAAATAAAAAACGACTATTCAACTGTTCCGGACATCTAATTACAGCCATAAATCCACCGAATGTATAGTCTATATCTTCGGAAATATAGGCTACTTTTCCTACATGCTCTTTACTGCCGCTTCCTGCACAAATTAAAATATCTCCTTTGCGTAATAGCTGATTTTCTTTAACTTTTACTTTTTTTGACACTAATTTTACATCTTCATAGTTTAATGTATTAGAAGAAAGTGTAATGTTGTTAGCCCGAAGTACTCGCCAAGCATCATCGGTAATAGATTTAGCCTCTTGGGATTTGTTATATGTGATTCCTCGAATATATTTACAAGTCTCTCCAAACGTGCAATATTCCACCCCATTCGGGCATAACTTCCGGATCATCTCCTCGATACGGCTCATTGCTCACCTCCTTTCTCCTTGTCGGCTGCACGCTCCTCCAGTTGCACGAAGCGGTCGAAATCGCTCGTATAGAGACGATCCTGAACAATGCGATATTTCTCCCATTCGCTCTCGGCATGGGCTTTGGCCAGCTCTGCCGAGATGCGACCGGCATTGGCAAGCACCTCCCGATCCATCAGCGACAAAAAGCCGTTCAGCCGTTTCTCCCAGTCCTCCATCGTCATGGGGATATGGCGCATGGCTTGTATCTCCGCCAGATCGAGGTAGGCCGAAACAATGCGGCCAAGCGTCTGCAACTCCTCTTCCGTAAGGTAGTTTTTGGCAACCGTCACGTCGTATTTGTGGATCTTGCCCGTCGGCGCACCCTCCCATGTCGTCAATCCCATGTGCTCCTTGTCGGCATCGGCGCGCTGATAGATCAACTCCGCCGCCGTGTGCCCATGCACGCTGTAATGCATCTTGTTCTGTACCGCAGCGAAAAAGCGCTGAGTGGCCTTTGCCGTCGGATCGTAATCGATGGCCGTAGCGTAAATGTCCGTAATCTTCTGGTAAAAACGACGTTCCGACAGACGAATCTCTCGGATGCGCTCCAACTGCTTCTCGAAATAGTCTTTCGTAAGCACCGTACCGCCCCGTTTCAGCCGCTCATCGTCCATCACCCATCCCTGTATGGTGTAGTCCTTGACAACCGCATTCGCCCACTTGCGGAACTGTACGGCACGCTCGTTATTGACTTTGAAGCCCACGGAGATAATCATCTGGAGACTATAATGTTTCACTTCGCGGCAGACCTCACGGCTGCCTTCGGTTTGAACTATCCGGAAATTCCGGACAGTTGCCGACTCGGACAATTCGTTGTCGTCGTAAATCTTCCGGATATGCTCGTTAATGGTGCGTACATCCACCCCATACAGCTCCGCCATCATTCGTTGGGTCAGCCAAATGTTTTCATCCTCATACCGGAGTTCCACGCGGGAGGGATTTTCACCCGTAGCCGCCACGAAGGTCAGGTATTCGGCGGCCGAACTGCGGATCGTTATCTCTTTATTGCTCATATTCATTCCGTTTTACAATGTGGCCACAATCGCATCGATAGCCGTGCGCAGCACGTTTTGACGTGCGACAATCTCTGCAATACGCAGGTTCAACGCCTCTATATCCACCTCTTCGCGCGTATCGGGCTGTTCGACGTATGACGAAACCGAGATGTTGTAATCATTCTCGGCAATCTTGCCGTTTTCGACCAGACGGGCAAAATGCGCATCATCCTTGCGTGCGACGAATGCTTCGAGAATCCGTGCGATATTGGCGTTGGAGAGTTTGTTCTTGTTACCCTCGTGGATAAACTCACCCGAGGCATCGATAAAGAGAGTTGCATTGTCCTTCTTGCTCTTCTTCAGCACGATAATGCAGGTAGCAATGCCGACGCCAAAGAAAAGATTGGCCGGCAACTGAATGACGGTGTCGATGTAGTTATTGTCGATCAGGTATTTGCGGATTTTCTGTTCGGCTCCGCCACGGTAGAGTACACCGGGGAACTCGACGATAGCCGCCGTACCGTTGGTAGCCAGCCACGAAAGCATGTGCATCGTAAAAGCAAGGTCGGCTTTGCTCTTGGGAGCCAGAATACCCGCAGGCGAGAATCGTGGGTCGTTAATCAGCAACGGATTTTCATCCCCGACCCATTTGATCGAGTAAGGTGGATTGGAGACGATGCACTCGAACGGTTCATCGTCCCAGTGTTTCGGGGCAAGCAGCGTATCACCCAGTGCAATATCGAACTTTTCGTAGTTGATATCGTGCAGGAACATGTTGATGCGGCAAAGATTGTAGGTCGTAATATTGATCTCCTGCCCATAAAATCCCTGACGCACATTCTCCTTGCCGAGCACTTTGGCGAATTTCAATAATAGCGAACCGCTGCCGCAGGCCGGATCGTACACTTTGTTCACCTGTTTTTTCCCGACGAGCGTAATACGGGCAAGGAGTTCGGAAACCTCCTGTGGCGTGAAGAACTCGCCGCCCGATTTTCCCGCATTGCTGGCATACATCGTCATCAGAAACTCGTAGGCGTCGCCGAAGGTGTCGATCTGATTATCGGCCAGATTGCCGAGTTTCATGTCGCCGATCTTATCGAGAATCTTCACCAACGTCTCATTGCGTTTCTGCACTGTTGCTCCGAGTTTGTTGCTGTTTACATCGATGTCGGCAAACAGGCCTTTCATGTCATCTTCGCTCGCTGCACCCTTGGCCGAGTTTTCGATGGCATGGAAGATATTATTCAGCGTTTCGTTCAGATTGGGGTCTGCCGCGGCACGTTTGCGCACATTGCCGAAGAGCTGCGACGGAAGGATGTAGAATCCCCGCTCCTGCACGGTCACTTCACGCCCAAACTCGGCCTGCTCGTCCGAACATTCGGCATAATCAAAGTCCGCGTTCCCGGCCCGATGCTCTTCCGCATTGATAAAAGCGGTAATATTCTCGGATATGAAGCGGTAAAACAACATCCCCAAGACGTAATTTTTGAAATCCCAACCATCGACACTTCCCCGCAAGTCGTTAGCTATCTGCCAGATTGTGCGGTGAAGTTCCGCACGCTCCTGTTCTCTTGCCATATATTATCTGTTTATCAATTCCTTAATATCCACTTCCAGCAACTCTGCAATACGAATCACCGTATCCAGTTGCGGTTGCGACGAGTTGGTACACCACTTCGATATGGTCGAAGGGTCTTTGCCCAACTGTTCCGCCAGCCATTTCCCTGTTTTATTCTTTTCCGCAAGAATAATTCTCAACCGGTTAATCTCTTTCATTCCTGTTACAAACTGGGATTGCAAACAAAGATATTGAAAATTATTCAATCAATGTAATTCGAAGAAAGGATTTTAACATTTGCAATGTACTTCTCGTATTATATTTGTGACAGATTCCGTGGATATATGACAGCCGCTCACATTATCCAATATACCACAACTTCCGTCAAGCCGGATTTTATGCGGGCTTGCCCGTGTGCCACAAGATTTCTTTCGGGGTAGCCTAATACCCCGTCAGCCGTTCGGCGGCGGGAGGAATGCCACACAATCTGCAAGCAGAGGCAGTCTCGTTGTCCAATGTTGGCCTGATTATAAAGTGGCAAACAGGTGGTATGGTTCGACGCAGAATTGCCATCAAAGTCTCTTCGTCAACATGCACATCTATCAAGCAATAAAAGGGGGAAAATAAAAAAGAAACGGGAACCGTTATCCGAGTCGGGCAACATATTCCAGCAGCCTATTCAGAGATATTTTTCATTGGCGGGAGCTCAATCCTATCGACGACTTGCCCCTCTTATACAAGGCGGCAAAAGCCCGTATTTGGCTCAAACTTCCACTACCGATTTCCTTTCAATTGTTTATCTGAAAACGGTTTAGTTTAGTTTTTCTCCCTTATATATAGATACTAAAGTAAACTAAAATATATATGGCCGCTCCGGTACAACGGATCATTCATGTTTCAGTCGAATAATCCGTTTACCAGATTGACCGCATCATCCTTTTTCTGATTGATGATTTTGGCGTATACCTGTGTCATCTTCACGTCGGCATGACCGAGCAACTTCGAGGTGGTATAGAGGTCGGCGCCAAGCGTCAGCATCATCGTCGCGAACGTGTGCCGGGCGGTGTGGAATGAGAAACGTTTGTCTATGCCTGCCGCTTTTGCCCACGGTTTGAGCAGCAGGTTTATCATCGTTGGGCTCGGCAAGTCGAAGACGTGGTCTTCTGCCATCTTGTCTCCACGCTCCGGCATCCACTTTAACGCTTCCGGTGAAAGCGGCAGATAAATCGGCTCTTTGGTTTTCTGCATGGAGACCGCCAAACGATACTGCCCCCTATCGACAAACACATCTTTCCATCTCAAACCGATAATGTCGCTTATTCGCAATCCACAAAAGCAGGAGAACAAATAAGCCTGTTTTACGGCCTCATTCTTCATCGGAGTAGCAATCAATGCCCGAACCTCCTCAATGGTCATATACGAGCGCTTACTCTCCGGCAAACGTATTTTATCCGAGTTATTAATCTTCGTAAATGGGTTGGACTTGATAATATCAGCACGAACGGCGGCATTCAAAGCTCCGTTCAGAATACGGTAATAAGTGTGAAGCGTAAAGTTAGACACCCGTTTTCCTTTGGGGCGGTATTCCGTCAGCAGATAGTCGAGATAGTTCTGGCAAAAGGTCTTGTCGATCTGATCCATCATTACCCGATCTCCCGCAAAATCCTTCAGGATACGGATCGTAACATTGATTTGATTGCCGTCTTTCTTTCCCCTCTTCGCCTGATTCTCCTTGTAGGTCTCCATCCAGTCCAAAAGAAAAACCTTTTCCCTGTGTTCGATTCCGGCTTCACCATTGGTAAGTTGGATAATGCGCTTCGACTTGAGAGCATTGGCGGCAGCCATTGTCGCTTGATTCTGTCTACGGGCATTATGGTCGATTTCGGGGATAATATAGAGCTTCAAATACTCATACGACCGTTTGCCGTTGCGGTAAATATCCAGATACAGGCTTTTGTTTCCGTTGGCCAGTTCTTTCATCCGCAAACGAACAGGTTCTTTGATTTTCGAAGGTTTTTTTATGCGCGGCATGGATTCTCCCTTATTCTTGTTATTCTGCCGTAAAGTTAGAAAGAATCCCGCGAATCAAGAAACAAACAAGAAACAAAAATGTACCGAAAAAGAACCAATCAACTGAAAAGAATGAAAACAATAGAAAATATTAAACACTATATAAAGCACTGTAAATTAGCGTATTTATTTGCACTTGTTTAGCTCTTGTTTTCATTCTATATCTTTACTTTGTAAATCTGGTAAATTTCAAGCACAACAAGAGTAAGGTGTAAGCGCTCACGTTCCGCGTGGGCTTTACTCTGTTTGTTGTGCACGGTTATTCCAGAACCTCGAAAGGCAAACAAAAGTTCTGTCCCACGTTTTTTATATGCATTAATGAACGGATTTAATGCCGGGGGACACGGCGGATTATACAAACAAAATGAGGATTCTTTTTTGCTCGATGGCAGCACTCTTCTGCTTGGCTGCTCTGACCGGATGTGCCGCACTGAATCAACCGACAACGACCCGTGCTGCCGTAGTCGGAGGTATCAGCGGGTACTATGGGTGGACGACTCTGGGACGGGTATCATCCGAATCGGAGGCCATTTCGCTAGCGCGCAGCAAGGGGTACAGCAGTTACCGTTATGATTCCGTAACCGGTATTGCTTACGGTAAGTGACAGAATTGTTAATATTTTAAATGATAAAATTATGAAAAAGCTTGTTTTGATTTCTTTGATTTTTGCAGCATGTGCTGCTGGAATAGGTTACGCAGTAGCAGCGGAGAAAACCGTAACCGCTGAGTCCGTTTCCGCTCAGGACCCCGCAAATGACCAATCGCTGGGCAATGTTACGCTTTGTGATTGGAATGGCTACTCGTGTGATATTGTTCCGGCATATAAAGACAGTCGCAATGGAAGAATATATATTAGTCATAAGTATGGTTATTTATACGCTCAAAAGTCGAATGATTCCCGATGGGAGTATATGGTTCGAGTTGGCGACTCTTGGCTTTATTTCAGCTTCTGATTTGTGAAGACGACTGCACGTGTTGCATCGATATATAGAAGAGGCGGCTGATTTCCGGCCGCCTCTTTTCTGTATATATGCATATCTACTTTTATCTCTCCTGCGTTACCGCCGCCGGAGCATGCCGCCGGGCATCTTCGGCATCTTCGGCATCTTCATGTTGCCGCCCGCTACGGCCTTCATCATCTTGCGCGTATCCTCGAACTGCTTCATCAGCCGGTTCACGTCGGCCATCGTCGTGCCCGAACCCTTGGCGATACGCTCCCTGCGCCGCGCGTTGATGATTTCGGGGTGCTCGCGCTCGGCCGGCGTCATCGACGAGATTATCGCCTCGGTCTGCTTGAAGACATCGTCCGGGATGTCGACGTTCTTGAGCATCTTGCCCATGCCCGGAATCATCGAGGCGAGGTCCTTCAGGTTGCCCATCTTCTTGATTTGGTGAATCTGCGCGATGAAGTCGTTGAAGTTGAACTGGTCCTTGACCAGCTTCTTCTTCAGCCGGCGCGCCTCCTCCTCGTCGAACTGCTCCTGCGCCCGCTCGACGAGCGAAACCACGTCGCCCATGCCCAGAATACGGTCGGCCATGCGCTCCGGGTGGAAGACCTGCAGCGCATCCATCTTCTCGCCGCTCGAGATGAACTTCAGCGGCTTGTCCACCACCGCGCGAATCGAGATGGCGGCACCGCCGCGCGTATCGCCGTCGAGCTTGGTGAGCACCACGCCGTCGAAGTCGAGGCGGTCGTTGAACTCCTTGGCCGTGTTGACGGCATCCTGACCCGTCATGGCGTCGACCACGAAGAGCGTCTCCGACGGCTTGACGGCCGCCTTGATGGCCGTAATCTCCTGCATCATCGCCTCGTCGACGGCCAGACGGCCCGCCGTATCGACGATGACCACGTTGTAGCCGTTCTGACGCGCATGCTGGATGGCGTGCTGGGCAATCTCCACCGGATTGCGGTTTCCCTCCTCGGTGTAGACCTCGACGCCAATCTGGCTGCCGAGCACCTTCAGCTGGTCGATGGCCGCCGGACGGTAGACGTCGCCCGCCACCAGCAGCACCTTGCGGCCCCGCTTGCTCTTGAGCATCGCGGCGAGCTTGCCCGAGAAGGTCGTCTTACCCGAACCCTGAAGACCGGCGATGAGTATCACGGCCGGCGTACCCTCGAGCCGGATGTCGGTGGCCGTGCCGCCCATGAGCTGCGCCAGCTCGTCGCGGACAATCTTGGTCATCATCTGCCCCGGCTTCACCGCCTTGAGCACATCCTGTCCCAGCGCCTTCTGCTTCACCTCGTCGGTGAAGTTTTTGGCGACCTTATAGTTGACGTCGGCGTCGATGAGCGCACGGCGAATCTCCTTGAGCGTCTCGGCGACGTTGATTTCGGTGATGCGGCCTTCGCCCTTGAGAATCTTGAACGACCGTTCGAGTTTGTCGGTTAAGTTTTCAAACATGGTGGTGTGGTGTTGCTTGTTTTGCAGGCAAAGATAGTGAAAAAGTGCGGATTCCCGAAATTTCGCCGGGCAAACCGACCGACGGGCCGGCTCAGAGCCAGCCGGCCTCGTAGTAGACCACGATTTGTTCAATCATGCGGTCCTCGCCCTCGCGGTCGTACTGCGACTTGAGGTCCTGCCCGAAGACCTTCGAGACCCCCTGCCAGAAGCCCGCCACGAAGCCGCCGCGGAATTCGCGCAGCACCTCGTAGGCCGTATATTCGGTTTCGCGGTCGATGAGCTTGAGCAGCACGCGCCCCTGCGTGCGGGTCATGTGGCGCAGCACGGGGGTATACTCCTCCTTGATTTCGTGGTAGACGCGGCGGATGTACTCCTTCTGCGCCTTCTTGGTCGGCAGGCGGCTCAGCTCCTCCTCCATGTCGGCCATCTTGGCCTTGGCCGTCTGGGCGATGGGGTAGACCTTCTTCACGGCGTCGACCAGCCGGCGGTAGCGCCGCAGGTCGACCTTGCGGTTGAAGACGTAGACCGGGAGGATGTGCACCAGCGGAATCGAGTCGCCGTGGTCGATGCTCCACTCCTGGTGCCAGAAGCCGTGGCGCTGCTGCCCGGCCCCCTCCAGGGGGAGCAGCAGGGCGGCGAGCAGGAGTGCCGTCAGCAGGTATGTCATTCGGAGCGGGCGCATGCACAAAATTACATTTTTTACGATAAACGGATGCTGCCCTCCATTTATTTTTTCAGGCCCCCTTTCCCGCCGGGGCCGTCGCCGCCGGCCGGGCATTGCGGCAACCCTCCGACGGCGGTTCGTTTTTTCGGGAGTAAATGCTATCTTTGTCCCCATCATACCAAACCGATTATCCGATTAAGATTATGCTGGAAAAGGGATTGTCTGCACAGAGCGTCGCCACGGTATGCGACGCCAATACGGCCGCCGCGATGGGTTCGGGCGACCTGCCCGTATTCGCCACCCCCGCCATGGTGGCCCTCATGGAGCATGCCGCGATGAAGGCCGTGGCGGCCGAGCTGGAGGAGGGCGCCACGACCGTCGGCGCCGAGATGAACGTCACCCACATCAAGCCCTCGGGCCTCGGGGCCGAAATCACGGCCACGGCCGTGCTGACGGCCGTCGAGGGGCGCAAGCTCACCTTCAACGTGGGGGCCCGCGACGCCGAGGGGATGATTGGCGAGGGGGTGCACGTCCGCTTCGTGGTCGACCGCACCCGCTTCATGGCCAAGGTCAAGTAGCCGGCCGCCTTCATGGTTTA
>ENA-OPVK01000937-OPVK01000937.1-human-gut-metagenome-genome-assembly--contig:-NODE-937-length-19197-cov-3.865270_pt1 | contig 19197 bp, 15 predicted proteins | sample MGYA00241495_ERZ501982 | MGnify/ENA primary metagenome ERZ501982 (study PRJEB25962, sample SAMEA2042002) | human gut metagenome | biome: human gut; feature: human-associated habitat; material: faeces...
ACACCTGTAACACCGCAAAATCAACTGTTAATTTTTTCTTGGGACACCAGTGCAAAATTTTGCGTCTCTGCTTTGGATAGTCCGCGTATAATATCGTGTTACTTTTATGTGTTAGACGGTATCGGTAGCGCAATAAGTTCTTGCTTTTAAATTATCGAGCGCATCCTGTTTTATTCAAAACAATTATGGCGTATGCCCAGTAGAGACGCAAAATTTTGCGTCTCCCGGGCAAAAGTCGTAGCAATGACATGCGTCCCTTCACCTCGGTTCTTGTACATCCTTTCTTGTGAGACTCAAGATTTTACGTTTCTACTTTGGATAGTCCGCGTATAATATCGCGATATTTTCATGTATTAGACAGTGACTGCGACGCAATAAGAGTTTGCTTTCAAATTTGCCTTGTGCGCCAGTTTGTCAAAAAATACAGTCTATAAAAGAAAAACTTTTTTATTCAAATTTTATTATATCGTATATTTTTATTATCTTTGCACCCGAATTAAGGTTTCGTAGCTCAGTTGGATTAGAGCAACAGCCTTCTAAGCTGTGGGTCCTGGGTTCGAATCCCAGCGAAATCACCGAAAGACTCCCGAAATCAGAAAATACACTGACTTACGGGAGTTTTTTGCGTTAATATCGGACATAAATTATTCATTTTCAGATAATTCAAATTGCCATATGTCATATTGTTTTATCCTAAATGTTGTATAAGAATCACTTTTATTAGTTTTATATATGTATTACTCATTACATGAGTTCGGGATTAAAATGAACTGAAATAAGTTCGAAATCCTTTAAATGAGGCGTTTCTTTATCTTTTGAAATTTATCCGTCACAAGAAAATATAAATCTTGACCTATAAGAAAAGTCATATCATATGAACAGCCTTCTTGATTTTGTTATAGATGTGTAAGGTTACGTCAGGACGTAGCTGAAAATAGTATGGCTTAAGCAGGATGGAGTAGGGATGAGTAGCTTTCAAGCAGGCTGAATGTATTTTACTGCTGTTTGATGACGGTGTCTGGCTTAAATCGTATACCGTGATGTCTCTATGTATGAAGTAAAAAATATTGACAAAATATTTCAACGAAACAGATTTGTGCGACAACCTGAAAATAGGTTTAAAGCACGTTTGCCTATACTGTTTTTCGATATAATTGATATAATGGAGAAATCGTGGCTTACTTTTCCAACAGACACATCTTCTCGTAATTTCGTAACAAACTATATGTTGCACCGTATCTTTCGACAGAAATTCGTGTATTCTGTCTTTTTTGAGAGATGTCGGGTTATTTCACTATGCTTCAAATAAAATATCTTACCATCGGAAAGACTGTTTCATACCTCCATATAGCCTTTATTGTGAGCTCATATGGGCTTTCCTGTCACATGAGAAAGCCTTTTCCGTAACGTATAAAATTGTTTTCTTAGATATAAGGCATATGATATGTCTGTATCTGGTGTATTATGTTGATGTGTCAAAAAACGCGCGTACGTTTACAGATGGGTTTCTGTTTGAGTCTGGGCGATTCTCAGCGACTTCACGCTGTCCGAATATACCTTCTTTATCAACTTTATTGTAATTATTTGTCATGTGGTATTTCTGGTAGAGTTATAGTAAGTCGCACGTCATAAGCGTAAGCGAAAGGTTGTTGTTATACAGTCCTAAAACGATACGATTAGTGTCTGGGCATTAGTTCTATAGATGTATACAATATAAAAAAACTCGACCATTAATCTATAATGGTCGAGTTTTTTATTGTCATTTTACTGTTTTGCCAGATTGTAAGGATAAATATTCCTATTATCTTACACTGAACTTATATGCGACATGACTGTAGTATTTCTCTCCAGGTTTCAGATAAGGAGACGGCCAGTCTTTCTTGTTTGGTGAGTCCGGATATTTTTGTGTCTCAAGACAAACGGCAGATTGTTTCGGATATGCAATACCCTTCTTGCCTTTTATTGTCCCATCCAGGAAGTTGCCGGTATAAACCTGAATGCCAGGCTCGTTTGTGAACACTTCCATAAAGATGCCGCTTTCGGGAGAGTACAGAGAAGCTGCAACCTTCTTGTCATCGCCCTTTCCGTCCTTATATGTATTCAGACACCAGTTGTGGTCATAGCCTTTGGCATTTTTGATTTGTTCAAATGTAGTATCTCCGATTGTCTCGTACAGAGCATGGCGCTTTGTGAAATCCATAGGCGTACCATATACGTCTCTTATCTCACCTGTTGTCATGAATGTGCTGTCAGCAGGAGTGAATTTATCTGCATTTATATATAATACCATATTTGTACCAGCCTTTGACGGGTCACCGGAGAGGTTGAAATAAGAGTGGTTTGTCATGTTTACGACAGTCTCCTTGTCTGTTGTCGCCTCAAATTTCATGTCCAGAGTGTTGTCGCTCAGCAATGTGTATGTTACAGTAGCAGTGACGTTGCCGGGGAAATTGTTGTCACCATCAGGTGAGTTCATTACCAGCCTTAAGGTAGTATCATTGAGCTGCTCTCCTTCATATACCTGATATTGCCATCCTGACGGTCCTCCATGCAGACAGTGTCCATAGTTGTTTATTGGAAGCTGTACCTTTTTACCGTCGATGGTCAGCTGGCCTTTGTTTATACGGTTGGCGTAACGGCCTATTGCTGCACCGAAATCGCTCGGACTGTTTATAGAGTCTGCATATTGTGCAATGTTGTCAAAACCTAAAACCACATCCGTTGGAGCGTTGTTCTTATTGGGTACACATATTGAAACAACACGTGCTCCAAAGTTTGTCACACATACTTCTGCTTTCTCGTTCTTGAGTATGTACAACTGCACTTTTTTGTTGTTAATTATAGTGTCAAACTTTGCCGGATCAAGTCCTGATTCTGTTAGATTCGCGTTACCACCGGCGCATGAGGATATTAATGTAACGACAGAACCCAATCCTAATAAAATGTTTTTTATATTCTTCATATTATTAATCGTAGATTTATTATTAACTGATTTAAAGACCATTAGCATATTTTGCGTGAACCGTCGCCGATAACAACATCGTATACTTTAGGCTCTTTACCGTATTTGGCGTAATACTTTTCTTTTGCGTCTGCAATGAATTTATCATACAACTCTTCTTTTACAAGATTGATTGTGCATCCGCCGAATCCGCCGCCCATTATACGGCTGCCGGTAACACCATTTTCTTTTGCTATGTCATTAAGAAAATCAAGTTCTTCGCAAGATACTTCATATTCTTTGCTTAAACCGTAGTGAGTCTCATACATCTTTTGTCCTACAGTTTCATAATCACCGGCATTCAATGCATCACATACAGCAAGTACACGGTCTTTCTCGCCAAGAACAAAATGAGCGCGCTTGTAATCCTCCTCGCTTATCTCTTCTTTCACCTCATCAAGTTGTTCCCATGTACAGTCGCGAAGAGTCTCAAACTTAGATTCTGGATGTTTGGCTGCGATGTGTTTGACTACATTCTCACAGCTGTTGCGTCTGTCATTATAAGGTGAGCCTGCAAGTTCGTGCTTAACGCAAGAATTAAGTAATACAAGTTTATAACCGAGAGGTTTGAACGGGAAGTACTCGAATTCACGGCTACGGCAGTCAAGGCGCATCAGACAGCCTTCTTTACCGAATACGCTGGCAAACTGATCCATTATGCCGCAATTTACTCCACAATAATTGTGTTCTGTTGCCTGTCCGGCAAGAACCATATCCCATTTGCTTACTTTATTGTCTCCGAAAAGATCGTTTAATGCAAATGCAAAACAACTTTCAAGCGCGGCGGAGGAAGACATTCCAGCGCCTAATGGCACGTCACCGGCGAATGCAGTGTTGAAACCTTTCACGTCAACGCCCAATTTTTTCATTTCCTGTACAATTCCGTAGATATACCGTGCCCAGCTTGCACGTGGTCCGTTCGGATCGTCGACTTTAAATTCCACACGGTCTTTGAGATCGATGGAATAGCACATGATTGTGTCAAGTCCATTCGGGCGAATCTCTGCCATAATGCCTTTATCTACCGCACCTGGGAAAACATAGCCACCGTTATAGTCAGTGTGCTCGCCTATAAGATTTATCCGACCGGGTGACGTGTATATATTTCCTGTCTTGCCATCAAAGTGTTTAATAAAACGACTCCTTACATATTCAATATCCATAATAATAAATTTTAAAGTTATGTGTTAGTAATTCTGAAAATCGGTTTATAATATAAAGAGGATGTGTCTGTGCGAAGCATCCTCTTTACTTGTATTTACACTGGAATATCCTTGTTTACATTTTTACATCCGCTTACTCCGTAATAGAGAATGTAAGCAAGCATCGCAATAACAAGCCAGTAACTTGTTATGTATCCAGCAGATGAAGCGATGAGATTCTGAATGAGAGGCATCACACCTCCACCGACTACCATTGTCATAAATATACCTGATGCCGCAGCTGTATATTTGCCCAAGCCTTCTACTGCAAGGTTGAATATTCCACCCCACATGACGGATGTGCAGAGACCGCAAAGAACAATAAACAGACACTTTACAGGAACTTCAAACATTGCGAAACCGTCTGCCGCACTATATCCGGGCATCGACATTTGGAGATTTGCCGGAAGGAATATGGCAATAAGCAATAATATTATGGCAGTTGCCGCAACCGTAATAATCTGTGCTCTTGTAGATACATAACTGCTGATAAAGCTGCTTGAAAAACGTCCTACCAACATCAGCATCCAATATATTGCGGCAATGGCGCCTCCAATGGCGGCTCCGTTTGGAATGCCTATACCTCCGTCGCTTACCGGATTAGCCAAATAGAATGTAAGCTGTGATGGTATTCCTACTTCGATACCGACATAAAAGAAAATTGCTATAACACCCAATAATGTGTGACGGAAAGCCAATGGAGAATGCTCCATCTTTTCCTTTTTGTTTTCTCCTTTCTTTCTGAGGTGAGGCTCTGGTATTGTAGCGAATGAAATGACAAGTATTGATACTGCAAACACGCCCATTGCAATGAACAGCAGTGGAGATACGTCACTCATGGCTGTCTTGTCAGTTACCTGACCGATAAGAACTCCAACAAACAGAGGGGTCAATGTCGCTGTGAGTGAATTGAGAGAACCACCGGTCTGAATTAACTGGTTACCTCTGTTTCCACCTCCTCCAAGCAGATTGAGCATTGGGTTTACAACTGTGTTGAGCATACATACGCAAAAACCACAGATAAATGCTCCAAGCATGTAAATGATGAAATTTAACATTACAGACTCACCATTTACAGTAAATACAGCGGTGTCGGCTCCGACTATACTTGAAAGGTATTGTACGGCAAGACCAATAAAACCTACTGCCATTGCTAAAATGGATGTTTTCTTGTAACCTATTCTTTCAAGCATCATGCCGGCAGGAATTCCCATAAACAGATAGGCAAGAAAGTTCATCATATTACCCATCATACCTGCCCAAGAATACTGGTTACCCCAAATCAAACCAAATGGAGCTGCAAGATTTGTTACAAATGAAATCATTGCAAAGAGAAACATCATTGTTATAATGGCAATAATGCTGCTCTGTTGTTTTGTTGAATTTTCCATTTTTCCTTTAAATGTTTTTGTTATTATTGTTTAAAATATTTATTATTATAATCACTTATTTGTCAACTCCGAATTTATATATGGTTTTTTGAGTATATCGTTCATCCGGCATTAATATAACTGAGGGGAAGTAAGGATGGTTCGGGGTGTCTGGGAAATGCTGTGCCTCAAAACATATTGCGCTTCTGCGCGGGAACGTAGCACCGAATTGTCCCTTATATCCGTCTGCCCAATTGTCTGTATACAATTGCATTCCGGGTTCTGTAGTGTACACTTCCATTGTGCGTCCGCTTTCTTTTTCTGTTATTCTGGCGGCAAAACTTAATTCTCCTTCTTCTTTCTTGTTTAATACATAGCAGTGGTCGTATCCGGCTCCATTCCTGATTTGCTCATCATCTGCATCTATGTCCTGACCTATTGTTTTAGGTGTTCTGAAATCGAAGGGTGTGTTTTTGACGAATCTTATTTCACCTGTAGGTATTGAAGTCTCGTCTATTGGCAAATAATAATCTGCATTGATTTCGCAGATTAAGTTTTCTATTGTGGGTGTAGGATTCCCAATACCGGTAAGCGAGAAGAATCCATGGCTCGTAAGATTGATGACTGTTTTTTTTATTTGTTGTAGCCATATAATCAATAATGAGTTCATTCTCATCATTAAATGTATATACAACGGTTACTTTCACTTCACCTGAAAATCCTTCTTCACCGTATGGACTTACATACTTTAACACAAGTGTCTGGGTGTTCATCTGTAATGCGTCCCACACTTTGGCGTTAAATCCATGCTTGCCTCCATGTAAGGAATTTGGTCCGTTATTTATGGGAAGATTATAGACCTTGCCATTTAGCTGGAATTGTCCCTTACAGATTCTGTTTCCGTACCGTCCTATTAATGTAGACAGATACGGCTCTGGAGAATTGATGACATCGACAATATTGTCATGACCTTGTATGACATTTGCCATTTTTCCATTTTTGTCGGGAACCATTATTGCGACTATTGCTCCTCCGTAATTAGTTATTGCAACTTCATTACCCAGTGCGTTTTTAAGGATGTACAAGTCTGTCTTTTTCCCATTTATTGTGGTCTGGAAATCTTTATGTTTCAGACCGCAGATGTACTCAGCTTCTTTTATGCTCATACTGCAATAAGTTTTTAGTTATGTCTTATTATTGCAAAGTAACTGAAAAAAAACGAATTCGGCAAAAGAAATATTCAAAAATGTATTTTTGTCCTGTGTTAAAAACCATTAAGCAAAATGCACTTGTTGTTTTACTTACTATGTTGTTGCCGTATATAAAGTAACAAATCAGAAACAATATAACTGCTACCTCCTATAAATATCATATCATCAGGTGTTGCCATTTTTTTTGCAGCAGTATATGCCGATGGCACATCGTTATAGCAATCTCCCGCTAAACCGTGCGTCATTGCTTTCCGTTGTATGTCTTTCTCCGGAATGGCTCTTTTTGACTGTGGCCTTGTAAAATAATAATGTGCATTTTTAGGTAACAGGCACATCACCCCATCAACATCCTTATCGTTTACCATGCCGAAAACGATGTGTAGTTTATTGTATTTCTGTAATTGCAGCTGTCGGCTGATATAAGTCCATCCTCCTACATTGTGTCCCGTGTCGCAGATGACAGATGGATTGGAACCTATCTTTTGCCACCTTCCAATCAGTCCGGTAAGTCTGCATACATTATAAAATCCATTGTTTATTGAGCCTGTATTCTTTATTATATGTTGGTTATATAAAAATCTTACTGCGTGTAGTATGGTGTTTGTGTTTTTTTTCTGATATAAACCGCCCAATTCTCCCTGTATTATTCCGAAGCTTCTGGTGTTGTAGGTAATGCCGCCATCTTCATTCATTGTGAATGATATTATTTCGTCATTTTCATCTGCGTATATAATTTCAGCATTCATGCTCTCCGCGCAGGTTTTGAATACCGGTTTTGTCTCATTTGTAGTTTCTCCAATGATTACCGGTATATTGGGTTTTATAATACCGGCTTTTTCCTTTGCTATTTTTTCAAGTGTGTTTCCGAGAAAATTAGTGTGGTCGAAACTGATATTTGTTATTATTGAAAGAATTGGAGTTATAATATTTGTGCAATCCAGTCTTCCGCCAAGACCTACTTCTATTATTGCATAATCGACATGTTGTTCTGCAAAATATTTAAAAGCCAATGCCGTTGTTACCTCAAAAAAAGACGGGTGGATTTTTTCAAATAAACTTTTTTCTTGATTTACGAATTCAATGACATATTCTTTACTTATACACTCACCATTGATTTTTATTCTTTCTCTAAAATCCATGATATGTGGAGATGTATATAATCCCACTTTATATCCGTCATTTTGTAAAATAGCAGCTAAAGTGTGTGAACATGAGCCTTTGCCATTTGTTCCTGCAATATGTATGCTTTTAAATTTTCTATGAGGATGACCAAAATGCTCATCCAGCAGATATGTATTATCCAATCCCTCTTTATAAGCTGAAGCACCGATGTGTTCAAACACCGGTGCTATATTGAATAAATAATTTACCGTTTCAAGATAATTCATTATTCTTTATATATTATGTTATGATTCTTGAATCATTGTTATTCGGAAAAGTGGAAAGTTTAATTAAAATAGCTTCTGAATTTTTCAAATATAGACTTTTTATCTGTATCATCTCCCTTGAAGTTCTTACTTTCTTTTAGGCTTTCTATTGTTTCCCTTTCATTTTTATTTAATGTTTGTGGAATATAAACACTAATATTAACAATTATATCTCCAATCCCACTCCCATAACCATGTATTGCAGGCAAGCCTTTCCCTCGAAGTCTTAAAGTCTTACCCGGTTGTGTTCCTGGTTCTATTTTTATTTTTACTTTAGTACCGTCTATCGTAGGAATCTCAACGGTATCTCCCAATATTGCGGTCGGAATATCCAGCAGCAGATTATAGATCAAATCGTTTCCATCGCGAATGAACTTATCTTCCGGTATTTCAGAAATATAAACTTGAATATCTCCATTAATACCATTGCGAGGTCCGGCATTTCCTTTTCCGGGGATGTTTACAATCATACCATCAGCAACACCGGCTGGAATTTTTATCTCAACGACCTCTTCTCCTTTTATAACGCCTGTACCCTTACATTTTTGGCACTTGTTTTTTATAATTGTTCCATCTCCATGGCAGGTCGGACATTCACTCTGTGTCTGCATTATACCAAATGCAGTTCTGACAGAGCGCATTATTATACCTGCTCCATGGCATGTCGGACATGATTCCGCGTGACTGCCAGGTTCGGCTCCACTACCATTACAATGTGTACATACGACGTCCTTTTTTACTTTGAACTTTTTGGTAATTCCGGTAGATATTTCCTGTAGTGTAAGAGACACTTTCATTCTAAGATCCGTACCACGGTATTGCGGTCTCCTGTCTTGGTTGTTGCCGCCGTTATTTCCAAAGTTACCGAAAATATCCCCGAACATGGAGAAAATGTCATCCATAGAGAATCCGCCCGATCCACCAAAGCCGCCAAAGCCACTGTTCGGACCGTCAAAACCGAACTGATCATATTGCTGGCGTTTTTGAGGATCGTGCAGAACATCGTATGCCTCTGCCGCTTCTTTGAATTTTTCTTCAGCCTCTTTGTTTCCAGGATTTCTGTCCGGATGATATTTTATGGCAATTTTTCTGTATGCCTTTTTTATTTCATCTTCTGTAGCGTTTTTACTGACGCCTAAGACTTCGTAATAATCTCTTTTTGCCATTTTATTGTCCTACTGCAACTTTTGCGTGACGAATTACCTTATTATTTAATGTATATCCTGTTTGAATACAATCTATAACCTTTCCTTTCTTGTCATCTTCTCCTGTAGGTATCATCGCAACAGCTTCATGATAGTCAACGTCGAAGTCTTTGCCTACGGGTTCAATCTTGTTTACGCCAATACCTTCAAGTATCTTGTTAAATTTATTATAGATAAGCTGTATTCCTTCTTTTATTGCCTTCGGATCATCACTTTTGTCTGTAATGGCACGCTCAAAGTCATCAAGAACAGGCAATATCGCGGTGATTGTCTTTTCACTTCCATTAAGAATGAGTTCCGTCTTTTCTTTTAGTGTTCTTTTTTTATAATTTTCAAATTCGGCAATTTTACGAAGATAGCTGTCTTTAAGCTGTTTCAACTCTTCTTCAATATTCTCGGTATTTTCAGAAGGGGAAACCTTCTCTGTGTTCTCATTCTCATTATTTTCGCTAATACAGCTTTTATTCTCAGTATCCTTCTCGTTATCTTTGACAGAATTGTTCATATTCTTTTCCGTCTGCTTTTCGATATTTATATCCTTTTCATTCATAGCTTTGATGTTTTTATTCATACAGCAAAAAACCTGCCAAATATAATATCAGACATTATACATTTTAGCTTTCTGCTCTTTTATCTGCTCATTATAGATATAGTCATCATAGTCCATGAGTTTGTCAATTGTTCCGGATGGTGTTAATTCAATTATTCTGTTCGCAACAGTTTGTATAAATTCGTGGTCATGACTTGCAAAAAGAATATTACCCTTAAATCCGATAAGATTATTGTTAAATGCCTGTATGCTTTCCAAGTCAAGATGGTTGGTTGGTGTATCCAAAATCAGACAGTTTGCATTTTTCAGTTGCATACGCGCAATCATACATCTCATTTTCTCTCCACCTGACAGTACATTGACTTTTTTCATGACCTCTTCACCTGAAAACAGCATTCTGCCTAAGTAGCCTTTCATTGCGACTTCATTTCCCGGACCATACTGACTAAGCCATTCCACCAAGTTCATGTCACTGTTAAAAAATTCAGTATTATCAAGTGGCAGATAAGCGGTTGTAATTGTAATTCCCCATTTATATGTTCCGGCATCAGGCTCTCTGTTTCCATTTATAATCTCAAACAGAGCTGTCATAGCCTTTGGAGAATGGCTAAGAAATACTACTTTTTCACCTTTTTCTATATTAAAGTTTACATTGTCGAACAATACGGTGCCATCAGAATCTACAGCCTTAAGACCTTCGACTTCAAGAATCTGATTGCCAGGCTCTCGTTCCATTTGGAAAATAATGCCCGGGTATTTTCTACTTGATGGACGAATTTCTTCAACGTTAAGTTTCTCAAGCATTTTTTTACGGCTTGTCGTTTGTTTGCTTTTTGCAACATTAGCTGAGAAGCGGCGTATGAACTCTTCAAGTTCCTTACGCTTTTCCTCTGCCTTCTGACGCTGGTTCTGTGCCTGTCTTAAAGCAAGTTGTGAACTCTCATACCAGAATGAATAGTTTCCTGCAAATACAGTTACCTTCCCGAAATCAATGTCCACTGTTTGTGTGCTTACCGCGTCAAGGAAATGACGGTCGTGACTGACAACAAGAACTGTCTGTTCCACATTGCTAAGATATTCTTCAAGCCATTGTACAGTGTCCAAGTCAAGATCGTTCGTCGGCTCATCCAACAGCAGGTTGTCAGGATTTCCGAATAGTGCCTTTGCCAGCATCACACGCACCTTCTCATTATTAGAAAGTGTGTTCATCTGTTTATTGTGGAGCTCTTCCTTTACACCAAGATTTGACAACATCTGAGCCGCATTGCTCTCAGACTCCCAACCGCCCATCTCGGCAAACTTCTCTTCAAGTTCGGCGGCACGGTTACCGTCCTCTTCTGACATTTCCGGCTTTGCATATAGTGCTTCACGCTCTTTCATGTTTTTCCACAATGGTTCGTGTCCCATCAGAACTGTGTCAAGAACGCTGTAATTATCGTATTTGAAGTGATCCTGTTCCAAAACAGACAGACGTTCGCCTGGTCCTAACTCAACATTTCCCTTATTTGGTTCAAGTTCTCCGCTTATTGCTCTCAAAAGCGTCGATTTTCCTGCACCGTTGGCACCGATTACTCCATAAATATTACCTGGAGTAAATTTGATATTTACGTCTTTGTATAACACTCGTTTTCCAAATTGGATTGCAAGATTTGTTACAGTAATCATCCTTTATTCTTATTGTTTTTATATATTATGAGTGTGCAAAGTTAGTGCAAATACTGTGAATATCCAAAAATAAAGGAATCTTTTGTATATATTTGATATATATGATATTATCGGTATTTTTATTATTACGCGGATATTTATGAAACACAATATATACAGCAATTTATTTTGTCACAAAATCGAATTGCATTATCTTTGTAAGACATAAAAATAAGAGTTGTATGAGGTCAAATATGTATAAAACATCCAATGATTATGCACAATATGTTGTAACAGAAGAGTCCCCATTGCTTGAATATCTAATGGAGACTCTTGATGACAGCCGTACAAAGATTAAAGCCATCTTACAGGGGAGGGGGATAAAGGTGAATGGTAAAATCGTCACTCAATATAATTTCCCGTTAAAACCAGGGATGAAGATTTCTGTCAGTCGTAAAAAGGAAAATAAAACGTTTAAAAGCAAGTATTTGAAAATTGTATATGAGGACCGATGGATTATTGTTATAGAAAAAAATTGCGGAATACTTTCCATGGCAGCCGGACATTCGTCGTTGAACGTTAAAACCGTACTGGATGATTATCTTCACAAGAGCAGGCAAAAGTGTTCCATTCATGTTGTGCACAGACTTGACCGTGACACAAGCGGCCTCATGATATATGCCAAGGATTATGAGACAGAGCAGGTTCTTGAACGTAATTGGCATAATATTGTTTACGACCGTCGTTATGTAGCAGTGGTAAGTGGGGAAATTGTAGAAGACGGTGGTACAATATCCAGTTGGTTAAAGGACAACAAAGCTTATATTACATATTCTTCTCAAACAGACAACGGAGGCAAATTTGCCGTAACGCATTTCAATGTTCTTGCAAGGACCACTGAGCATACTTTAGTTGAGTTCAAACTGGAAACGGGGCGGAAGAATCAGATTCGCGTGCATTCCGCAGATATAGGTCATCCTGTATGCGGAGACACGAAGTACGGAAACGGTGACAATCCTTTGCTTCGTCTTTGCCTGCATGCATACATATTGTGTTTCTATCATCCTGTTACCGGTGAGCGTCTTGAATTTGAAACACCAATACCGGCATCTTTTAATAAGTTGTTCAAGTAAAGCATACCTGATAAATAAACAACTATTATACACATCCATATTTTTTATCCCGTAATATAGAATTTCATTATGTCGGAATCCGGTTATGACGCTGTAAGAAATACCATAAAATAAAAAAATTGATTGTCTCACGACAACCAATCTCTCTTAACCTTAATAATCTAATACCATGAAAAACACGATGCAAAGATATCTCTTTTATGCGATATTGCAAAAAAAAAGGTATTATATATCACGTCATATAACATTAATTAAAACTATTGCCATTCCATTTAAATTTTCTTTGCACTAATATCGCATTTATCTTATCCTGTTCTTCATCTGTGACATTTGCGACAGAAGCACTGACGCTAATCTCTTCTGAATCCGGTGACATATTTGCTGTTATAAGATATGGATCCATCATGAGTTTTATGTTTTCAAATTCAGATTGTTCTATAGAGTCTGGTTTATTCAAAAATTTTTCTATACTGAATTTTATTTCTGAGATTTTATTCCATTTTTGCGTATAAAGAGCTATGCTGCTCTCTGGAAGCGGACCTTTATACGTATGAATATAGCATATTATAGTGTCATTAAATGCAGGCAATAATTTTATTTGTATATTAGAGGCTTCGCTCAATGTCGCTGAAATAAAATCTGACGTTATTGTGTCTATTCTTGTCTTGCCTCCAAGCCTGTTTGTTATTTCCGGAGTCATACCTTTTTCTATAAGATCAATACATTCCATCATTGCTTTTTTATCCATGTAAACAATCATGGAGTCAGGCATGGTTGTCCATATATCTTTGATATTCTTAGCGGATATCTTTAGATTGACTGTTAAGAATAAGAGCATTAATAACAGTAGAATAAGTTTATTAGTCTTTTTCATTTATACTTTTATATATAATTATTATCGTGTTGCTCCATTATCTGCATTAATTGCAAAATTACCGAAAATATTTGAGTTTCTCCACCTTTCATATATGAAATGTTTTCTTTAAGAATATAAAAAACGGGATGTTCTATTTTTTAACAGAACATCCCGCTATGCTATAATAGGATAGAATAAAACTAAGGTTTATCCTTCAATGGCAGCCTGCGCCGCTGCAAGCCGTGCTATAGGCACTCTGAATGGTGAGCAAGATGCATAATTCATGCCTACTTTTGCACAGAACTTCACTGACGACGGCTCACCGCCGTGTTCGCCGCATATTCCTGTGCGCATTCCGGGACGTACGGCGCGACCTTTCTCTACCGCCATCTTTATAAGCTGTCCTACACCGTTCTGGTCAAGAACCTGGAACGGATCAACACTCAGAATCTTCTTTTCAAGATATACAGGCAGGAAACTTGCGATGTCATCGCGCGAATAACCGAACGTCATCTGCGTAAGGTCGTTTGTTCCGAATGAGAAATATTCAGCTTCAGATGCGATTTTATCGGCAGTAAGTGCAGCGCGCGGTACTTCAATCATTGTACCGATTTCAAACTTCACCTCTATGCCTTCCTTCTCAAACACCTCTTTAGCAGTCTTTAGTATGACTTCCTTCTGCTGTTTGAACTCATATAAGATACCGATAAGCGGAACCATGATTTCCGGTTTCGGATTCTTGCCCTCTTTCTTCAGTTCGCATGCGGCAGTGAGTATGGCACGTGTCTGCATCGCTGTTATCTCCGGAAATGTTATTCCCAGACGACAGCCACGGTGTCCGAGCATCGGGTTGTTTTCGGCAAGACTTGCTACGCGTTTCTGTATTTCCTCAACACTCACGCCCATTTCGTCTGCCATTATCTGCTGTCCTTTAAGGTCATGAGGTACGAATTCGTGAAGAGGCGGGTCAAGGAGTCGTATGTTGACCGGACATCCGTCCATGGCTTCAAGAATACCTTTAAAATCAGCTTTCTGGTAGGGCAGGAGCTTTGCAAGTGCTTTTTCGCGACCTTCAACAGAGTCTGCAAGGATCATCTCACGCATGGCTACAATCTTCTTGTCCTCAAAGAACATGTGCTCCGTACGTGTCAGTCCGATACCTTTTGCTCCAAAAGCCCGTGCTATGCTCGCATCGTGCGGTGTGTCGGCATTTGTGCGAACCTGCAGCTTTGTGTATTTGTCGCAAAGATCCATCAGTTCCTTGAAGTCACCTGACAGTTCTGCCGCTCTCGTAGGAATCTCTCCGGCATACACCTGTCCCGTAGAACCGTTCAACGAGATGTAATCACCTTCTTTATATACAATTCCTTCTATTTCTACAGTTTTGTTCTTGTAGTTCACATTTATGGCACCGGCTCCGGAAACACAGCATTTTCCCATTCCACGTGCAACTACGGCTGCATGTGAGGTCATACCACCTCTTGCTGTGAGGATGCCCTCTGCCGCAGACATACCTGCAAGGTCTTCAGGTGAGGTCTCTATACGCACCATAACCACGCGATGACCATCCTCATGCCATTTCTGTGCATCGTCTGCGTGGAATACTATCTGTCCGCATGCGGCACCCGGTGATGCGGGAAGTCCCTGAGTTATGACCTTGGCTTTTTTCAAGGCGTCCTTATCAAAAATGGGATGGAGCAGCTCATCGAGCTTTTGCGGCTCACATCTCATCAAGGCAGTCTTTTCATCAATCTTACCTTCCTTTACAAGATCCATGGCAATCTTCACCATGGCTGTTCCTGTACGTTTGCCGTTACGTGTCTGCAGGAACCACAGTTTGCCTTCCTGTACGGTGAACTCCATGTCCTGCATATCTTTATAATGCTCTTCGAGTTTATTCTGGAGCATATTAAGCTTTTGATATATCTCGGGCATAGCCTCCTCCATAGAAGGATATTTTTCAATGCGTTCCTCCTCAGATATTCCCTGTAGTTCTGCCCAGCGGCGTGATCCTTCCTTGGTTATCTGCTGAGGAGTTCTGATGCCGGCGACAACATCTTCTCCCTGTGCGTTTACCAGATACTCACCATTGAAGATGTTTTCTCCTGTCGCAGCGTCGCGACTGAAGCATACACCTGTGGCAGATGTATTGCCCATATTTCCGAACACCATAGCCATTACATTTACCGCTGTTCCCCATTCCGCAGGTATTCCTTCCATCTTGCGGTAGAGTATGGCGCGTTCGTTCATCCAGCTGTCGAATACCGCACATATGGCTCCCCAAAGCTGTTCCATGGGGTCGTTCGGGAAGTCCCTTCCGGTCTGCTGCTTGATTGCATCCTTGAACAGAGTTACAAGCTGTTTCAGCTCGTCCACATTCATCTCGTTGTCGAGCGATATGCCACGTTGCGCTTTTACATTCTGTATTATAGCCTCAAACGGGTCGATGTCTTCTTTGTTGACCGGTTTCATTCCCATAACGACGTCGCCGTACATCTGTACGAAGCGGCGGTAGCTGTCATATGCGAACCGTTCGTTGCCGGTTTTCCTGGCAAGACCTTCAACAACCGTGTCATTAAGTCCGAGATTAAGAATCGTGTCCATCATTCCTGGCATGGAGGCGCGTGCTCCAGATCTCACTGACACAAGCAGGGGGTTGGATGCGTCTCCGAATTTGCAGCCCATCAGCGACTCTATATGTTTTACCGATTTCTCGACGTCGTCTTTCAGTAAGGCAACCACTTCGTCCTTACCTTTTTCAAAATACTCGTTGCATACGTCTGTAGTAATAGTAAATCCAGGAGGTACAGGCACTCCGATAAGATTCATTTCCGCCAGATTGGCGCCTTTGCCTCCAAGCAGGTTTCTCATGTCTGCTTTACCTTCAGCTTTTCCATTACCAAAAGTGTAAACTCTTTTTTCACTCATAGTCGATAAGATATTATTATGTTATAATTTTGAATTTTATTGTGGTTAATATTGTAATCAAAACAATATATATGTCATATTTTTTTTCACCAATATTGTTTTCTGCAAAGATAATTTTATTATTATAAAATGCAAAATTTTTTTATTGAAAAATGTAATGTCGGCTTTGCATTTTATACATTGTATCATCCTATATGTATGTTACAGCATTGCAGACCCGTAACATTGCCTTATTACGGGCGTACAGCTTCTGACTTATGATATTCAACGAGTCTTTCCGCCGGACTCTGAAGAATACATCCTATTCTTACATTCTCAGCTTGTGCAGCTTCCAGAAGCTGTGTTCTGTAGATACATGCTATACTGCCGACAATGCCAACCTCAAGTTCTGGATAGTTGTATTGCGACGTGTTGTTTCTAAAGAATGAGCGGAAGTTTGATACAACTATATCTGCAACACCGTCTACATCAATGTGTGAAGAGATAAAAACAGATAAAGATGCAAGAAACTTGCTTGGTGTATTTCCGCGGTATACATTTTGTATGATGTCATCTATGTCAGTAGAACATTGCTCCTCGAATTCTTTGAGCAGCGGCTTCGGGAATCTGCCTTTGTAAAGAGCATTAAGGAAAAGCTTGCCGAGAACGGCACCGCTTCCTTCATCTCCAAGTATATATCCCATGGACGGAACCTTGTATGTTATGTTGTTTCCATCGTACAATCCGGAATTAGAGCCTGTTCCGAGGATGCATGCAATGCCTTTGTCCCGCCCGAATAAAGAACGTCCGGCAGCTGTCAGGTCACTCTCCACTTCAGTCTTAGAGCCTGTTCCGAATATGTTCTGCAGCAATATTTTCATTTTGGGCACGTTCTGCTGGGAACATCCGGCTCCATAATAATATATCTCAATATCGTCACTCCGATGTCCGCTGTTAAACCTTTCGGAAAGAATGCCACTTTGAGCCAGTTGAGGACGTAGCTCTTTTTTCAGAATATCACAAATTTGCGACTCTGACATGATAGCCGGATTTATTCCGCTTGTTCTTATGACAGTATCGCCTGTGCCCTCCAATATCCGCCAGTCCGTCTTCGTGCTGCCGGCATCTGCTACTATTATCATGGTTTATATATGTATGAATATATAAATAAGTGTAGCATGGTTTCAGTAACTACACCTCATCGGTTCTAATAAAATTTATAGTAATATAATAGTAACATGGCGGCGACAATGACTGCGATGACTATAAACTTAATAAGACAGCTTGCTATTTTTTTCAGTATAAAGAATGCGGCAATGACTGCCAGAATGCAATAAATGTAGTATTCGAAGTTTGAGCTCATAGTTTTCTGTATATTTTACTATACACTTATATTATGCGGCAAAATTACACTTTTTTTTTCATCCACCGTATTTTCATCACGGCTTTTTTGTCAGTTCAAACATTGATATGTGGATGTTATAAATTAATTGCCATCATATTGTGTGCTGTTCAGAATCTGCATTTCAAAGTCCGAAGAGTGAGTGTGGCGGGCTACACTACCGATAAGACTTTGAAATGAAAACCTGAAGGACGCACATAATGATGGCAAAGGTATATTTAACATATAAGTGATTTTATAATATAGGCTAATTTTGAACAGCTGCTTATATGTATTCGATGACACTATATTCCAATTCTGTTTATGCCGTACGGATATGCACTTTGTATATTTATGCTTTTTCAATAGTAATTTTTTTTGACAGTCAGAATTCGTGAAATAGAATTTTGAATTCGAAGAACAGTATAATTAATATGCATAAAAGCACATATCAAGAGCACGTATTCTTTATTGTTGCTTTCAATAAAGTGTTTTTCGTTTTATAAAAAAGCAGCTTTCATGCGTCAAAACGATGCTTTGGAGCCCGTGATATGGGCTTTATCGTGACGTGAAACAGGCTTTATCGCGATTCGGGTTAATATTATTCTTGATTTGAAATGTTGTAAAATGTTAGTTCTCAGATACTTATACATATTGTAAAATACCGGTGTATTTGAATCCATATTTTATTTTTTTCAGAACAATACGCCTATGCGCACTTGAGAATATTTATTGTTGTATAATTATAAATAGCGATGAATAAATATGCATAAGTATATGTTCCAAATCGATTCACATTCAATCATATGCTGTAAAAAAATCGCATTTAACAGTCATAAGTGTCGGTTTTGCCGGCTCAACACTTCTGTTGATACTGTGTTTACGAACATGAAGAACGCGAAAGACGGTGACAAGGATATGGCGAAAATGTCAGTAGTTCACAACACCAATTTGATTTTGACATATAGCTATGCCATACAAAGTCAGTAAAAAATAGGTGTCAGAAAATACAGGAAGTCCGATATCTGATAATGAAAGAAATGTTCTTATCTGCATAAAGTCAATAATCCGAAATTAATGATGAATTATCCTAAATAGTAGTCTTAATTGTTTTAATCTCGAAATTTATCATTAATTTTGCATAAGATAGGGTATATCCGCAAGTTTAATGCCTGCTCTTATTGCACATTTTTGCATTACCATTGCATAAGACAAGCTTCGGCTCGGCAGTATCAAGTCTGGTAAAACTTCGTTTTCCCGTCTTGCTGTTGCACTCGCCTTGCATTATCTTTGCATAAGACAAGCTTCGG
>ENA-OPVK01000940-OPVK01000940.1-human-gut-metagenome-genome-assembly--contig:-NODE-940-length-19168-cov-2.503165_pt1 | contig 19168 bp, 15 predicted proteins | sample MGYA00241495_ERZ501982 | MGnify/ENA primary metagenome ERZ501982 (study PRJEB25962, sample SAMEA2042002) | human gut metagenome | biome: human gut; feature: human-associated habitat; material: faeces...
TTTCATAAACCTATAAAATCACGACTTGTGAGAGGACGCTTATATCTGCCCTTCAGGCTCTGGGAAAGCACCACAAAATCTGCGACACTACGCTGGTGAAACTCCGGTTTCTTCTTTTCTTTTGGCAAGTTTTACATTATAATAATTTTAACTGTAAAGAATTTTTATCTTAAAGGAGATTTTACATGCGAAACATTCTGAATATAAATTCTGACTGGATATTATCCACGGAAAAGACTCCGGACGGCAAAGCTGTCCACAAAAGAATCCTTCCTTTGAATAAGGAAGACGAATACTGCTATTATCTGGAACTGTTAGGAGCTGCACCTTCCATGGAAGTATTTGTGAATCAGGAAAAAATCGGAGCTCACACCGGAAGCTATACGCTTTACCGCGTGGATGTCACCGATCAGATCGTAAATGGTGACAACGAATTAGACATTGTTTGTGACAGTGAAGTTCCTTGTTTAGACGCAAGTCTTATCGTTGTCGGAAAACACCATTTTTCATTAGACCACTTTGGTGATGCAGGACTGACCGTGATCCCACAGGAGATTTCCACTTCCTCTGCAAGTATCCGTATCACCGCCCATGCAAAAAAACTTCCGGAAGATTCCATGATCTCTTACACTGTGCTTACTACTACAGGAACAATGCTTGCAAATAAAAGTGTTCCGGCCTCGGCACCAGAGTATATCTGCCATCTGACAAACCCATGCCTCTGGAATGGGAAAACCTCTCCAAAGCTTTATGTGGTCGTGGCAGGATTGATCGTTAATGGTGCCACAGAAGATCAGATCGTCCTTCCTTTTGGGCTGCGCAATCTGTCCATGGAATCTAACGGCTCTGTCCTCGTAAACGGTCTTTGTGTCCCGGAAAAGGATCTCATCCGCACTCTGGAATCTGATCCATTTGTCTATGACGATATGGACGAGGACGGAAGTTTTGCCTGTGTGGAATTAAAAGAACTCTGCGACATTGCTGCAGATGAGGAGGACTGTAGGAATCTGCTCACAGAATATGTGTTACAGAATGCTTATCACCCTTCCATCCTCTGCTGGAAACTCCCGGAAGATCATGCCGATTTTGCCGCTTTGCTCCGCGAATTAGATTCCACACGCCCGGTGTTATTTTAAATAATATGGAACAAAGTGTGCGCCAGGCGCACACTTTCGCACACAGGCGGGCAGCGCAGCTATCTGTTCAGGAAACCGCCTCACAGGCTTTTTCAAATTCTGTATGTACCTTAGCCATCTGCTCCTGCAGATGGCTGATTTCATTTTTACGTATGGAAGCTACTACCTCTGATGCTGCCTGGAACAGTTCCGTCATTCCAAGGGTTCCTGCAACCCCTTTTAAGGCGTGAACGGCCTCTAACACATCCTCATACCGTTCTTCTTTCATTGCCTGTTCCCCGATTGCAAGATGATCGTCCTCAGTCAGCTTTTTCAAGAATTTTTCATATAAAGCTTCATTTCCCGCAAAACGTTTCACTGCATTTTCATAATCAACGCCATAGGCTTTCAATTTCTCTTTATCCATTTTCACCACTCCATTCCGGTTACTATTTTTTCATTTTCGGCTGGAAAATGATACTTGCAATATAGGAAAAAATCAGTGCTGCAGAAATACCAACCGCACTCGCTTTAAATCCTCCCATAAAAATGCCAATAAATCCATTCTCGTCCACTGCTTCCTTTACGCCTTTCCAGAGTGTATTTCCAAAGCCTGGCAGCGGCACACTTGCACCGGCTCCCGCGAACTCTATGAATGGCTGATAAATCTGCAATGCGCCAAGCACCGCCCCAAGGCATACGAGTAAAACCATGATCCTGCCCGGAAGCATTTTTGTTTTCTCCATAAGAATCTGGACAAGTGCACAGATCAGTCCGCCTACCCAGAATGCATTGATATAATCCATTTTTCATCCTCTTTTCTTTCTGAAAATCTATTGTCTATGCATCTGCATGTTCGATGACAACTGCGTGTGCAATGCCCGGCACCGTCATTCCTTCATTGAAAGACACCGTTGAAAGCAATGCGCCTGTCGGCACGAACAATATCCGTTTTAACGTTCCATCTTCGATCTGTTTTAGAAAGTAAGCACTTAGCGTCACTGCTGAACATCCGCATCCGGAACCACCTGCCCCGGTATTCTGGCTCTCAGCATCAAAAATTTCAATTCCACAATCCGAGTGTATCTTACTGATATCGTAACCGTCTTTTAACAACAGGTCAATGAGAATTTTCTGTCCTACCGTTCCGAGATCTCCTGTAATGATCCTGTCATATTCTTTTTCACTTCGTCCAAAATCCTCAAAATGCTGTCTGATGACCTCTTTGGCTGCTGGTGCCATGGCTGCCCCCATGTTCATGGAATCTTTGATCCCAAAATCCACAATTTTTCCGGTTGTGATCCCTGTGATTTTTGCCATTCCCCTCTCTTTTCCGAGGACGAAAGCCGCGCTTCCGGTCACTGTCCAGGTGGCCGATTTCGGTCTTTGGTTTGCATATTCGAGCGGGAATCTGAATTGTTTTTCTGCGCTGGCAAAATGGCTTGAAGTCATGGTCACGACGTGATCCGCATAGCCGGCCGCTACACACATCGCACCGAGAGACAGCGATTCCCCACAGGTACTGCAGGCTCCGTAAAGTCCAAAGAGCGGTACCTGAAAATCCAGCACCCCAAACGAGGTCGCCATGGTCTGCCCCAAAAGATCGCCTGCGAAAAGATACCGGATGTCCTCTTTTTTTAATCCGGCTCTGCCGACCGCCATGGTGAAAGCTTCTTTCTGCAGCGTGCTCTCTGCCTCTTCCCATGTGTTCTGACCAAATTTATCGTCCTCACCGATTACATCAAAATGACCTGCCAGAGGTCCCTCTCCCTCCTTTTTTCCAACAATATTTGCCGTGCTGATAATAAAAGGAGCCTCTGTAAAACAGAGGCTCTGTTTTCCCTTCTGCATACTCGTATCCACACTTTCTTTTTCTTTTAGTATGGATCAGGGAAGTTTTTCTTATTCTCTTTTTCATCATTTTCTTATCGTTTTTGCAATCGCTTCCGGTGATAACTGTAAAAAAACACAAAGCTCTAAAAACTCTTCGGCAAGCAGAGGTTCTTTATAATCCGGATGCAGTTTTTCTTCCGGAACTTGTGTCTGTTCTGAGATCTCAGATGCTGAAATTCCTTTTTCCTGCATATAAGCAAGGATATATTCTGTCACTCTGGATTTATTCATGCGCTCCACTCCTTTTCTCATGTGTTCTTCCCGATATATGCAGACCTCATCATGCAAGCATGTTCGGTCTACATATTCTCGATTGGCACCGCTCATTGCTTACGCACATTATATTCTTATAATTCAAGACTTTCAACCATATTTTCCCATATAATCAGAACTAATTGACGGTCTAAAATATGTGAGATATGATAACCATAATAACTTTTTAAATTTCAGAAACAGGGGATTTTTATGCGAAATGAATTAATTCCAAAGGTGTTAAAAGAATATAGAAAACGAAATCATTACTCAGTGAAAGACGTATCGATCAGGCTGATGGAACATGATATTGATGTTGCACCGAAGACGATTTATGGCTGGGAAAGCGGACAGGCACAGCCGACGGCGGACACACTGCTCTTACTGTGCGAGATATACAAAATCCCGGACATCCTGAACTCCTTCGGTTACGACCAGCCCGATGATCCGGCAGCTTCCCTGACTTATCATGAACGTGAGATCATCTACGCCTACCGCAACCGCCCTGAGTTGCAGCATGCGGTCGACATTCTGCTCGGATGCGATTAAGTATTTTGTTTCCTGTGATACAATCTGATCTGTGCGATGTATAAATAAAAAAGAGGTTTTTCTGTAGAAATATCTGTTTTCAGGATTTTTGCAGGAAAACTTTTTTTATGTGCTCTTTCCCCGGCTTCTTACGGATCCAGACAGTAACTCTTCTGTTTCCGTGTATATCATTTTATTTTCGCAGGTTGCAACTTTGCTTTAAGAAGTATAGAATAGAAGATACTCTGCGGTTTTATGGTAGTTCCGTAAAACCGTTTACCGCAGGACATTATTAAGGGAGATTTATTTATGAACGCTTTCCAATTTATCTTTCAGTATATCAAACGGCATAAAGTCCAGTATACGCTTGGTATCATCACGCTTTTTGTGGTAGACTTTGCCAATATTTTTATTCCGAAACTTACCGGTGTCATCACCGACGGACTCACCGCCCACAGCCTTGACTGGAGCGGAGTCAGATTAAATCTGCTTTACCTTTTTCTGCTTGGACTGCTGCTTGCGGTCGGCCGTTTCTTCTGGCGGTACTTCCTGTTTGGAGCTTCCCGCTCCATCGAAAAAGAGCTGAGAAACGACATGTTTTCCCATCTGGAAAAAATGGATGTGGAATATTACAACGAGCACAAAACCGGTGACCTGATGACACGTTTTACCAGCGATCTGAACGCGATCCGCATGGCGATTGGACCTGCCGTCATCTGTGTGTTTGACGCCTCCGTCATGACCCTTATGGTCATTTTCCAGATGATGTATTATGTCAGCGTGAAGCTGACACTGATCGCAGTCATCCCAATGCTTTTCATTTTATTTGGCGAGATTTATTATGGAAAAATCATCCGTCCGCGCTTTACTGCAAGGCAGGAGGCTGTTTCCGATCTCACCGACTACGTGCAGGAAAGCTTTTCCGGTATCCGTGTCATCAAGGCGTTTGTCCGTGAGAAGGCACAGCGTTACCACTTTTTAAAAGAAAACGAAAACACCATGGAAAAGAACTTAAGCATTGCAAAGATCCAGTCGATCGTCATTCCACTTTTAGATGTCATCATCGGGCTTTCCTCGCTGCTTACGCTCATTTACGGCGGCTATCTTGCGCTGGTCGGGGACATCACGCTTGGACGCTTTGTCGCTTTTAACCAGTATATTAACATGCTTGTCTGGCCGATGTTAGCCTGCGGGGATTCCGTCAATATGTTTTCGCAGGGTGCTGCCTCCATCCGAAGGATCCAGGAGATTTTCAAAGAACAGCCTGCCATTGCAGACACCGACAAAACAAAGGATGTGGACGACATTAAGGGCGAAATTGATTTTCATCACCTTACCTTCATCCACCGCGGCCACAGCGAACCGACTTTAAACGACATCACCCTGCATGTGCCGGCAGGAACAACGCTTGCGATCATCGGGCGCACCGGAAATGGGAAATCCACACTGGTAAATCTCCTGCTGCACCTTTACAACACGAAACCGGGCATGCTTTTCATTGATGGAAAGGACATTAACACCATTCCTTTAAAAACACTGCGTGAAAATATCGGATACGTTCCGCAGGATAATTTCCTGTTCTCGGACACATTGAAATCCAATATCGCATTTGGCGCTGAAAATGATGATATGGAAGCCATCCAGTCCGCAACACGCGCTGCCTGTATCCATGAAAATATTGTCCAGTTCCCGGACGGTTATGAGACAATTGTAGGTGAGCGCGGTGTCACCTTATCCGGCGGTCAGAAACAGCGGAGCTCCATTGCCAGGGCTCTGATGAAAAATGCACCGATCCTGATTTTAGACGACGCCCTCTCCGCTGTCGATACCGACACCGAGGAACACATTTTAACGAATTTAAAGAAAAACCGGGAAGGAAAGACGACCATTCTCATTGCGCACCGCATCTCGACGATCCAGAATGCAGATATCATTATGGTGTTAGAGGACGGCACTGCCGCCGAGATTGGAAATCACGATTCCCTTATGGCAAAACACGGGATTTATTACGATATGTTTGAAAAACAGCAGTTAGAAGCCATCCACGGTGAAGCCGGAAAAGCGCTCATCAGACAGAATTATCCAGCTGCAAAAACAGGAAAGGAGGACGCATAACTATGAAACGTTTACTGGCCTATTTAAAACCGCACAAATGGGTTATGACTGCTGCGACAGTCCTCGTCCTCTTTATCATCGTGGTAGAACTTTACCGCCCGATCGTCATCGGTGATGCGATCGATGATTATATCAACGGCTATTACGCACCGTACATCGAAACCACTGCGGATGCGCCGGGTGCTGTTCCTTATCATGACACTTACCTGACAAGAGATTTTGAAGCGGCAGACGGACAGAATTACGATCAGATTCTTCTATATAATAATCAATATTATATGGCAGAAAATCTTTCATCCGAAGAATGTGATGCATTAAAAAATGCAGATGCCGCCACACTTTCATCTTATGTAAACCAAAGTGCAACGCCTCTCACAAGGGACGACTTAAAAGATTTGCGGCATTATGATTTTGCCGGCATTTTGAAAGCGGCCGCCCTCTATCTGCTGCTTCTGCTCACCGGATTTGTCTTAAATGCATTAGACACCTGGATTTTGCAGAAAATGGGACAGGAGATCATTTACCAGATGCGTGAGGAGGTATTTACCCACATTCACAGCTTATCGTTAAACTTTTTCAACAATACGCCTGTGGGAAAACTTGTCACCCGTGTCTCCAACGACACCGAAGCGGTCAATGAACTTTTCTCCACCATTTTGGTAAAACTCTTTAAAAACATTGTAAAAATTATCGGATATGCCGTTGTCATGCTCTCCATTAATGTCAAAATGGCTCTCGTATCCTTTGCACTGCTGCCGCTTGTCACAGTGCTGACCTTCTTTTTCCGTTTTATGTCAAGGAAGGCATACGAGCTTACAAGAAACCGCATTACCGACTTAAACACATTTTTATCGGAACACCTCTCCGGCATGAAGCTCATCCAGATTTTTGCAAGGGAAGAGGAAAAATATGCACAGTTTGAAAAGAAATCCGAAGATTTATACAAGGCAAACTGGCGTGAGGTTATGACATTTGCGATTTTTCGTCCATCCATTTATCTGGTGTCCGTGCTTGCCATGATGCTTGTGATTGGAACCGGAAGTGCCGGGGTGTTAAACCAGACGCTCTCGCTCGGAACGCTGTTTATTTTTATCACCTATATTTCCTCGTTTTTTGATCCGATCCAGGAACTTGCAGAACAGTTTGGTACCTTGCAGTCCTCTCTCGCCTCTGCCGGAAAAATTTTCTCCATTTTAGACGAGAAACCGGACATTGTAAAACCAGCGCACCCGGTTGAAGTCAACATCAAAGGACGCATCGAATTCCGTCATGTATGGTTCGCCTATGAGAAGGACGATTATATTTTAAAAGACATCAGTTTCGTCATCGAACCGGGCGAAAAAGTTGCATTTGTCGGTGCTACCGGAGCTGGAAAATCTTCTATCTTAAATCTGATCGGACGATACTTTGACATCCAGAAAGGTGAGATTTTGATCGACGGCGTCAACATCAAAGACATCGACACTGATGTGCTGCGCGCCGCGATTGGGCAGGTACAGCAGGATGTATTTATTTTTACCGGGGATATTAAGAGCAATATTTCACTGGACAATGAAAATATTTCCATTGAAGACGTAAAACGTGCCGCAGAGATCGTGCACGCAGATTCCTTTATCGAAAAAATGCCGGGCGGCTATGATGCCCCTGTCACAGAGCGCGGAAGCACCTTATCCGCCGGACAACGACAGTTACTCTCCTTTGCGAGAACCCTGGCTTACGATCCGACCATCCTTGTCTTAGACGAGGCAACTGCCAATATCGACACGGAGACCGAGGCTCTTATCACAAGTGCCCTGGCAAAACTCATGGAGGGCAGAACTACGATCATGGTTGCACACAGACTTTCCACGATCCAGCATGCCGACAAGATCATTGTCATGCATCAGGGACAGATCAAGGAAGCCGGCACCCATCAGGAACTTCTCGCCCAGAACGGACTGTACCGGAAATTGTACGATCTGCAGCTTGTGGAAGCGTGACAGTCCAATTTTTGTAACGACAGTTTATATGTCCCCTCCCTCAAAAATTGAGCTGCTATCGCTTCTGGATCTTAGGTTTACAGGAATTACGAAAACCATTACTTCATTTACATACACAGTACAACGTGGAGATTCCATATGACACCATCGACATGGACTTCATGAAGTTGCGACCACCCAAGGGGTGGTCGCGACTAACATAACGGATGCTATCATAAAATCCATTTTCTTACACAGCAAAACAGCAAGTGTTTTACTGCCTGGTGAACGGTACCCTCTGATTATTTCCGAATCTCCACCCACTCCATCTCAAGCTTCGGTTTCACAACCTCTGTTTTGATCTCGTAGTATCCCTGTTTTAATTCCACACGGCAAATCTTCTGCGTGTTCGGTCTGCCTTCCGTGCCGCTCGTCTGCAATGTGAAGAATAATTCATCGTTGAGATAGAGGTTTGCGGCTGCCTGTGCCAGATTTGACTGCGGAGAAATAAATTTTACAACAACATTGTATACACCAGACTGGTTTACATAAATCTTCTGTGACACTTTATCTTCCGGAACAATGCTTATATCGCTTTCCCCAGTTGCCCCTTCTGATCCAGCCCCCTGCAACGGCTCATATGCCTTCACTTCCTCCAACGGTCTTAACGGACGTTTCATAACCGGAGCATTTAAAATAAACCGACAGATATTTTTTGCAGAGCGCTGCAACTCCCCAATGGTCAGCTTTCCATTGTCCAGTGCCTCCAAAATATCATCGCCCATCGCATTGATCTCCGCGCCGTTATTGTTGACGACCATGTAAAGGTCGTTCTGGGAGCGCACCATTGAAGAAAGTGCATGATGATCCTGCTTACCACCTTTTACAACATCATTGACACTTGCCCACCAGTCGGTCATGACAATGCCTTCATACCCCCACTCTCCTCTTAAGATCGTGGTATTTAAATCATAATTGGACGATGTCCAGTGTCCATTGATCGGATTATAAGATGTCATAATAGAGGAGGCTTCCCCTTCTTTGACTGCAATCTCAAATCCTTTCAGATAAATCTCACGCAGTGCACGCTCTGACACAACAGAATCTACTGTATGTCTTGCCGTCTCCTGGTTGTTCGCCGCAAAATGCTTCACCGTTGCAAAAGAGCCGCCTTTTTTGATTCCCCTTGTCACTGCTGCCGCAAAACATCCGGTCACATAAGGATCTTCACTGAAATACTCAAAATTGCGTCCGTTCAACGGATAGCGGTGGATATTAATTCCAGGTCCGAGCAGAGTGTCCACTTCGTTTGCAACCAGCTCTTTTCCTTCCATCACATAAAGTTCTTCCATCATTGGAATGTTAAACGAACATGCAAGCAGTGTTCCGATTGGAAGCTGTGTTGCCTTCAATCCGCTCTCCATACGGATACCGGAAGGTCCGTCTGCACAGCAGGCAGCCGGGATTCCATATGCATACAGGCGGTCGCTGACACCTCCAAATGTGGATGCCGTACCCGGTGTTACTTTCGGGCTGCTCATTCCTTCCCCGCGCACGATCGTGGCAAGTTCCTCTTTGGTCAATTGCGCGATAAATGTATCCAAATCTGCTTTTCCCTCTGCAACATCCGAAAAACGGATTCCTTTGTCTCCGGTGATTGCAAGCTGCTCCGGTAAATGCGCCTCAATCCGTTCCTGTAACCGGATGGTCTGCTGCGGCACTGCCTCCTTTTCCTGCTGATAGCTTCCATCCTCCCGGCTCTGTCCCGGACGGATGCGCTCAAATGCTTCTGTCGGTGCGAGTGCTTCCTGCAGGGCTTCCGTCACACAAAGCTCTTTTACGATATATGCTCCTTTTCCATCCACATCTGCGATTTTCGTATTCCGCACACTATTACCCACATGGAATACGTAAGCACCTGCCTCTGATACATAGCAGGACTTGTGGCCTGTCACACCGGAATCATCATATGAAGCAAGATTTTTTACCGGAATGTGCAGTGTCATTTTCTGTTTTTCTCCCGGAGCCAGCTCCTTTGTCTTTGCAAATGCTTTTAATTCTCTCGCCGGTTTTCCAAGTTTTCCCTGCGGTGCCTGCACATAGACCTGTACGACCTCTTTTCCCCTGCAGTCTCCTGTATTTTTCACACAGATGGTAATCTGCACTTCTTTTCCTGCACATGTTCCATTATCAATCGATACTCCGTGACTGCCCCAGGCACCTCCGACTTCGGATTCTTCTGTAACCGTCTCTGCTTTTAAAATTTCAATGTCAAACTTCGAATAGGAAAGTCCAAAACCGAACTCATACATGACTTTTTCCGGGCAGAATGTCTCAAAATAGCGGTATCCCACATAGATATCTTCGGTGTAAAAATTGCGCACAGTGTCTCCGAAATCGTTCGCCGCCGGATAATCTGCCAGTGAACATGCGATCGTGTCCGTCAGTTTTCCACTTGGAGACACTTTTCCACTCAAAACATCCGCAACTGCATTTCCACTCTCCATGCCGCCCTGCCAGATATAGAGCACGGAACGGATATGATCCTTGTATACAGGATTCTTAAGCCAGCTCATATCTATGATATTCGACACGTTCAAAAGTACTGCGACCTGTTCAAAATGCGCTGTCAGAACCTTCAGATTTTCAAGTTCTTCCGGCGTCAGAAGGTAACTGCCCGCCTCATTTGCATAATCCTTATCTTCGCCTGCAGTACGTCCGATAATAAAAATCGCTTTCTCTGATTTTTCTTGCTGCCTGTTCCTTAGCAAATGCTTCATCGATAGGCATATCCTTCTGGAACCATGGTTCACATGCCCATCCACCACCACCATTATCAAATGGGTGGTCTTTTAACCACGCTCTGTAAATGTCTGCCAACTCCTCATTCAAAGTAAAGCTGCCGCTCTCTCTCATTCCATCATAAATATTCACCGCATAAGGCACGTTGACAGCTCCGCCGGAACCAGTCCCGCTGCGGTAAGTCTCAAACTGGCACCTGCCAAACACAGACACCATCTCTTCTTTTTTCAACGGGAACATGTGACCTTCATTTTTCAATAAAACGGCTCCCTCTGCGGCTGCCGCCCTGCAATATGCTCCAAATCCTTCCAATGGTACTCCGATTGTACTCATACTCATCTGCTTCCTCCAAATACGTTTCTATTTTTATTTTAAAATGTTTTCTTTCACATCACATATTCTAGTAAAATCTTCTCTTCCATGCTATAATTTTTCTATTCAAAAATATAACAATTTTGTCATTGGAGGTTTTCTATGGATTATCCGGAGGAAAGAAAACAATATATTGACGGCATCGCCTGCCAGTATCTCTGTCATATTGAAAAAGCAGAGAAACCGGGCAATGTATTTTCCGCTCATTTTCATTATTATATTGAAATGCTCTATGCACTTTCCGGTCATTTCCGTATTTATTTAAACGGAATTTACCACGAATTTGCGGCAGGGGATTTTGTACTGATCAATTCCAGGGAAGTGCACCAGATCGACGCGCTCTCATCAGAGGGCGGCTCTTATATCGTGGTTCGTTTTCTCCCGGAACTCATTTACGACGGCATGACGCAGAGCCACTTTGAGTTAAAATATCTGCTTCCATTTATCACCGAAAAGAGCATTTACGAAAAAGTAATTTCTTCTTCCATATTAAATGCAAAACACTCTGCCATCCCCGGACTTATGAACGAGATTATCCGGGAATCTGAGGAAAAACAATACGGCTACGAGCTTGCGATCAAAAATCACATTGGCGGTATTTTTCTTTGGCTGCTGCGCTACTGGCATGCAAATGGCGAAGAACCGCTTCTCGAAGATTTTGAAAACCAGCAGTTAAAACAGCAGCTCTCCCCAGCCCTGACCTACATGATCACCAACTATGAAAAATCTATCAGTGCAGCGGACATGGCAAAACTCTGTAATTTGAGCTACAGCTATTTTTCCAGAAGTTTCAACCGGCTTTTGCATATGAATTTCAGTGATTACCTGAATGAGATCCGCATCCGGGAAGCGGAAAAGCTGTTAGTCTCCACTACCCAGAACGTGACGGAGATTGCATCTGCGGTCGGTTTCTGTACCACAAGTTACTTTATCAAACAGTTTACCAAATACCTGCATATTTCTCCCAAACAATACCAGAAACAAATGCGCCAGGGACAGAAAGATTTCATTGCATAACCACGCAACACAAGCTATAATAGTTGGCAGTGTCCAGTGGTTCCTTAACGGTGATTGGCGGTGCCGGACTTGTCATCGGCTCTTTTGTATCCGGTGGTACTGCAACTCCAAACTTTACCCGATTCGCAAAGTCTGAATATCTGGACTACAAACGACAATGCCTTATATACCGCCGGACTCGGACTTGCTAATATCTTCCATCAGAAGAAAAAACCTATGGTACTGATCTCCGGTATCATTGGAACGATTTTATCCGTCTGGTTATACTATAACTTCTGTAACTGGTTAAATGTATTAAACTGGGGGATTTCCTCCATCAATGGCATGGTGGTTGCTGTCGTCTGCTACCTGATTGGATATTTTGTGAAGAAAAATCAGAGATAAATAATACGTCCTAATTCTGCTGAAGTTCTGTGTGAGATGGAAATGACAGTGCGGTCTTTCGCTACACGCTTTAACGCCAGCAACACTGCCTTTTCCGTCTCTGCATCCAGATTCGCCGTGATCTCATCAAACAGCAGCATTTGTGGTTCCGCCACTGCGGCTCTTGCAATGGATAAGAGCTGCCACTGTCCCTGCGAGAATAACTCCGGCGTGCATTTCGTGTCATATCCGTTTTCAGAGCTTTCTATCACATCGTCTAACCCGGTCAGCTCTGCCACTGCTTTTACGCGGTCTGCCGGAATGGTTTCATCATACAGCGTGATCTGATCGCGCACCGTTCCCGGAACCATGTGGAAGATCTGTTCTACATAGCCGAACAGTTTCCGTTTCTCTTCCTCCCGGACTGTCACTGCCGGTCTTCCGTGGATCAAAACCTCTCCGCCCTGCGGTTCGTAAAGTCCTAAGAGAAGTTTTAAAATCGTACTTTTTCCTGCCCCGGTTCGTCCTGCGAGTGTTACCTGCTCCGCGTCCATGACCTTTAAATTCAAATGGTCTAAAACGACATGTTCATCATAACCGAAGGTCACATCCCGAAACTCGACAAACGGAACATCTGCTGTTTTATTTTCTGAGTGTCCCCCAGCCATCTGTTCCACGCATTCTTCTGCTACTGTCTCGCTGTCTTTTTCCACTATCTGCTTCTCCTCAAGTGCAAAAAATTCATTGATCCTGTGGATTCCGGCAATCGCAGACTGAATCGTCTGAATCTCCATTCCGAGGCTCTCCACCGGGGAGAATATCTGTGAGATATAGTTGATGACCGCAACCGCAGTTCCGGCAGACATTCCAAAGAAGGTCAGTACCGTGTGGTTTCCGGACGCGGAAAGCAGCATGACAACTGCGACAACCACCGCATTCAATATCAGTATCACCGGGGAGTAAACCGCATCATAAAAATTGGTGCGCTCCATCGCTGCATAACTCTCCCCGATATAAGTGTCGTAACGCTCTTCCATGTATGCTTCCTTTGCAAGACAATGGATTGTGCGGATATTGTGAAGCGTCTCCGGCACATGACCGGATGCCCGTCCGACAGCCTTTCGGTTTTCAATCTGCGCCGCCAGCATATTTTTCTGGACATGTCTGGTAAACCAGAATAAAAACGGCAGCAACACCAGCAATACCAGCGTCAGTCCACGGTTTTGAAACCAGATCACGACAAGGATACTGATAATCTTACATACATCCGCAAACATACTGATAATCCCGGAGGTAAACAGATTTTCCACCGTGTCAACATCCCCGACAAACCGTGACACCAGTGTTCCCGGCTCCTGCTTATTCACGCTGTCTGCCGTCAGACTTACAAATTTATCCATCAGGCTGCTTCTTAGTGCATGTGTGATTTTCTGACCAAACACCGTCAGGAGTCCTTCCCTCGCAGCTTCCAATATTCCGGTAAGTGCGAGCAGGACAAAATAGAGAAGGATCACAGAAAACGCCGCCTCATTACCGGCTGTCACTGTATCGATGATTTTGGCAAGTATCAGCGGAGGAATCAGCGCTGCCACAACTGCTCCGATCACTGCGGTCAGGATTCCGGCAGACAGCATTTTCTGTTTTTTGATTGTTTCCAGGATCACACTTTTTACCTGTCTTTTCTGTTTCATCTGCCACTCTTCCTTTCCTCTGTATGTTCAGAAACTGTTTTTCTATTTTCCGTTTCCACTTTCGCATTCTCTCTTTCATCGCTCTGTGTCTCATACAGACTGCGGTACTCCGGTATCTTTTCCAGAATTTCTTCATGTGTACCGGCCACCGCCTTTCCATCTTCCATCCAGATGACCTGATTCATCTGAGGAAACAGATATAAACGGTGAGAAATTAAGAAAACAATATTGTCTTTCGTCTGCTGTTTCAAATTGGCAAAAATCTGTTTTTCCGTGTTTTTGTCCAATGCCGAAAAAGGATCATCCAGAATCAGAACAGGCTTTTTGTGGCAGAGTGTCCTTGCAAGTGCGAGACGCTTTGCCTGACCGCCGGAGAGACGCACTCCGCCATTTCCAACCGCGGTCTGTTTTCCATCCTCCATCTCTGCAACTTCCTGTTCCATGCACACTGCCTTTAAGTAATCGTCTGCCTCTTTTTTCTCACCGAGCAAAATATTATTTTCCACACTGTCAAAAAACAACTCCGGATCATGTCCAAGATAACCGATCCTCTTCGTGCGGTCTGCCTCGTCCATAGCCTGCAAATCTGTGCCGTCCACAAGAATCTGTCCCTCATAAGGATATTCACACAAAAATACTTTTCCAAGCGTTGACTTGCCACATGCGACCGCCCCGGTAATACCGATGATCTGTCCTTTCTCTGCGGAAAGACAAATGTCGTCTAAAATTTTCTTTCCATCCGGATAAGCAAAATTCAGATGACTGATCTGTATTTTTTGCACTGTTGTCTCTGTTTTGCCTGCTGGGACTGTGTCGTTTTTTTCCCTGGCATGATTTTCTGCTGTCTGATCTTCGATCACAGTTCTCTCATCTTTTCGTGTCAGAAGTGGTTTGATACGGTTCCATGAAACCTGTGCTTTATGTACCGCATTGAACAGCTTCGCAGCGCTTGACGACTTCACGGAAAGTTTCACAAAGCACGACAAAAATGTGGTAAACGCCGCAATGCCCCATGCACGCCAGCCGGTTCCCAATATATTTTTCTGTCCGAAATACAAAATGAACAGCACACCTGCCATGGAGATGACGCGATACACCGGTGGCATTGCCGTGTTCCAGATGTTTGCTCTCACGGCTGATTTTTCATACGCAGACAAATTTTCTTCATATGCATTCTGTCTTTCTTTTTCACGCCCGAAAACACGGTATGTGATTGCATTTTCTGCCCGGTCTAACGTCGCTGCGCTCAGCGCGCCGGACTGTTCCTTGTAGGCAGCCCCGGTTCTCTGGATCATTTTTTTCATTTTTTCTGCGGTCATGTAAGAGATTGGCGGAAACAGCATACATAAGAGCGCCAGCCGCCAGTCATACCACAAAAGCATTCCGGCATAGGCTGCCAGTGCCACACCTGTATCAAAAATTTCCGTCGTAAATTTCCGCATTCCCTCCACACAGTCATCAACGTCGAGGATCGCTTTCGTTATGACATTGCCTTCGCCCTCTTCCTTAAGGCTCGCCCTGCTTTTTCTGACAAGGCTTCCATAGAGGATTTCCTTCATCCTGCGGTTTACATTATTGGCAAAACGGCGGACATAAAAACGCTTGATATATCTCGAACTCTGCACGATCACGATCACTGACACATAGCTTAACACAAGAATCAGCATATCGCCAAACTGTCCGGCACCTCTTAAAATGTCCACAAGACAGCCGGTCATTTTTCCTTCGAACCACGGTCCTGCAAGCAGTCCTACATTATAGATCAGACCGGATATTGTCACCGCCAGAAGTACTTGCCATTCTGCTTTAAAATAGGACAAAATCCTGTCCGGCTGAAATGATGCTGGCTGTTTCTGTTTTTCTCTCATTTTGTCCTCCTTTTCCCTGCAAAACAAGAAAGGCATCACACCAAAGTGCGATGCCTTCCATTCATTTCTGACTGTTTATTCATAAATATGTTTTTTCTTATCTTTTGCTTTTACCTGTTTTTTCTTTAACATATGTTTTGGATTTTTGTCTGCCATAATGTATCCTTCCTTTCCAATGCCTATAGGCTTTTCGGTCTGTAGGTTACTTTCTGTACAAAATAATTATCCTTCAATTGCGATGAATTTACGTTCCGGTACTGCTGCCTTTGCTTCTTTCTTTGGAACAAACAGTTTCAAGATACCATGTTTGAACTCGCCCTTGATATCTTCCTCTGTTATATCTTCACCAACATAGAAACTACGCTCGCAGGAACCTGCATAACGTTCTCTTCGGATGTACTTGCCGGTATCTTTCTCCTGCTCATCCTGATCAAGACCTTTTGCAGCGGCGATAGACAAATATCCATTGTCTAACGATACCTTAATCTCATCTTTCTTGAATCCAGGCAGATCGATAATCAGCTCATAGCCGTTGTCCATTTCCTTGATATCTGTTTTCATAAGATTCTTTGCATGTCTGCCATACAATTTCTTCTCAACCTTACTGTCATCATAGAATGGTAAATCAAACAAATCTTCAAATAAATCTTCTCCAAAAATACTAGGCATCAACATAAGTCATCTCTCCTTTTTCTACGATATCCGCTTTCTCGTGGATATCTCATGCTTTATTACCTTGTTTCTTTGGAACTGGGATGTTCGGAGAACTCACAGAACTTTTACTTCTGAAATCTTTTCTGATCTCTTGGTTCTTCTTTTGTTCTCTTCCTTTGTTCTGACTATGTTATACACCCGTTTGTTAGCACTGTCAAGAGTAGAGTGCTAATTTTTTGTGAAGATTTTGTGAAAGTGGACTACATTCACATAAATATGTATCTCCCGAAGCTGATTTTTTGTTTTCTGCTGATATTCTTCCTGCTCACACAAGCTTCTTTGTTCTCCACTTCCCGGTTTTCCAGCGCCATACCATGCCGACAGCCCGCACACACTCATCACTTGCAAGACCGATATACGCTCCCACAGCCATAAGCCCCATGGAAATTCCAAACAGCCATGTGCCTCCCACCGCAAAGACAAACATGAAAACGGCTGCGATCACTGCCGGGAACACTGCATCTCCGCTTGTTTTTAAGGCTTGTCCAAACACAAGATTCGTCACGCGTCCAATCTCAAGTACAATGTCGATTGCCAGCAGCTTGCGGACCAGCGCAGTCATTTCCGGGTTGTCTGTAAAGAGTGGCATAATAAACCCGGAACCAAGCACAATTGCTGTCTCCATGCAGACTGCCACACATACTCCGACAAATGCTGCCCTCTTTGTCCCTCTGTCACACTCTTCGAGTTCCCCAGCACCGATGTGCCAGCCTGTCATGATCGCATTTGCCTGTGCCAGTGCTGCACCGACACAATAGGAAAAATTACTGATCGTTGCCGTATAAGATCTGGCTGTCACATTCAGCCCTTCTGCATCCATCTGGTTCAGGAAACGGATGACAAGCATCATTGCAACATTATAGAGTGCCGTCTCACATGCAGATGGAAGTCCGACTTTCACGATCTGCCCTAAGACTGTCTTATTTGCGATCCTCTCTGTACTGTTTTTTGCAGAGATCAGCTTATGTGAAAAATACAGTACAATACACAGGTTCAGGATCTTGGAGATCACAGTTGCTGCGGCGACACCTGCAACACCTTTGTGCAATACAAAAAGAAATACTGCATTCATCACAAAATTTGCGATATTCCCAACGATCGTGGCATATAATGGCTGCTTTGTATATCCGAATGCGCGCAGATAGCTTGAAAAGATAGGAATGACCGCATTTAATATACACCCACCCCCGACAATTTTAAGATAAATCAACGCCGGTTCATACAATGCATCCGCAATTCCTACCATACGAAGGATTGCTCCTGCTCCCGAAAATAAAAATACTGCCATAAGCACGCCTGCAACAGCATTAAATAATAACCCAAGCTGCCTTGCCTGATAGGCAACTCCCGGTCTGCCTGCGCCAATATTCTGCGTCATGACCGAAACCATGCCGGAAGATATGATAGAAAACATTATGATAAAAATTCCAATATAACTGTTTGCCGTTCCCACTGCCCCGACTGCATAGTCTCCAACTGCGGATAACATCAGAGTGTCAACCATACCGGACAGCATATAAAATAGTGTTTCCAGACAGATTGGGATAAAAAGTCTTGTGAGCTGTTTCATCTTAAGTCTCCTTTTTCCGTTCATACTTATCCAATCTATTTTATATTATTTTCCCCTGAAAAACTTGCACTATTTTAACCAGAAAAAGTACAATTCTGCTCATTTTAAAAAATATATCTGCGTTATAAAAATCTGGAAGCCAGATAAAAATGAAATTCGTCATATTTCATCAGGCAATTCCACTGCTTTTCTTACTTCTTCCACCCACTCTGCACTATGACAGCAAAACAGTTCTTCATGCTGCATATTGTGCTTCCGGATATCCGGATTTTTGAAATAAGTACAATATCTCTTTTCGTATTTTTCTCCCATCTTGGTTGCGTAAAAAACATGGATCGTTGTTCCAGGCACATCAATTCCACGCTGGACTTTCGTAACCAGATCAGAATAGAACTGATTATAAATACTCTGTTTCGTAATCCATGGACTTCCTCCCTTACCGATTCCAAACATATTAAAAAATCCATTATATAATTCTTTTTTGCCACCGTCTGTCTTATCCAGCTTTTTCTGCATAAATTTTGGAAGAGTACCTGTATGTACCATTTTATACATAAAAGGCACTACCATGGATGACTGAATTTTAGCCACAAGATATATTCTCCCACCATACTTTTTCCTGATTTCCTGCTCAATTTTTTCACATTCATCTTCCATCGAATAAAATTCGGTTTTCTCGTTTGGATCAAATCCATCATAAGAAACTGCTACCGTATAAAAATAAGAATGTAACCCATCCAGTACATGATCAAAGCTACTATACAGGCAACAGGTACCGGGAAATAAAAATATCACAGGTTTACGATTGTCTCCACTTTCATAAAATTTCATAGCTAGTCTCCTTCAGGCTTTTCTGACAACACAATGCATCCTCATACCTTTGCGGATTTCAAATTTTTCTACTTTTAAT
>ENA-OPVK01000942-OPVK01000942.1-human-gut-metagenome-genome-assembly--contig:-NODE-942-length-19156-cov-3.117638_pt1 | contig 19156 bp, 19 predicted proteins | sample MGYA00241495_ERZ501982 | MGnify/ENA primary metagenome ERZ501982 (study PRJEB25962, sample SAMEA2042002) | human gut metagenome | biome: human gut; feature: human-associated habitat; material: faeces...
GACGACGCTCTCCTCGGACACTTCCCTCGGATCAGTCATGACAGTTCCCATCTCAACGCCTCTTGCAGTCTCAACAATTGCATGCATGCCTGCTTTTAACTGTAACTTTCCAGGTCCGAAATAATATATTTTACCTGCATTCCGGAAACGGATTCCTACTACTTTTACCATTCTAGTTCTCCTTAATTGTCAGCAGTAATAACTCAATCACCAGATCAAAGTTTACGTTTGCGTCCAGACGTATCTGGGCTTTGCGCAAAGCTTCCAAAATACTGTTGATTCCATTGTAAGAGCTTTTTTCTGCCTGTCGTTTTATGTCGTAGACCTCATCCTTGAAAATAAGGCCATTTACGTCACCTGTTGCTTTAAAATATAATACGTCACGATACCAGATCATCATCAGATCAAAGTAATCGTTAATTTCTAATTTGTAATCTGCAATCTGCTTTACCGCAGCGGTCATCTCGTAGAGATCAATATCATCGAGACGCTTGATCAGCTGCAGCGCGCTTGCCTTCATCTCGTTAAAATCATCAGAGGACGCAAGCTGGATCGCTTTTCCCACATTTCCCTGTGCAAATGCCACGCACACATCCGCCTGATAGTCAGGGATCTGATACTTTTCCATCAGGAACTTTTTAATTTTCTCATCCGGCACAACTTTAATATTCAACGTCACGCATCTGGATAAAATCGTTGGCAGAAATGTGTCCGCATTTGTTGTCAAAAGCATAATGATTGCATATGCCGGCGGCTCTTCGATCGTTTTCAGGAGCGCATTCTGTGCCTGCTGGTTCATCTTCTCCGCCTCATCAATGATATATATCTTGTGCTCACTGCTGTATGGCTTTACATCAATATCATTATTTACCTGTGTACGGATATCATCTACAGAAATGGTATTTGGCTTCTCATGGTTTACATAAATAATATCCGGCTGATTATGTCCCAGTGCCTGTCTGCAGGAATGGCACTCCATACATGCCTCTTTTCCATGCTTTTCACACTGCAAAGCCATTGCAAATGCCTCCGCCAGCATCATTTTTCCGGATTTGTCCGGTCCATTGATGATGTACGCATGGGATACTTTATCCATCCCGATCGCGTTCTGTAAATGCTCTATAATCTGCTCATGTCCGATAATATCTTTAAATCCTGCCATATGCCGCTCCTTTAAGTCAATATATCTAACAACAATCCACGGATCTCACCTATCCTGCTCAGGATCGCAATGTGATCCTTCTCATCCTTCACAAGCTCCCTTGCCAGTTCATCCAGATTTGAATCGATCAGCCGGATCAGTCCATACACTCTGTGCCGTCCTTTGCGGTCTAAGAAATTCTCTCTGGAAAACTTGTGTGAACGATACACCACCTCATTTAAAAAGTCTTTGATCAGTCCACGGTATTTTTTCATATCGCGGATATCCATATGCTGTGCAATACGGTTCCCCTGTGCCGTGATATCATTCATCAAAAGATCGACTTTTGCCTGAAGATCTGCATCGGTGATGGCACTCGCCAGAGTGAATTTAAATGTTCCATCTCCGGTTTCCGTTGTCACTGTATCAGGTACCTGTGTCACCTGTGCTATATTATTTACTTTAATATCCACCAATGCCCACCTTCTTTCCTACCTGTTTTCTAAAATTACTCTACGGATTTCTTCCTCTGTCTCATCGAGATCCTGATTGACAAATCTTCTTGTAATTCCGGCTTCGTTTAACTTTTCCTCAGAAAAATCTTTCGCATCTGCCAGAAATCTGCGGCAAAGTTCCTCATACTTCGGGCTTTCCTGCATACGCTCTCTGTTTAATGCCCGGCTCAGGCGTTCGCCGTCTTCCACTTCTATATAAATCGGCACAACTTTCTCTTTTCCAAAGTAATCACGGATCTTTAAATAAGATTCCAGTGTTCCTATGATCAGATAATTCTGGTGTTCCAGATCGATCTGGTCATCATTCACGGTAAAATATTTCCAGATCCCATGGATGGTATCGTAAGCTCGAAGCTCGATAATACGCCCTTCACGCTCCAATTCTTCCACTTTCTTCTCATCACAGAAAAAATATTCTACTCCATTTTTTTCCCCGGCACGCACCGGTCTTGTCGTATATGGAACAATGGTCTTTAATGAGAGACTTTCATCTCCCAATATCTTTTTAAACAGGGTATCTTTTCCCGTGGAACTTTTTCCCATGATACAATATATTTTACCCATTTTTCCTGCCTCATTTAGTATAATATAGTCTTTAAAAATATACAATCTTTAGAATTTTTTCGTTACTGTTCACTCGTTCCACACGCAGTCCAAGTGATAAGCATTCCTCAATATTATCTGCCAGACGCTTCGTGATGATCTCACCCGGAACGATCATCGGAATCCCCGGCGGATACAGATAAATCGTGTCCGCAGACATATTTCCGACTGCCTCCTCTAACGTTACTTCTTTATATGGAAGCTCCTCTGCCTGATAAATCTGCATTTCACGCGGATATTTCTGATATATTTTCTCAATAAACGAATGATACTTCTCATCACTTGTCGGATTCTTCAAAATTTTGTTTCCATTTGAAACGTCCTCTGCCACCTTTGCATCGATCTCATGCAATGCGCCTGCCAGACGCTCCAATCCTTCGTCCTCATCCATCAGACTTGTCATTCCCAGCACATAATAACCGGAAACCATCTCCATCTGTAAATGGTATTTTTTCAAAAGAATCTGATGCAGTTCATCCCCTGTCATCCCGGCTCTATCCGCAAAAATGACCAGTTTGGAATCATCCCAGTCAAATGCTTCCCCAGTGTCCAGATCTTCCTCCTGCATGACATGCAGGTATTTTAAACCGGCTGTTTTCCCATAAAAATCCATCAGACGCTTCCTGTATTCTGCAAAGAGCTGCTGCCCATGTTCTGCGATCAGCCGGATACACGAATCCATTCCCGCCATAAAAATATAGGATGGTGAACTCGTCTCGTAAATGGACAGATACCGCTCCACCCGCTTCTCATCAATGAGATCAGACGTCAGATGCAGCAGCGCTGTCTGGGTAAATGACGGCAATGTCTTATGTAAACTCATAATCACTGCGTCTGCGCCAAGTTTTACGGCATTTTCCGGGAAACCGCCTCCGAATCCAAAATGTGCTCCGTGGGCTTCATCCACGATAAGCGGAATCCCGTGTTCATGGCACACCTCTGCAATCTTTGCCACGTCTGAAACAATCCCCTCATACGTCGGGGAAGTGAGGATCACTGCCACCGCATCCGGATTTTCATATAGCGATTCCTGCACCTGCTCTACTGTGATCTGCCCCTGGATTCCATTTTTTGTGATAGAAGGATACAGATATTCTGCCTGCAGTTCATTCATATATAATGCATGATAGACTGCTTTGTGACAATTTCTTGCGACTAATACCTTGTCCCCGCGCCTCATAGCAGCACTGATGGCAGCCAGCAAGCCACAGGTACTTCCATTTACAAGAAAAAAGCACCGTTTTGAATGGTAAAGCTCTGCTCCGCGCACTTCGGCTTCCTTTATCATACCGGTCGCATGATGCAGATTGTCAAATCCGTCAATCTCCGTGATATCAATCTCATACGGATTGGGAAACGACAGACTTTTTCTTTTGTGTCCCGGCATATGGAACGGATAATAGTCCGACTGCGCATATTCCTCTAAATCATCTATCAAATACTTCATGTAAGCCTGCTCCTGATGTTCGATATCCATATCAGTATATAATACCAGATACATACTGATATACCCTAGTATAACACACTTTCCCCACAGATTCAGCAATGACTTGCATTACCATCCACTCATTACTCTTGAAAAAAAAGTATTTCCTATGCTATAGTATTTTAGATTGCGGATCAAACAATAACATTCCGGAGGTATAGTATGGAAAATGCGCTTGTGATCCTCTGTGGCGGAAACAGCACACGGATGGGAACCGATAAGGCTCTTCTTCCTTTTGGGGACACCTGTTTAATTGAATATCTTGTCAGAAAATTTCAGCCGTATTTTTCCAGAATCTATCTCTCGGTAAAAATAAAGGGGGATTACTCCCATCTGAAGCTTCCCGTAACTGAAATCCCGGATATCTATCCGAATCAGGGACCAATGTCCGGCATTTTTTCCGGCTTATCCATGATCGATGAGGAATGCGCATTTTTTATGTCTGTAGACACTCCGTTTCTGGAACCGAAAACAGGACTTGCCCTGCTCTCAGAACTCGGTGACGCCGATATCTGCACACTTGAGGGAAAGGCTTCTTATCTCGAAACTGCAACTGCAGCCTACTCCAAAAATTGCATTACAACCATCGGAAAATGTCTCCTGCTCCACCAGCTCACGTTCAATACGCTGCGGGAAAAATGCAGCACCAGATACGTGACTGAGGCTGCGATCGCCGAGGCTGCACCGACACCGATCGATATCCAGTACTATAATCTGGACACCAGAGACAATTATTATCATGCGCTTCGTATTTTAAGCGGAATTGTACCGCCAGATTCTTCTCAGGCGTTGATTGAATATTTTAAAGACACCAGAGATTTATTTTTGCATACAACTCCGGTGATCTCCTTTGTGGCAAAACCGGGAACGATCATGACACCTCTCATTGAGCGGCTGCTTCCTTTATTAGAGCGTGAGGGGTTAAAAGTCGTTCACCTCATCAAAGAAGATTCCTCTGTCGTATTCAAAAACGTCTTTTTTGAGCCGACTCTGGAAAATCTCTCCTCGTCGCTCTCCGGTGCCGACCTTGTTCTGACGGAAAATTTTGGAGCAGATGCGCCGAATAAAATTGAAATTCTGCGGAAATACTGGTCGGAAACACCGTTATCTGACGAAAAAGATCTGATCGCTGTATTTGCTGATTTTCCATATCATGCAGAGACTACCCTTCCGGTCTTTGATCTGAACAAACCAAAAAATATTGTCACATTCCTCCGGGAATATCTGGGCAGACAATAAAACCAGAAATAAAGGCTGCCTGTTGGCAGCCTCTTATAAATATCGTTCCAGATCCGGCATCCAGTCTCCAAAGAAAACCTCATCTCTGCACATTGCATTCCAGACAGGTCTCAAAAACAAAACAATCCGGTGCAATACTGTTTCCCAGGAAATATTCTCTATTCCCTGCTTTCTAACATATTTTTCCCACCGTTTTTTCATATAAGTGTAAGTATCATAAGATTCCAGCATTTCAATCCTTTTTTCCTGCGGGCTCACTTCCTCGTTTCCACACAAAAAAGACAGTGTCTCGTAAATATGCCTTCCATCGACAGTTTCCTGCTCCAGAAGACGAAATGTTGTATCGTATACCTCCATAGAAGGAATCAGTTCTAAAAACTTTAAAATAGAAAAAAGCTGCTCTGCCAGATATGTCTCAACCGGAAAATGCTGATATACTGCACACTTCTTCTCAAAAAAGACTGACTGCAGCTTTTGTTTTTCCGGTTTTGCTGCATGATAAACCAATGGACTGATATGAATTACAAGCGGAACCTTCATCTCTTCCCATTCTCCGGTTATGTAAACCAGATAGCCCTGTTCCTCTTTTTCCATTGAACAACTCCAGCGGATATGTTGTTCCCGTTTTGCACAGATCTCCTCTGCAAAGCCGGTGATCCACTTTTCGTCCAACACCTGCTGCTCTTTTCCATCATCCTGTCCGTATACAAAATGAAGTGGCTTCTGCCACTCCTTCCGATAACCGTCGATACTGAAATCCTCACGGTCTTTCAGCCATAACCGCTTTGCAAAATCGGTTTCCAGAATCTGGAACATCAACGTTTCCTGCAAAAAAACTTCCAGCAGATCTGCAAATGGGATTTGATATTCTATGCTTTTTTCTTTTAACTTCTTCTTCGTAAGTAGGTTCTGTTCCATTTAAAGCCAGACTCCAATCATATTCTGAACTTTTTTCACAACTTTACGCTCTTTTGCATAATACATCAGTTTTGCAATATCTTTCTTCGGGTCTTTTATGTAAGCCATCAGTCCTTCTTTGAATCTTTCCCGATCCATCTTGTCCTCGTATTTTAAACATTCACAGATCAGTCTTTCCTTCTCAAAAATTCGGACTGTCACATCAGAAAGCTGTATTTCTGTCACTCCAAGTTCCAAAGTCTCCGGTTCTGCATACATCGGAATGATCTTCGGATAATCCATTTTAAAACGTGATTTGGAAGTATTCTTATCCACCGCAAGCCGCCAGCCATACGGTTTCTTTTTGATATAGCCATACGCATATAACGCATTCTCCAGATTCAGCACGCAGTCCGGAAACAGCTTTGCCACAAGCTCCTCCTCTGTAAAATCACTGAGATGAACTGCATAATAACCGCTTTTTATGCGCAGAATGTCCCCCTTTTCCACAAAATCAAGGATCCTGCGATAATCGATCCCCAGCCCGGCGAGCTGGCTCTTTTTTACAATTCCGCCATTATCCAATATAAACTTCCTGACCCTGTCTAACAGCAACTCTCTTTTTTCACTGACTGCATATGACTCCGACATGCTTTATCTCCATCTTCTGCGTCTTCTACGTTTTTTTCTGATTCTTCGTTTCTGATCTTTTCTGTCTCTACGAACGGCTCTGTTGTGTTTGATAATATAGTAATTATCGTAAAAACGTTTTAAGAAAAATAAAAGTACACCAAGCAAAATCACTGCAACAATGAGTAAAACCACAACAATCGGTCTCACCTGCACCGTGGAGACTGCTTCCTTTTCCTCCTCCTCGGTCGACTCATTGTCAAATGCGTAGCCTTCTACGACCACGCCGGTTGTCTTAATATCTGCTTTTCCTACATTTCTTCCCGCATAAGTATACGTGATGCTCCCTGCAATCTCCGGGTCGCTGTCATTATATTCCACGGAAGATGAGGTGTCTGAAAATTCTGCTGTTTTCGGCAGAACAATGACGGCCTCTTTATCAAGCTCCACAAATGGCGCAATATTGTCCAGATTACCATTATCCACCGTTGTCTCTGCGCTGTAATCCGTATCATTTTCCGCTACATTCAGCACCTGAAAATTGTCAAATGCGTAATCAAATAAGTTTACTGTATCAATAAACTGATTTGGTGACTGTGTGTCCATTACCACACAGATCAGTGTCATACCATCTTTTTCCGCGTAAGTCACAAGCGTGCTGTTTGCAGTCGCCGTGTATCCGGTCTTTCCGCCGACACAGTACGGATATAAATACTTACGGTTCGCATTGTGGTAGGTGCACAGCATATCGTGATGATTTCTCAACACCGTCTCCTCCGCATGTTTATTGGTCGGAGGGATTGTATACATCTTCGTTCCGATGATTATACGAAACGTTTCATTCTGATAAGCTGCCTGTGCGATCAACGCCATGTCATGTGCGGTCGTATAATGATTTTCATCCTGCAGACCGTGCGGATTGGCAAAATGTGTGTTAGTGCATCCTAATTCTTTTGCCTTGGCATTCATCATGTCCACAAAATTTTCTACCGTGCCGCCCACATGCTCTGCGACAGCGTAGGCACATTCATTTGCCGACTCTAACATGACACCATAAAGACACTGCTCTAAGGTCATCTGCTCGCCGTAATCTCTGGCAATTCCCGATCCTTCCGTGTTGTTGATCGCATCATCCGAAAAAGTGACCATGTCACTCAGATTACCATTTTCCAACGCCAGCAGCGTGGTCATGATCTTTGTGATACTTGCCGGGTAATGCGCTTCATCCATGTTTTTTTCATAAAGGATCGTGCCTGTGGACTCTTCCATCAAAATAACACCCGGTGAGAGTGTTTCCGGTGCATCCGGCCAGTAGTCTGCCGCCTTGACGTCCACTTTTCCAAGACATACAGCAGATATAATCGTAAGGATCAGGCATGCCGCCTTTTTCCATCTATTTTTAAACTTCATATGAACTCCAAATCTATATTAAATCTATTAATTTCGCACAATCCGTCCCATGTATACACAATTTTTACGGATTGTTACTGTTCACCCATAACTCGTTCCTGTAACAACAACGTTACTCTATCAACATTATTAGTATAATAGTTGGAAAAAATACATGCAACCACTTTTCATCATTTTATGACTTTATTAATTTGTCAGATTATGCAATGTGTGCTTGAAAGTTGGGGTTTCTTTATTGTAGAATGTAACTGATCGCTTTGCGCTTAGATATATTTGCTGCAAAAAACGAAAATGCATTTTGAAAAAATATTAGTTTACATCATTAGAGAGGTTGTTTTATGAGATTAAGAAATATCCCTGGCGCGGATGACGCCATTTTAAATAGTGAATACTGCATCAAAAATCCAGAGGAGCAGAAAGGGCACTGGCAGGATTGCTTTGAGACAGCACAGCCGCTTCATATCGAGATCGGCATGGGAAAAGGCCGTTTTATTATGGACATGGCTGCCCTGCACCCAGATATTAACTACATCGGTATCGAGCGTTACTCCAGCGTACTTTTACGTGCTTTACAGAAAATGGAGCAGAATCCGCTTCCTAATATTAAGTTTATCTGCATGGACGCTGCCGATGTTGCAGAGGTTTTCGCCAAAGACGAAGTCGACCGTATTTACTTAAACTTCTCCGATCCCTGGCCGAAAGACCGCCACGCCAAGAGACGTCTCACTTCCAGACAGTTTTTCGCGCGCTATGACCTGATTTTGAAAAAAGAAGGACATCTGGAATTTAAGACTGACAATCAGGATCTTTTCACATTTTCATTAGAGGAAGTTCCGGAAGCCGGCTGGAAATTAGACGCTTCCACCAGAGATCTGCACCATGATGCCGTCTTAAATGAAGGCAATGTCATGACGGAATACGAAGAAAAATTTTCTTCCAAAGGAAATCCAATCTGCAAACTGATCGCATCGAGATAGAAAAAACGCCCGATACCAATGGTTTTACGCCATTGATACCGGGCATTCTATTTATCCTTCAATTGCAATGTAACGTTTTTCCGGAACAGCTTTCTTCTGTTCTTTCGGAACGTCCAAGGTCAGGATACCGTTTTCGTATTTCGCATGGATATCTTCCTCTTTCATGTTCTCACCAACATAAAAGCTTCGGCTCATGCTGCCTGCATAACGTTCACGTCTGATGTATTTGTCATTCTTATCCTTCTCATCCTTATCGAGTCCCTTCTCGGCACTGATAGTCAGGTATCCATCATTCAACTCAAGATGAAGCTCATCTTTCTTGAATCCCGGAAGATCAATTGCTACTTCATAGCCATTATCTTTCTCCTTAACATCTGTCTTCATCATATTCTTTGCATGTTTGCCATACAATGTTTTATCAACATCTGGGAATGAAAAATTCATTAAATTGTCAAAATCATCAAATAAACTCTCTCCAAAAATACTAGGCATCAACATAAGTCATCTCTCCTTTTCTATCTGTCCACTTTTTTGTGGATATTCGTATGCTCATTAACCTTGTTTCTTTGGAACTAACAGATTAAGGAACTCGGGGAATCTTTCTTTCTCTTTTGTTCCCTCTTCCTTTGTTCTGACTATGTTATACACCTGTTTGTTAGCACTGTCAAGATGTGAGTGCTAATTTTTTTGTGAACTTTTTGTGATTTTCTTCAAAATTTTAAATTTGAATTCAAACATAAAAAAAGCACCGACCCCATAGCCTATGCTATAAAACCGATACTTCGTAATGCGCCACCAGGGGTTCGAACCCTGGACACCCTGATTAAGAGTCAGGTGCTCTGCCAGCTGAGCTAGTGGCGCATGTCTTCCAGCGACGAATGTTATTATATAATACTTTTTTTAGAAATGCAACTATTTTTTTATAAATTATTTCGTATTTTGTCGAGTACTGTTTTTATATTTTTAATTTTATATTTTTCAAAGGGACAGTCCTTGCGAACCGTCCCTCCTCATTAATCAATAATTCCAAATTCTTTGTAAAATTTCTTTCTGGCTTCTTTATCAACAGAAGCCTTTTTTACATCTTCTATTCTATTATTTTGCAATAAAAGATTTATAAGTTTTCCTAGTCTTGCCTCACCCATATTTACAAGATGTTCTGCTACTGTATCCATAGTATTGTACTCTCCTTTCTCCTTCTCTGCCAGAATTTCTTCATAACGCTCATCCCCCGTCATAGCAGATAATAATTTTAATACTTCATCCACATGTTTAATTTCTGTTTTGTCATCTGAAACATAATCTTTATTCTTTCTCTTGTGTACAAAGAAATTGGCTACAATTTTAAAATCGCTTTTAAATCTTGCAATCTCTTCTTCCGTCAACCATGCAATATTAAAAACTGTGATTTTATAGTCATTAACATACTCTCCCAAACCCTCCGGAATGTATATCACATCCTTTAAATGCGTTGGTTTATCCCACATCTTATCTGTACCAAAATATAAAACAATTGTCAATACTGCAACTGGTCTTTTTCTTTTCTTCTGCAATTGACTGCGATAAGTGGCACCATCATAACCTAATATACGAAGCGGCATATATTTCTCCGGTAAAGTTTGATTTTCCATGCCATATATGGCAAATTCAATATCACGCTCTTTCCAGAGTTTGACGATATCCCTTTCCTGTTCATGCAGTTTATTTTTCCTGCCTTTATACACAGATCTTGTACTTATATTTTCTAAGGACTCTGGTGTTACCTTCTGTTCTCCTTTAAATACCAGACCATTTATGATGTCTGCAAATACATCATTATAATCTGCAAGTATTTTTTCTGTTGTATCTTTCTCGCCCAAACCTTCCTCTCTTTCTTTGCGAAGTTTCCGGAAAGCCCTCAATATCTGTATCTAACAATTTTTTAGGATTTCATGCCGATCTGGCAGAAATAACTCGTACTATAACACTTATTTGAAAAAAAGATTTTGCTATCTGCAATATTGAATGTAACTGATGTATACACAATTGTCAAGAAATCCTTTTCTAATATTTCCTATTTCACTATTTTATGGTATTTTATAACTAATGTGTGCCCGGCTTGATTTTATATCAAAATAAATACGGCACCATTTTATAAGGAGGTTTCACATGCGTGTTGAAGAACGATTATTAAAATATGTCTCTTACTGGACAACTTCTGACGAGGAATGCCGACAGATTCCATCTTCGGAAAGACAGTTTGAGTTAGGAAAAGTGTTAGAACAGGAATTGCGCGATCTCGGTTTAGAGAAAGTCACTTTAACCGATCACTGCTATGTTTACGGACTGCTGCCGGCAACGAAAGGATATGCTGACAAGCCTGCTGTCGGTTTTATTTCCCATATGGACACTGCTCCTGATTTTTCTGGAAAAGATGTCAAACCACAGATCATTCCGGATTATGACGGCAATGATGTTCTTTTAAAGGGAAGCGGTGCTTATCTGAAAGTATCCGATTTTCCTACACTTAAAACATTAAAAGGACGCACACTGATCACTACAGATGGAACAACCCTGCTCGGCGCCGACGATAAAGCCGGGGTTTCCGAGATCATGACGGCAGTGGAACAGATCATCACAGAAAAAATACCTCACGGCGACATCTGGATCGGCTTCACACCGGACGAGGAAGTCGGAAGCGGTGCTGATTTATTTGACCTTGACTATTTTAAAGCCAGATTTGCCTACACCGTTGACGGCGACTACGAGGGCGAAGTTGCCTATGAAAACTTCAATGCCGCAAGTGCTTCTTTTGAGATCAATGGCGTCAATGTCCACCCTGGGGAGGCAAAAGATATTATGATCAACGCTGCCCTTGTCGGCTGTGAGATTGCATCTCTTCTCCCTGAAAATGAGACTCCTGCCCACACCGAAGGCAGAGAGGGATTTTATCATCTGACTGATTTTAGCGGAGACATCGCCCACGCCAAAGTGAATTATATCGTGCGTGACCATGACAAAGCCACTTTTGAAAAACGTCTTGATACACTGCGTGGCATTGAGAAAAAAATGAATGAAAAATATCATGCAGACACTGTAAAATTGAACATTCAGCATTCCTATAGTAATATGCTGGAAGTCATTGAAAAGAATGAATATGTCGTAGCAATTGCAAAAAAAGCAATCAAAAACGTTGGTCTGGAACCAGTCTCCCGCCCAGTCCGCGGTGGTACAGACGGTGCCAGATTAAGTTTTATGGGACTTCCTTGTCCGAACCTCGGAACCGGCGGCTATGGTTTCCACGGACCGTTTGAACATATCAGTGTAGAAGGTATGGATACCGCTGTTTCGGTTATCAAAGAAATCGTAAAAATCACTGCCGAATAATGATCGGGAACGTTTTTCCTGTTACACAAAAAATCTGCCATACAAAAATTGCATTTGTATGACAGATTTTTTATTGTCTTAAATATTATTTTTTACTTTACACCGAAGTCTTTCTTCTATTATAAGTTTGCAATCAACGCTGCGATCTCATCCGGTGTCATAACCTTATTCGGATCTGACAGATCAGGCATTGCCGGCTCATCATCTACAACGGTTTCATCTTCCAATGGAATCTTCTCGACCGGAACATTATCATCCGAATCCGTCAAAGTATCTACCATAATATCATCATACTTGGATAAATCTTCCTCCGGAGAAGAAACTTCTTCTTTACCAATTGATGTTTCCTCCATATCAGATGGAACTTCTTCGATCGGTGTCTCCTCCATCACGGACGGTTCCTCTTCGACCGGTGTCTCCTCCATCACGGACGGTTCTTCTTCAATCGGTGTCTCCTCCATCACGGATGGTTCTTCTTCAATCGGTGTTTCCTCCATATCAGATGGAACTTCTTCGATTGGTGTCTCTTCCATCACAGTTGCTTCTCCAGCAGCCGATGGGATCTCCTCAACTGCGACTTCCTGAACCTGTGGTTCTTCTTTTTCAATTTTATTCTCTTCTGCCAAGATACGTTCCTCGGTAAAAAAGTTCTGTTTTGCAGACTCTGCTGCTATCTTTGCATCAGCTCCGATCGTATTCAATGTATTCTGCAAAACTTCCAGCTGCTGTAATATTTTATTCTGATTGTCTAAAATATTCTGTGCATATGCGCTGTCATTTTTATTAGTTTCCGGTGCCGGATGCGAAACATTGTCTGATAAAACAGCCTCTAACATCGAAATCTTTTCCATGATGTGGTCATTGGAATTCATCAGTGCATCTGCATTCTCTTTACTTCTTCCAATGGAAACCTTTGCTACTGCTTTCTGTGCGTGGATAATATCCTCCACATTTGCTTTCCGGGACTGGTTTCCTTTTTCAATGAGTTCACACAGATCATCAAATGTTTTCCTCAATAAAAGATAAGACGCTTTTTCTGATTTAAAAATACTATCATACTGTTCTTCTTTGCGATTCTTTTCTGCCATCAGATAAATCGAAATGGAATCTACCAAAAAATAGATTGCAACCAGAAACAATGCTGTAATGATCGCCAGAATAATAAATTTCTGAGGCATATTGATCATTGCATATAAATCTGCAACCAGTAAAACTACCGCAATTAACAATGTAATATTTATGCGGAACCTGACATTTTTTTCGCTGTTCTTATCCATAAGAGCTACCTCCCACTATTGCGTCCTCCGTGACGCTCTCTGTGGCTATTTTACCATAACTTACACGAGATAGCTATATGCGAAAACAACAATCTTCAACAGAATACGACCAAAATTTCTTTTTATAATAAAATAAGCTGTCCGATCAGCTCTGCTCCTTTATAAAGATCGTCGACGGTTGTGTATTCACGTGTCGAATGTGCATTATACATTCCATTCGATAAAACAAGCCCTTCGATTCCGTTTTTTGCAAAACTGTTGTTATCACTTCCGCCGAACGTACCTGTAAGTTCACCGGAAAATCCTAAGATTTCACAGGCTTTTTGAAAATCGGTCACTGACTTGCTCTCAAGTGGTGTCTCATAGGCAATCAGATGGATCTGGCTTGTCACCTCCGCCGTGGCATTGATCTTCTGCGCCTCCTCTGTGAAAATCCGTTCCGTCATGCGCAATGTCTCCAACGCTTTCCCATGATCGTAACTTCTGATTTCTCCGGTCAGCACACAGCAGTCCGGCACAATGTTTGTCGCTGTTCCACCCTGAATCGTTCCGATATTAAACGTCGTCTCTTCATCCACATGCCCCATGCAGAGACGGCTGACCGCATTGGCCGCTGCAAAAATCGCATGGATTCCACGCTCCGGCTCAAATCCGGCGTGCGCCGCTTTTCCTCTTATCTCAGCTCTCACGGAAATGATCGACGGCGCACGTCGCGCAGCGTCACCAACTGCCCCGGACAGATCAAGCACATACGCCTGTTTTGCGGTTACTTTCGAATAGTCAAAAACATCAGAGCCTTTGACATATAATTCCTCACCAATTGTAAACAGAAGTTCAATTTTTTTATGAGGTTTTCCACTGTCAATCACAAGTTGTACACCATAGAGGATTTCCAGAATACCACTGATGTCATCTGCACCAAGCACAGTATCCCCGGCAGAATGTATTGTTCCGTCTTTTTCCACTATAGATTTTTTTCCGCTCCCCGGTTCTACAACATCCATATGTGCACAAAAAATAACCGGATCTCCTTCTAATTCTCCATCTAAGACAGCAAAAATATTTCCGGTGTCGCCACCGTAATAAGCTCCTGCCTGATCTTCCTCCACAGAAAATCCCATGCTTTTTAGTCTGGCAAGCAGCCAGTCTGCGGTGTTCCGCTCATGAAAACTGATGGAATCAAAGGATACCAGTTGTTTAAAATCTTCTATGATGTTCTGTTTCCATGCCATGATGAGGTACCTCTTTCTAATTTATTTAATCTACATTTAATTTACTCCGCAGTGCACGCCTGGAAAATCTGCGATTTTCCAGGCTGTCGGGCATACGCCCTCTTCATAATATAAGGAATAAATTATTGCCTGCAAGCAGTCAAATTTATTCCTCACATTATGAACACTGCTCATTATATTACATATTCCGGTTCATTCAGCAGCTGCATTTTTCTCAGGAATTCTTTTGTCCGTTCATTCTGTGGATTGGTAAATACTTCCTTCGGCGTTCCATACTCCACGACATGACCGCCATCTAAAAATATCACTTTATCGGCAACATGCCTTACAAAGTTCATTTCGTGAGATACTAAGAGCATCGTATGTCCTTCTGCCGCAACATTTTTGATCGTTTCAAGTACTTCACCGACAAGCTCCGGGTCTAAGGCTGAAGTCGGCTCGTCGAGCAGGAGCAATTCCGGCTTTAGGGCAAGTGCTCTGGCAATTGCGACACGCTGCTGCTGTCCTCCGGACAAATGTTTTGGATAATGATTTGCCCATGATGCCATTCCAACACGCTCTAATTCTTTTAAAGCAATTGCTTTTGCATCCGCTTTGCTCTTTTTCTGAACAACCATAAGACCTTCCATAACATTTTCCAACGCTGTCTTTTTCTCAAACAGATAAAATCTCTGGAACACCATGCCCGTGCTCTTACGGAATTCCAGACTGTCTTTGTGTTTTTGGGAAAGATCGACCGTTTTTCCACCAAAAACAGCCTCCCCCTCCTCCGGGATCTCCAACTGGTTGATACATCTTAATAAGGTTGATTTTCCTGTACCGGAAGGACCGATAATTCCGACAACATCGCCTTTTTCAATTTTTAAATTAATATGGTCTAATACTTTATTCTCATGAAAACTTTTGGAAAGGTTTTTGATCTCTAACATTTTTATACCCCTCTCTCATCCTCGAATATCTCTACTTTTGCCACCTGATCCGGAATCTGCATTTTCTTCTCAATCAGCCTGATTCCCTGCTCGATCACAAATGTGATCACCCAGTAAATGATCGCAAGTGAAACATATACTTCAAAATAACGGTAAGTTCTTCCACCAATGATTTTTCCCTGTGCTGTCATTTCAACAACTGCACAGACAAACGCAAGAGACGTTCCCTTGATCAGTCCAATAAAGGAATTTCCAAGTCCCGGGAGCGCCACGCTTAGCATTTCTGGGAAAATGATTCTGCGAAACGTCTGGAAATATGTCATTCCGATCGCACTTGCAGCCTCGATCTGTCCGACATTGACAGATGCCAAAGCTCCCCGGAAAATCTCTGCGATATACGCTGATTCATTGATGGAAAGTGCGATGATCGCATACACAAAACCGGATGTTGTCGAACTCTGATAATTCCATCCATTCTGCTGGTATATGTATTTTGTGATCATCGGGATTCCAAAGTATGCAATATACAACTGCACAATCACTGGTGTTCCCCGGATCAGCGAGATGTACACTCCTGCGATCTGTTTTAACACAGGAATATTTTTGGTTTTGATCAATGCCAGGAGCATTCCGATGATAAGTGCAATGATCATGGAACTGACTGCAAGGATCAGGGTTGTCGGAAGATATTTTAAAATCTCCGGAAGCTGGCTCAAGACCGCTTCAAAATCAAATAACTTTTCCATAGTTTTTTCTCCGTTCGTTTTCTGTTTTTATCACTACAATTGTTTGTAGAAATTTACAGTGTTTTTGAAGTCATGATGCACACAAATTCTCCTTTACCGGAGCGGGTGGAAAAATCCGGTGTATATCCAAGCTTCTCATAAAAGCCAAGTGCCTTCTCGCGGGAATTGATCCGTATGTTTGTAACACCCCACTCTTTCAAAAGCTGCTCTGCTGCCTTGATTCCAAGTGCCCCGTAATGTTTTCCCCTGTACTCTTCCAATGTGGCAACACGCTCGATATGACCGGCATTTTCTTCATCGATCCGTACCCGGCAGGTAGACACCGGAAATCCGTTTTCGTGAACCAGAATGTATTCACTGTCCTTTGTGTCATCCGCAAATTCGTATCTGGGTGGAATATCAAACCCGACACACATTGCCTGTATTCTGATATAATGCACTCCTGCTCTCTGCCATTCTTCTGTTGCATGCACTGCTTCCATCATCTTCCGCTCCTTGCTTCTCCCTTAGTTCCACGGTTTATAAAAATCGTTTGGAATTTTTAATTTATTTGCCGGATCTTTGCTTAAATGCTCTCTTCCAGTCGGTGTCTTCCAGATCGCATCAAAATCAGTATCCGGAATCACGATATCGTAATAAGTAGACTCCCAGTAATCCGGGTCTGCCTTGCTAAGATCAACACTCGCTGCAAAATCTTTAAAATACGTGTTGTGGTAAAATGCCGGAATCTGATATAAATCCCTTGCATATCCCCATAAATTCTTGTAATCCACGAGACGCCTTTTGCATGGACCAATGTTTCTGGAATAAGCGACATCGAATCTTGCCAGTGTCACATATAAACGGATATCACTGTCTGTCACGTAATCTCCAAACAGAAATCGCTGCTGTTCTAAACGCGCTTCCATTGCATCTAACCCTGCAAAAAATGTCTCGTAAGCATCGGAAAAAGCCTGTAAGGATTGTGCAAATTGTGCTCTATAAACAGCATTGTTAACATTTTCAAACAGCCACCAGTTTAACTTGTCGATCTCTTCTCTGAGTTCTTCCGGGTAAAGATCCGGTGCATCCGGCTTTTGGAATGGCTTAAAATCAACCTCCAGATAGTTGGTCAGCCTGTGATAATCGTTGTTCACTACCTTTTTCTCTTTGTAATCCACAAAAGAAGGGACTGTTGCACGGCCTGTGTACTCCGGGTCTGCATTGTAATAAAGCTCACTCAGAAACTGTGCTCCTGTTTCCGGGTTGATATGATCTGGCGAATTTACAAATTCCCAGCCCAAAGGTTTTTCGTAAGCATCATCATCCCAGTCTACGATTTCCACTTTGATTGCATCCTGTAAACCAAGAAGTTCCCTTGTAATGGATGCACGGTTTGACCAGTGGCATCCTTTTGCCCAGAATAAAATGTACCGGTCTTTCTCTACCGGATTTTCCCCGGGTCCGAATCCTTTTGTAAAATGATTTGGCTGTCTGTGGAAATTGCCATATTTGTCTACTTCACTTACTGTCTCTGTCGGGCGGACTCTGATCTGCCTGCCGTTTACTTCTATATACTCTGCCATAATATGCCTCCTGCCTATCGCTTCCCAATTTTAAATTTGTTACCCGGATCACTGCTTAAATGTGCCCTGTCTGCAGGTGCTCCCCAGTATGCGTCAAAATTGATCTCATCTAAAAATCTTGCGTTAAACGTCTCCATGAGATGTCCCGCTTTTTTATTGGAAGGATTTGCAAAATCTTTAAAGTACGTGTTGTTCTTAAATGCCGGAATCTGGTAAAGATCTCTTGCATATCCCCACAGGTTTTTGTAATCAATGAGACGCTGTTTTGTGTGGCCAAGCTGGAATGCATAGCGGATATCAAGTCTTGCAAGCGTCACATAAAGTCTCACATCACTGTCTGTCACATAATCTCCAAATAAAAATCTCTGATGTCCGAGCCTTTCTTCCAGAATATCAAGTGCTGCATAAAATGCATTGTAAGCATCCCAGAATGCCTCTTTGGAGCGGGCAAATGCTGTTTTGTATACACCATTATTTACATTATGGAATAACCATATATTTAACTTATCAATTTCTTCCCTGAGTTCTTCCGGATAAAGATCTGGTGCATTCTCTCCATGAAATTCCCTGAAGTTTACCTCAAAATAGTTGGTCAGTCTGTTGTAATCGTTGTTCACTACTTTTCCGGTCTGTACGTCGATCAGTGCCGGAACTGTCGTTCGTCCGGTATAATCATCATCTGCTTTGTAATATGCCTCACTCAAAAACTGAATGTTTAAAACCGGATCTGTGTTGTTCTCGTCATATACAAATTCCCAGCCGAGATTTTTCTCATGAGGCGCATGTTCTACCATATTGACACTGATGGCATCCTCTAACCCTAGAAGCTCCCTCACGATGGATGCGCGGTTTGACCAGTGGCACAGCTTTGCCCAGACCAGACGATAACGTCCTTTTTCTATCGGATTTTCGCCCGGTCCGAATCCTTTTGTAAAATGATTTGGCTGTCTGTGAAAATATCCGTTCTCGTCAACCTCTGAAACTGTCTCTACCGGACGGACTCTGATCTTTCTTCCATTTACTACTTCATAATCAAATTCTGCCATTTTTCTGCCTCCTGCTTTTCGTTGGTAGTGTCAAAAACTACCCATTTTATTGTTCTAAAATTCTTTTAAAACCTTGATTTATTGGAGGTTTGCAAAT
>ENA-OPVK01000943-OPVK01000943.1-human-gut-metagenome-genome-assembly--contig:-NODE-943-length-19155-cov-3.082461_pt1 | contig 19155 bp, 10 predicted proteins | sample MGYA00241495_ERZ501982 | MGnify/ENA primary metagenome ERZ501982 (study PRJEB25962, sample SAMEA2042002) | human gut metagenome | biome: human gut; feature: human-associated habitat; material: faeces...
TTGTAGATGTACATGTATATGTAAGCACTCCTGCCTCTGTACATGTTGCCTGCTTTGTTATCTTTGACTCATACTTATGTGTATGTGTTGTCTCTGATGTTCCAGATGGTGTATATATCATATAGAAAAGATTGATTGAATCTCCCTTTGTTACAGTTACAGCACCCTTAGCAACATCTACTGTTAATGTACCATCAGAACCAACTTTTTTGCTTGTTCCATTAACTTTTACGCCCTTACCAGAAGCTGCCGTTGTTCCGCCAAATACAAGTGTAAGCTTTCCAGCAGATGATGCTGTAAACTTAATGCTTGTTGATGACTCCATCTTAAGGCATTTTGTAAGTGTAAGACCGTTGTATGTTGCTGTACCTTTATTTGTTGCTATGCTTCCTGTAATACTATAGAAGTCACTTGTTGTTCCTGATTCTGTAAAGTTATGTACCTTTGCATCTCCTGATACCGGTGTGTCAGGTGTAACAGGTGTATCTTTTCCAATAGCTGGAATAACTGCTGTTTCATTATAACCACATCCTGTACATGTGCGGCTCTTAAGACCTTCTTCTGTCTCTGTTGCAGGTGTAACAACTACCCACTCACCATATGTATGTGTATGTGAAGTGCCAGATACGCTTCCACCACCTACTGATACAAGAGATGTCTTGTATGCATTAAGCTTATCCTTTAATGGCCTGTTGAGTGAATAGCTTGTATCATCAACACTGTTATCAAATGTCCACTTGAAATCTCCGCCCATAATACGTCCTGCATACTTAGTTACAATTGAAGGAACATCTGCAGGTGCATCAATATCAGCAGTATCAACACCTAAATCAACCTTAGTATCAAAATTAGAATATGTCTTTCCACCCTGCTTTGCCTTATAAGTTGAAGGTACTGTTTCACTTCTTGATGTTGCAAGATATGCATCGAAATCAGTTGCACTTGCAGTTGTTGTACCAGCATCCGAATTAGCATATATAACAGACTTCTGACCTTCCATATAGTTGTTGTATGCCTTGATGACACCACCATTCTCTCCTGAGAATATTCCACCTGCCAGAACATCACTTCCCTGCATTGAACTGAGCATTGGATAATTACAATGTCTGAAATAGTTAGCCTCTACGAATGCCTCACTATCCTTTGCAGCGCCTACACCATATTTAGAATTACCATCATAGTAGTTATTATATACATGAACTGACATTGTTCTGATACGAGGATGTCTTGAATCAGAATGGTCAAACCAGTTATGGTGATATGTAATCCAGTTCTCACCTGACTCTGACTTCATGCCACAAAGTGACATCTTTCCTGAATCCCAGAAATGATTGTAAGATACTGTTACATACTGTGAATTATCCTTTAAGTCCATAGAGCCATCGCCCTTAGCCTGGTCACCATCTGAACCAGCATCGCCATAAAATATATCGTTGTTATGAACCCATACACCAAGTGACTGCTTAAGAGATATACCATCTCCGTCTTTTCCACCGCCCCAGTTCATAAGACCAAGGTTTCTTACTTCTATGCCTGTTGACTGGAATACAGCCACACCTGCTCCATATAAAGTAGCATCATCACCAATACCCTCAAATGTTACGTTAGCTGCTCCCTTAACACCAATTGCATATGCTGATGATACATCTTTGCAGGCAAGTCCGCTTAATGTAACCTGACCTATAATACGGATAGCAACTGGCTGGCAGTTACTCTTATCCTTAATTGCCTGTGTAATAGCTGCTACACCTGTATATTCTGTGTTACCAATCTTCATCTTAACTGTATTCTTATTAGCTTCTGTAACATAAAGAACAGATGCATTAGACTTTAATGTACCATCGTTATTATATGCACCAACGCCATTCTTTACCGGTGAATTACTTGAAAATGTAAATCCGCTTCTGTCATGTGCATTTACAGTAAGCTTATCTGAAACGATAGCAGCTGATGTATTCTCCTTGCCATTGTTCAGCGGAACAATCTTCATAACATAATCGCCTGCTTTTAATCCTACAGCATCCGCTCTCATGTAAGATGGATACTTTCTGATAAGCTCATCGTCCAACTGGACATAAGCTGAATCTGAGGCACTTGCAGACTTAACATATACATTGTAACCTGTAGCTCCTGTTACAGGTGTCCACTTAACATATGCTGTCTCAAGCCAGCCTGATGCTTCTGTTATTGCGCCAGAAGCTGCATGTACTGGATTCATGTCAAATACTATAACTGACACTGCCACCATTACACATGCAAGTAATGCACTCATAAACTTTTTTACTTGCTTTTTCATTTTTCCTCTCCTTTTCCATTTTATGCACATTTTTGTGCAAATTTGATATGTTTTATTCACAAATCAAGTTTATATTACCATTATTGTACAATATTTTCAACCGCATTTTACATGTTAGAGAAAATTTTTCGTCATTTCAACACATTATTTCTTTTCCTAAAGCAAATGAATATACAATTTTTTCTTTTACAGTTTTTCCGGTAAGCTGTTCCAACGCTTTTGCATAGTAATCAAGCTGGATTGCGTATCTTTTGACAAGCTCTTTTTCCCCCGCTTTGCCCTTCATAACCCTGTCAGTCTTATAATCAACAATCACAAGTTCTCCGTCCTCTTCAAAACACAAGTCAATTATACCCTGTATAAGCTGTCCTTCGTACTCAAATACAAAAGGCTGTTCTCTTCTGACACTGCCACAGTTCATCGCATTTGCAACTCTCCTGCCTGTATCTGATTGTACAAATGTATATATATCCCACGGATTGACACTTTTCACCTGTAATTCATTCATCTTGCCTGTTTCTAACATTCTGTTAATATCTGCTTTAACTCCATCAAGGTTCACACTCACTGAATAGTCAAGACATTCCATAACCCTGTGATATGCGCTACCACGCTCATTAGCAGCAAGCTGCACTTCCTCCCCGCTTATGAACTTTGGAATTATGCTGTTTGTCTCATCACATTCTTTCTTTTTAAGTGCTGTCTTCACAGATTCATCCATGTAAGCATTTTCCTCTGAATCATCATCCGCCTGCATAGCCTTAAGCTGCGAAACCGTCAGCTTCATCCTTCCGGCTGCGTTATCATCAGGAACATACTCCGGAAGCTCCTCTAATAAAGGATAAGACACAGCTTCCATAATTTCATCAGCCAATCCCCCGATTCTAACAGCATTCGCTTCACCAGCCATCTCCCCGGATTCATCCACATCAGCCCAAGAATCCTCTCCGGCATCAACCATCACTTTAAAGCTGCCTTTCAATTTATCTGAATCCATAAGACACACTGGCATTATCATATCAAGATAGTTCTTTATATTCTCACTGTCTGCGAAAGACAACATTCCATCTGCTGCAAGTTGCTCAGCCCTTCCTCTGTATTTATCAATTGTCTTGTCTGCATCTTTTACAACTCCGGTGATTATCAGTTTTTCCCTTGCTCTTGTCATTGCAACATAAAGAAGTCTCTCTTCCTCTGCTATCGACTCTCTTACAATTCTTCTTGCCATAGCACCTTTTATAATAGTAGGTGTCTTCGTTCTTCTTTTAAGGTCAACATAATCAACTGCAATTCCTAAGTTCTGGTCTACAAGCACAGGCGCAGTTGCGTCCATAAAGTTAATGCTCTTATGCGCCCCAGCAAGTATTACAATCGGAAATTCAAGACCTTTACTCTTATGGATACTCATAATTCTTACAAGATTCTCATTATCAAGACTGGCAGCCCCCTCTGCAAAATCTTCGTCAAACTTCTTAAGTCTTTCAATATATCTTAAGAAATTAAACAGACCAGAATAGCTTGACTTTCCATATCCCGCTGCTCTTTCCAGCAGGACATTTAAGTTAGCCTGTCTCTGCGCTCCGGCAGGCATTGTTCCCACATAATCGTAGTAGCCTGAATCATATATCATCTCCCAGCACAGATCATATAGTGGCTCAACACTGCTCTTGTCTCGGTATTCTGTGAGCTTTGCAAGAAATAATGCACATTTGCCGGACAGCTGCTTAACATCCGTCTCCTGTATCTTATCTGCTCCGCCAAGCACTGCAACCGCTTTCAAATGTTCATACAGGTTGTTATGTGTATTCTTATCTGCATGCTCCCTGCCAAGCTTTCTCACCATTCCAAGCTCCGCTGCCGTAAATCCTCCAAAGTAAGACATCATTGCCGCCGCAAGGCTTATCTCCTGAACCGGATTATCTACTATTGTAAGCATACTTAAGATTACCTGTATCTCACGCACGCTGAAATATCCTGTTGACGAATCTGTATACGCCGGTATCCCCCTGTCCATCAGGGCATCTGCAAATGTATCTGCCCAACCTGTAACTGACCTTGTAAGAATTACTATATCCCTGTATTCTGCCGGTCTGTATATATTCTCATCTGAATCATACACATTTACACCAGAAGCAACTATTCCCTCAATCAGTTTTGCAAGCCTGTCTGCCTCAAGCTCTCTTGTCGTAGCTTCTTCTTCATTCTCTGAAGATATAAGAATTACATCTGTACTCTTGTTGGCTTCATCACCATAATTACTGTCACTGTATTCAGGATATGGAAACCCCGCATTAAGCCTTACAGATTCGTCATACCCGATTCCTGAAAAATTCTTATTCATGATATGACTGAACACATCATTGGCACACTCAAGTACATTTTCCCGGCTTCGGAAATTCTTCTGTAATTCAATTCTAACATTATCGCCAGTCTCGCCGTATGTATCGTACTTCTCTATGAAAAGTTCCGGGCAGGCAAGACGGAACTTGTATATGCTCTGCTTTACATCTCCAACCATGTATATATTGTTATTCTCACCGGACAGTCTCGTCTTTGACACCGCATTAAGAATAACCTCCTGCAGCTGATTGGAATCCTGATACTCGTCTATCAGTATCTCTTCAAATCTGTTCGCAAGCTTGTCGGCAGTCTCTGTGTATACAAGCTTTCCATCTTCTTTCTTTACAAGTATTGAAAGAGCAAGATGTTCCATGTCATTAAAATCAATTATGCCCTTCTCTCGCTTCACCTCTGAAACACGCTTGGCATACACCTTTGCCACTTTAAGTAAAGTCCGTATCTGGATGCTTGCCCCCTGCATGTCTGCAAATATTCCCTCATCATCTTTCAAGAATATCTTATCATTAAGCCGTCCTATGTAATCTTTAAACAACTTTCGCTGCCCCTTAACATATTCCTTAATATCCGGGTCTGCTCCTGCATCCTTCTTTCTTGACAGAGCTTCAAATGAAAATATTCTTATCCTTCTGCCAAGCTCTCCAAAATCCTGTGAATTAATCATCTCATTAATTCCAAGCAGGTCAGACTGCAAAGCACCTGTATATGCTGCAGGTCCTGCCGGCTCAGAACAGATATCTACTAATCTGTTGTATTTATCACGGTAATCAAGAAGTGCATTTTTAATTGAATCATACAGCTCCTTAATTGCAGGATTATCGTAAGTCTCATCATCATAAACTAACATGCACTCGTCAAACCACTCATCAATCCACGGATTGCTTCTTGAAAAACGGTATATTTTATCTATAATGCTCACAAGCCCTGAATCGTCCCGTCCCATGCCAAATGCATCAACAAGATTAAAGAATTCTTCATCTGCTTCGGCATAGAATTCCTCAAGCACATCTTCCAACACATCATTTTCAATAAGCTTCTTCTCACCCTCGTCCATTATCCTGAACCCCGGGTCCAGATTAACCTCTGGAAAATGATTTCTGATTATCCATAGACAGAAACTGTCTATCGTTGTTATCTGTGCGTTGTTAAGCAGTGTTATCTGTCTTAAAAGGTTCACATCCCCCGGATTCTCGTCAAGCATTGAATCAAGTGCTTTTCTTATCTTGTCTTTCATCTGGGCTGCTGCCGCCTTTGTAAATGTAACAACAACCAGCCTGTCTATATCTATATTCTTGTCAGGGTCTGTAATCATGGAAATGATTCGCTCTACCAGAACAGCAGTCTTTCCTGAACCGGCAGCCGCCGAAACCAGCACATTACAGTCTCTTGTATCAATCGCGCTCTTCTGCGCCGGTGTCCATTTTCTTTCCATTCTCATCAACCCCTTCCTTTATATTATTCCATAATACTTCATCATCGAATTTCTTTAATTTTCTGTAATTGCAGCCTGGCAAATCCACTGAAAATCCACACACTGCCCCATAAGGACATCTGTCACAGCTTGAAAACTGTCCATCTTTATAAGGACTTCTCCTGATATCACCACCTGCAATTCTGTCCGCAGTATCAATGGCTCTTACATCAACGAATCTTCCAAGTATATTAAACTGCTCTGTATTCATCACCTTGCTTCTTCGTGAGTCAAATCCGCCGTCAGCCTTTCTGCTAACTGGAATATTAAGTGATGTACCCTCGGTATTGTCCATCTTCTCGGCAATATCCTTATCCGAATTAACCATTCCTTTAAGACGCAGTTCACCCTTAATCTTATCCTCTATCTCTTCTGCACTCTCTGTTGTCGCAGATACAATCGGGTCACTTATGTTGTAGTAGAACACTCCGGCAGGAATCACATTTTTACCCGGACGCATCTTCGCCACAAGCTTCATTGCCGCTTCCATGTAGACCATAAGCTGGATATCAATTCCGTAGTAGGTCTTTACTATGTTGAAATCCTTCTTTCCTGTCTTGTAATCGATAATTCTTACATATACATCTGTGCCGTTTTCGCATATGTCAACGCGGTCAATTGTTCCGCTCATAAGCTGCTTTCTGTCTCCGTCCCCGACTTCCATATTGAACTTATGCTCGAATACAAATGGCACGAAATCACCACATTTTAACTGTTCACCCATCGCCCATACAGTGCGGTCTGCAAGGTCTTCCATCCGCTTAATCATGAATGAATTACGGCTTGAATCCTTAAGGATACTGTTCTGGTATATGTCAGTAATTGCAGCGACACTTCTTTTTACCATCTCGCGGCGCTTCTCCTCTGATATCAGATAGTACGACTCACCGTTTTTCTTGATTTCGTCGCACACCTCACGGATAACCGCATGCAGTACGACGCCAAAGTTTACTGGTGAAAATGTGAATTCTTCCCTTTCCTTCAAATCAACTCCATATCTTAAGTAATACCTCAGCGGACACTCTGCAAAGTTCTCAAAAGAAGTTACGCTTCCGACAAGCCTGCCGCCAGTAAGTGAATCAATAATATTCTCATCTACATTTGCAGCAATTTCAGTATTATCAAAGCTGTTAGCCGCCCGCGGTATTGTCACATATGAATTCTGCTGTGCCGTGTCTTTGTAAGATAACTTAAGGCAATGTGAAAACATTTTTCTCATGCTTCTTATAATATATGAAGGCATCAGCGCCGCACCCTCGCTGTTTTTTACCGCATATGACATGTAAAGCTTCTCCGCACTCTTTGTCATAATAAGATACAGATAGAATCTCTGTGTAAATGCTTTCTCTCTTACGGAAGCGGACATAACAATCCCTTTATCCTCAAGATACTCCCTGTCGCTTTCTGACAGAACGCTTCTTGAATCAGCTTTCTTAGGTACATTGCCGTCATTGATTCCGACAAAGAACATGACCTTGATATTGTCAAGACGGGTTCTTTCTATATCTCCGATAACAACACAGTCATTGGTCTGCGGAATAAGTCCTATCTTGATCTCCTGAAATCCTGACGCAAGTATCTTGTTAAATTCTTTAATACCAACCTTCTCGCTTCCAAGAAGGGCATACATTTTATCTAATACTTCTATAACTTTCTTATATAACTGCGCATATTCATCACCAGTGTACTCGCTGTCATTAAGCACACTTACCTTCTGTTCCATATCTTCACGCACAAGGAACTCATAAAGTGCCTTTACCATATCAGCAACATTTGATTCCTTTGACTTTAGCACTTCTTCCAATGGATCCAGCATATCCGTTATCATTGTTCTTAGTGAATTAAGCTTCTCAAGGTCAGTATTATTGACTGTTCCCCTGAACTTTCTTATCCATGGTTCATGCCATTTTCCCCTGCCTCTGATTCCAACTGCAACACAGTAATTGTCTAACAGATCAATATCTTCGCGCTCCATTCCGCTCATTCCGGTTCTTAGGAATCCTAATATGCTGTCATAGCTGTAATTATTCTCTATTATTCCAAGTGCACCGTTAATTGCCGCAATAAATGGATTGTCCGTCACATGGCGCTTGTAATCTAAGAAATATGGTATATCGTTCTGCTTTAATATATTAGCCGCAAGCTTTCCGTAGCCGTCCATGTCCGCAGTAACTATAGCAATCTCGTTATACCTGTATCCACACAGTCTTGTAAGTCTTATTATTTCTCCTGCTGCAAATGTTAATTCTTCCTTGGCAACAGCTCCCTCATATATAACGATATTGTCAGTCTTCTTATTAAATCTTCCCGAATTGTTTCTGAAAAGATTCTGTTCCAGAAAATCCAGTTCTTCTGAATTCTTAAATCTTGAATTAACATTTACAATTACATTCTTTCCCGGTACTGCTTTTCCTGCAATATACACAGGTTCAAGGACTTTCACATGTTCTTCATCACATATCTTATAAAGCTTTGATACGCAGTCCTTACTCATGAAAAAAAGTTCTTCCCTGCCTCTTACTGAATTTTCACGCTCAGATGCATCAATTGTCAGAGAAACATATATCTTCGGACACATTGATAAAAGAATTGTCATTAAATTGTACTGAACCGGAGTAAAGCCTGTGAATCCGTCAAATACTATCTCGCAATTCTTTATTCTCTCTGACTCTGTAACCTTGCTGCATAATTTATCCAGTATTTCTTCTTTAGTTATATAATTCTTGTCTATGTACTCTGCAAATGCGTTATATACAAGTACTATATCATCAAGCTTATACTGAAGTGCTGCACTTCCCTCTGAATCACTGTATGCTGCACCTGCCGCATCCTGCATAACATCCGGCTTGATATCATACTGAAGCATCTCCGATATAACAGACTTCATCTCTGACACAAATCCTGTATTAGACAGATTACTTCCAAAATATTTTAATCTGTCCTTGTTCTGCTCTAAAACTCTTTTAATAATCAGATTCTTTCCTGTATCATCAAGGACTTCAAGATTATCCTCACCCACTTCCTCAAATACTTTATACGCAAGCCTTTCAAAGCTCACAACATCTATATTAAGTATTCCTTTTCTTGGATGCATGGACACCAGTCTTTTCTGAATTGCCATAGTGTACTGCTCCGGCACAACAACTATATAATTCCTGTCAGGATTCTTCATTGACTCTTCAATTATATGCGTATAAAGATAGTGCGATTTACCCGCACCTGAGCTTCCCAGAATTAATTGTAATGACATGTGTTACTCCCCTAATCTTTCTATAATAGACTTTACCATCATTTGCTTTACCATAATGCACTTTTTCATATCATGTCTCATCATGGTTCGAAATCAACCGCTTCATATTCCATCGTATCTGAATAGTCCCACCATTCTCCCTGATAGCCTGTAAATCCGTTATTTTCCATAGCATTCTGTAGAATCATCACATTTTTCACAGCCTCTTCATCTTCTATATCAGAATAATTCCTGTCTGCTTTTAGAGAGAAATCATCAAATTCTGTCGGCATTGATATAACACTTCCATCAGCAGCAACCATTGTAATATCCACTGTTCCTCCAAGATTATGCTTTTTCATTCCGTTAGCCGGATTTGCCACATAATTAGGGTCCGGATATACTTCCCATAATTTCTGCTGTGCCTCAAACGGTCTGTATGCATCCCAAATCTTTAAGCTGTATCCCTGCTGCTTCAATTCCTTTTGTACCTGTGCCAGCTTCTTAACAGTTCCATATCGGAGGTATGCTTCCGTGAAATCGTATATCTTTACCCCTGTAAAGTTATTCTCTGTTGCATATCTTAATTCCACATATATGTCCGGTATATATTTCTTAACAAGTACATATTCGTCATCCTCTGGTTCTTTTTCAGTTGTAATCTCCTGTGTTATAATTTTCTGTGCTGTCACTTCCTGTGCTGCAGTCTCCTGTATGTTCGCCGTCTCTTTTTCTGATACATCATCTGTTGTGACATTTTTCTTTTGTCCACATGCTGTCATGCCTGCCGCTATAATCACTATTACTGCAAATGTTTTGATTAATCTACTGTTCATAATCATTCACCTCTTCATAAACCTACCATTTCATCATATTTAACAATTTAGTAGGTTTTTTTCAAGCTATGCATTATCATTTAATGAATACATTTGTAATTAATATACCACATTTTAATCATAATCTCCCACTCCATACCATATATTTTGTAATAATGAATATGAAGGGCAGGTTTCTTTGTGATGAGTCAGACTAAAATTGTTGTTATTCCATTTAAAAAGCTCCTTATTGGAGCTGTTATCGCTGCTATTATAATAGCTTTTATTATATTCGCTGTTATCCGTCTTGGCAGCAATAGTTCTGATAATTCCAGGAATACCACTAAACCTAAGAGCAGCACTGTAAATGCTTCTGCTTCTTCTAATATTGAGACACCCCTTGATAATGCCGACGCTCCTAAATTCTGCCCCGGAGTATATACCGCCTCTATTCTGTTAGACGGCAACCCCGTTGATATCCAGGTCACAGTTGATTCCTCTAACATTAACAGCATTGAGCTTGTTAATCTTTCTGAATCAATCACAACTATGTACCCTAAGCTCACAACTTCATTTGATGAAGTTGCTGCTAAAGTCATGGAAGCCGGCACAACCAACATAACCTATGATTCAGCCAACAGATATACATATTCCGTCTTTATAGAAGCAATAAGCGCAGCCCTTAAAAAGGCTGCGCCATGATTAATATCTTATATTTTCTGTCTTGTACCCCACATGCCTGCTAAATCCGTCTGCCACTACTTAGAATAAGTCACAGCCTCACTATTCTCATCATAATCAAACATGCCATCATTCTTCTCTTCAAGTGCCTTGATGATGTGATATGTATATTCATTATATGGTGTATCAATTCCAAGTTCTTTCCCCATGCGCATCATTGCGCCGGAGAACATATCTATCTCTGTGTGTCTGCCAGCGTCAATATCCTGCAGTGTTGAATATCTTGCTGTTGGCGGAACAGCGCTTCCTCGGCTTGAGTTATCTGCACACCTGCTCATATCAATGCCTTTGGCAAGAGCTACTGCTTCAACCTCCTTACGTAATCCTTCGCTGATTGCTTTCATATGCTCACTGTCAGTATAACAGCCAACACCTGCTCCAATAATAGCCTGTGGAAGATTGTTACAGATATTAAGTCTATACTTGCTCCATATCTCTTCTTTGATATGTTCAGTCACTCTGTAATTAAGTCCTGTTCCATCAAATAAATCTCTTATTGCCGCAACTCTCTCACTCTCAAATGGTGCAGTTTCCTCTCCATATATAATGCCTATTGTAGTCTCAGGATTGAACACATATTCCTTACCTTCGCGGTGTGACGCCACCTTTATAAGTGAATAAATGATATGTGATTTATCTATCTTGGTAGATATTATCTCTTCACTGTCAACACCATTCATAAGACTCATGACAATTGTATTCTCACCGACGGCTTCCCTAATGTCATCTAATGCACCTGCAAGTGCGCCGTATTTTAATGATACAACAAGAAGGTCAACACCTTTTGCTTCCTCTGGGGTCAATACCTCCGGGTGGTATGTCTTTCCATTAATCAGACAGCCTTCTGCCTTAAGTCTTTCCGCTCTTTCGCCCTTTGCAATAACGCTTAAACTTATATCCTTCTTTTCTGAAAGTCCCCATATAACATAAGAGCCGACTGCTCCTGCTCCAAGTACTGCCACTGAATGTATCTTCATATACATTTTCCTCTCAATCTTTGTAATTTCTTCAAATATATATACACTTCAATTCTTTCCGCGTCAAATGCTTTTATCTTCCTACAATATCGCCCTCTTCAAAATCGTAAGTCAGTTTCTTTCCATATGCCATGACATATGCAGCACATTTCTGCTCATAGTCTGTGTGCTGCATTCTTAAACTTGCTGTTCTTTCATCAAGCTGTCTGTCCGGATATATTACTGGCAGGACATGTACCCTGAATGTGTGCAAATGTATACTTTTAACCTGCTGTTCAACAAACAGTGAAATCACCGGCACATTAAACTTTACCGCATACAGATATGCACCTCTTTTGCATGGGCGGGGCTTCCGATAATTAAACCACATTTCCTGCTCAGGATATATAAGCACAAGTTTGTTTTCATCAAGTGCATTCTTAATCTGATTAGGAAACTCAGTCTCCATAAACCATTTCAGGCTGCTTACGGGCATTGTGTCGGCATATTTTTGCATATACCCGACAAAACCTTTCATTGCAAGGTTAGAATCTTGATTAACAATACTTATTCTTCTGAATCCAGCTTTTCTCATTGCAAACCTGACAATTGCAGGGTCTAACGGGCTGAAATGATTGCATGTTACAATCGCAGGACCTCTGATTCCAGAAAGATTCTCAAGTCCGTCAACTTGTGTTATAAGCCCCACCGCAGAAGTCCCGGCATGAAATATAGCTTCTGCAATATATTTCTTCACACAAAAACCATATGCTGTGCGGTAATCAATATAATGTCTTAGTAATGCTTCTTTATCTTCGCGTAACAGCTTAGGGTCTCCCGGCTCAACCTTTGAATTCAACTGATTAAGGCTTACAGCCGTCCTAATATTTTCATAGACCTGCTCCCTATCACCAATCATATCTCCTCCGACATAATTTATTTTGCAGCATCACTGCTATCCTTAACGAAACCACTATCCACAACAAATCTGCTTCCCACAACATCAGAAAACTTAACCCCATCACCGTCCGCAATATTCTCAGCCCTTGCAAGAAGCTTCTTTAAATTCTCACGGTCAGCTTTCCTTTCATTATCCCCATACTGCTTGCGCTGTTTAATCAGCAACGGATAAAATCCCGACTCCGCCGCATACTGCCAGAAATACTCCTCATACGGAATCTCGCTGTAATGCCACGGCTTGTCAAACAGGTTATAATGTATCAGCTTCGGTCTTGCTATATACTCCCCGCCCTTGTTAGGCATAACATTCCATTCCTTATCAAGAAAATATATTTCTTTTGCACACATAGCATTAATATAATCCTGGTCAGGTGCAACACTGTCAAAGTGATATTCAGCCATAAGCTTTAAGAATCTGTCTGCCAGATGAGCCTGTCTTATCTTATCAAGATTCATAAGAAGCACTCCTGAATTGACATATTCATCCCGCTCTATTCCCACTACATTTTCAATGTAATGAGCCAGTATTGTATTCTTTCCTGCAAATGTATCTCTTACTGCACCAAACATTGCATCTCCCATATCAACTGAATAAAGCTTTGCAATGTCATCATTTATTACGGTATCAGAGTCAATATACACAGCTTTATTAAGCTCTGGAAAAAGCTCTGCAATAAATAACCTGAAATATATCGTCAGTGTAAACTCGCCTGAATAAAGCCTGTTTTCCTGTCTGTCAGTAACTGTCTGTCCAAAGCTTTCAGAATATTCGTACATTTTCTTTCTTATATCAACGAATTCAATATCTATGTTTTCATAATCCTTTATCACATTACGAAGCTGAATCATCGTAATATTCTTCACATTATCGCACATAACAATAATGCGGTAACGCTCATCACAAGCCACATGTGCAGCCAGCGATTTAAGGCACACTGCCAGATATGGTGCGTACTGTTCATTAATCGAGAAAAACACAGGAATACGCGAAACTGCCATGTACCCTTCATGCTCCCTGTTATAAGAATCCAGAAGCTCATCATATTCATGAAGCCCAAGTATATTATGCATTTTATCAATCTCCCACGGCTTGACTGAAACAGTCCTTATCACCGGAAACACCCGGAAGGTAGTTGTAAAATGCTGAAAAACAGTGTTGTCATGCAGCCTCCTCTGGTCATTAAACTTTCGTCCGCACAGATTAACTCTTGTTGCAAATGTATTAACAGCCGTCTGGTCAGGCATAAACATTTCCTTTCTTATGCACTGTTCACGACATTTCTCCAGAAGCCCGTTCTGTCTTATCATCCTCATATTCATAAGCATTACTCCGGAATTAATGTAACCATCACCGAAAAGCCATCTGCCATAATAATCAGAAACTCCCGCAATCTCTATGCCATCCATATTCTGATAATAAAAATCCCTGAAATCTTTTCTGCACAACACATCAGTATCCAGATAAAGAACTCTATCCTTAATATCTGTCTTATCAGCAAAAAGGCGCAGCATACAGCACGCAGTAAATCTGCTCTGCATATTTGCCTCCGGCAGCTCCTCAACAAAATATCTTGTAACATCAACAAGAAAGATATTTACTTTAATGTCCGATTTATTCAATTTTTCTTTCAGATATTTTGCAAATGCTTTATCAACTGGCTTGTAATTAATACCTTTTTCCCTGTAATCAACCGTGAGAATATATATATTTAACGGTTCATCCACATTTTTAATAAGAGACATTGAAGATAAAAGAATCCCCTTCTGCATTGGTTTATCACCACAATACAATATGTTCATAAATCCGTATCCTTTCTTAAATTATTAAATATGTCTGATTTATCCTCTCTGTATTGATTTTCCCCAGTTTCTTAAGTAAAATACATATAAGTTTTAAACGATAATTAAAGAATTGAGGAATGTTATGATATTTAAGATTTTCAAAAAAGATTTGAAAGGTCTTAGCAGGAATATTCTGGCTTTAGCCATTGCGCTTGGTCTGTGCCTTATTCCATCGCTTTACGCATGGTTTAACATATATTCCAACTGGGATCCTTACGCAAACACTGCGTCTGTTCAGATTGCTATTGTTTCTGAAGATGAAGGCTACTCTGAATCTGATGATTCCACTATCAATATGGGAGAACAGATTGTTGAACAGCTTCATTCGAATGATAAATTAGGCTGGCGTTTTCCGGAAACTAAAGATGAAGCCATGAATAAACTGAATGCCGGGAAGTACTATGCCGTTATCGTTGTTGGTGAGGACTTTTCACGAAGCCTGTATGACTTCCTTGACAATGGTCTTAATCCACCAACAGTTACATATTATGAGAATTCCAAGAAAAATGCTGTTGCTTCCAAGATTACAGATACAGGAAAAAGCACTCTTCAGAACACTATCAATTCCGAATTCATTGATGTGTGTGTTAAGACTATTATGCAGGGACTTAACGAAATAGCTGAAAATGATCCTTCAATTATTGAAAAGACAGTTAAGGATTTACAGAGTGTATCTGCCAATATTAATTCTTACGATACCATGATTGACATGTTTATTAAGAGTAATTCAGACCTGGCAGATAATCTTGCAAAGCTTCAGGAGGTTCTTCCACAGATTAAAGATGTTCTTACCGGAACAACTGATGTTGCTGATATTGCCAATAAATCTCTTGATAATGTCACAGATGATATTGCAAACCAGATTGATGCGCAGCTTAAAGCTATGAATGAATTAACTGACAGTGCACTTGATTCTCTTGATAAAGCTATACAGCTTTCAATAACTGATGTCGGACAGGCTGGCGTTGAGCTTAGTAAAGCCAACGAACAATTAAAGGAACTTATAAACCAGAATAAGGCTCTTGAAGACGCTATTGATTCCCTCAGCAAAGTAGATGGCATTGACCCGGCAGTTATCACCGCCCTAAAGTCAGCTCTAGCTTCTGTTAACGCTATGGAGAATATCGCATACAACCTTGTTCAGCAGTGTGCCGATATTCTTACTGATTCACCTGAAACACTTCAGGCAAAATACCAGTTAATCAAGTCTGTTGTTGAACAGTGCCGCACAGAGCTTCAGAAGAGCCAGACAATTATGCAGACTGCAGTAAGAACTAATGTTAACCTCCTTAAGGCTTCCATTAAGAATGCCGTAAGCAGCCTTGCCGCTAATATAAGCAGTGCTGGAGACAATATTAACGGAATATCACAGATGCTCCTTGGTGTGAGTGATATATCTGTAAATATTAATACAACTCTAGAAAGCACAAAAACATTACTTGATTCACTCAACAAAAGACTTGATACCATATCTGGTTCAGTAGGAGATATAAGTTCATCTTCTACATATAAACTGATAATGGATTTCATCAACTCTGACGCACAGTCAATAGCGTCATTCCTGTCAGAACCTGTACAGGTAGAAGAAATTTACGTCTATATGCAGACTAACTATGGAACAAGTGTTACACCTTTCTATACAACACTTGCTCTCTGGGTTGGAGGAATTGTTTTAGTTGCCCTTATGAAAGTAAAGGTTGACTACGAAGATGATGAATTCAAGGATGCCACAGAACATCAAAAATATATGGGCCGCGCGCTCCTGTTCCTTGCAATGGGACAGCTTCAGGCTCTTGTAGTTGTTCTTGGTGATTTGTACATTTTAAAAATTGACTGTACTCACCCATTCATGCTGTGGCTTGCAGCCGCTATAGCAAGCTTTGTATTTACATTATTTATATATACACTTGTTCTTACATTTGGTGATTTAGGAAAAGCTATCGCTGTAGTTATGATTGTGTTACAGATTGCCGGTTCAGGCGGAACTTATCCAATAGAACTTCTTCCTGAATTCTTCCAGAATGTGTACCTTTACTTCCCATTCCCTTATGCAATCAATGCCATGAGGGAGGCAATAAGCGGATTATATCAGTGTGATTACGCTGTATTTCTTGTGAAATTATGCGCTTATGCTGTTATTTCCCTTATTCTGGGACTTGGAATCAGAAAGTCACTTCTTGAAGTACGCGAGTTCTTCGAACGCCGTATGAAAGAAACACATTTTATGTAAAGGAGAAATGAATTTATGCAAAATGATGATTTTAATATAGATGTTGTTATTGCGGAAATCACAGCATTTGCAGAAAATATGCACGCTAAGAACCAGCACAAGAAAAAGGTCTGCTTAAGATGTATGATGATTATTCCTTTAGTATTCATGGTGCTTATGTTTACCATGGATACAGCTAAGGTTGTTTATCTGCTTCTTTGGGTAATCTCACTTTTTATATTCTGTGCTTATCTTATAGTTATTGATTATATTGATGACAAGCTCGCAAGAAAGCTCAATGAGCTCAATATTGAGATTAAGGAAAAACAGGCTGATACTTCTCTTACAGACAGTATCAAAGCATTTTTAAGTGAGGTACAGTTATGAAAAATATATTTAAGATTATACGGGCTGACCTTCGCCACATAAAAACAAATGTAATTGCACTATGCGTAATTATCGGTCTTACCGTTATTCCTGCATTGTATTCGTGGTTTAATATCCTGTCAAACTGGGATCCATATGGACAGGCTTCCACAAGCAGGATTAAAGTTGCCGTTGTATCTGTTGACAAAGGTACTTCTCTTGAAGGAACGGAGCTTAATGTCGGTGACACCATAATTGATGCACTTAAAACTAATAACACTATCGGTTGGCAGTTTGTTGCTTCATCAGATGAAGCAATCGAGGGCGTATACAGCGGTGAGTATTATGCAGCCCTCGTTGTTCCAGAGAATTTTTCCAAGAATCTTATAAGCTTCTTAAGTGATTCCATGGAACATCCTCAGTTAAAATATTACTGTAACCAGAAAGCAAACGCTATTGCACCTAAGATAACAGACAAGGCTAAAACAGCAGTTCAGCAGCAGGTAAACCAGACATTTATAGATACAATCGTATCTACGATTGCCGGTACTGGCGACTCAGTTATCAAAGATGCAGATAAAGAAACCGGTTCTCTTATGGATGCAGTTATTAACAGACTTACATCCGCAAGGACTACACTTTCAACATACGATGTAATTCTTAACTCAATGCTTGCAATTACTGACCTTACATCATCAATAAGCAGCAGTTCAAACAGTGCTGCACCGCAAGTTTATACACAATTACAGTTACAGCAGCAGCAGTTAATAACCTTACAGGCACTTGTAAATGGTAATTCCGCTGAATCTTTAAATGAATTATCATCTGCTCTTTCAAACCAGATGTCCCAGATTCAAAGCATTATGAGTTCATTAACAGAGCTTTATTCTGACATGAACATGGATGTTGCAGACCTGTCTGCTGCAATTAAGCTTACATCGGGCTCACTCACTCAGACTAAAGAGCTTCTCAGTGACCTTGAGACAAAGCTTGATAATGCAATTAATACATTAAACACAATCACTGAACAGGATACATATGGTTTATTATCAGAGATGTTAAATGCAGATGCCAATACTTTGGGAGATTTTCTCTCTGCACCTGTAAATATAACAACAGAGCAGGTATATGCTGTTAAAAGCTATGGAACAAGCGCTTCACCATTCTACACAATACTTGCACTGTGGTTTGGTGGACTTATACTTGTTGCTATTATGCACACACCTGTGCATCCTGCTCCGGACATTCCAGCAGATGCAAAGAGATATGAAAAATTCTTCGGAAGGTATTTTATCTTCTTTGCAGTAGGACAGCTTCAGGCACTGCTTATAACACTTGGAAATCTTCTCTACATAGGAATCCAGTGTTACCACCCATTCCTTTACTGGGTTGCATGTGCATTCTCAAGCTTCGTATTCACCTTCTTTATGTACAGCCTTACTGTTGCATTTGGAAATATCGGTGAAGCACTTGGAATTGTCCTGCTCGTTATACAGGTTGCCGGCTCAGGCGGTACATTCCCTATAGAAGTACTTCCTAACGCATACCAGATAATATACCGGTTCCTGCTCTTCCCATATTCAATGGATGCATTAAGAGAATGTATAGCAGGAATGTACCGATACGATTACATTAAGAACCTCGCATTTCTTTCAATATATATAGTTGTTTCGCTGATTATTGGATTGTTCTTACAGAAACCATTTGAGAAGCTGAATCATATGATTGAGAGAAGTAAGGAGAAGTCGGGGGTTATGCTGTAGGAAGTTGCTCCCCTAAAGCACGCCCAGCCGTGTATATTAGTAAAATCAAAACACGCTTCCGCTCGGATTCCGACGCAACGGTACTAGGTTCGCTGGGATTTGCTACCACTTTGTGGCAGCTTTCCCAGCTTACCAAGTGCCGGCGTCTT
>ENA-OPVK01000947-OPVK01000947.1-human-gut-metagenome-genome-assembly--contig:-NODE-947-length-19115-cov-1.656086_pt1 | contig 19115 bp, 12 predicted proteins | sample MGYA00241495_ERZ501982 | MGnify/ENA primary metagenome ERZ501982 (study PRJEB25962, sample SAMEA2042002) | human gut metagenome | biome: human gut; feature: human-associated habitat; material: faeces...
AAATAATAAGTTCCTTTTTTGAGTGTGAGCCAGCCTTTCTGCTTTGTACCATCCTCATTATAATAGTAACGGTTACCTTCCTCAACCTTCCACTTTCCTTTTGCAAAAGCGGTTACGGAAAGCAACATACTCAGCATCAGCACTGCGAGCACACCAAACCCCTTTTTCTTCATTCCTGATTCCCCCTTTCTTTACTTCTTATGTCTTCAGGACTCTTTCCTGGCAACCGGTCCGGTAAACACCTTTCTCGGACAGAGCGATGCACAGGTTCCGCAGTTGGTACATTTTGAAGTATCGATATGTGCAATATTGTTCTCCACAGTAACGGCACCGGAAGGACATTCTCTCTGGCATTTCTTACATCCGATGCACCCTGCCTCACATGCCTGCATAACCAGCTTTCCTTTATCTTTTGAAGCACAGCGTACCAGATAACGGCTTTCATATGGCACAAGCTCGATCAGATGACGCGGACATTTTGCAACGCATTTACCGCAGGCCTTACATGCTTCCTGATCTACGACTGCAATGCCATTTACTACATGAATAGCGTCAAATGGACATACTTTTACGCAGCTTCCAAATCCCATACATCCATATGTACAGTTCTTCGCACCACTGCCCGGAATGAAAGCCATCATCTCACAGTCTTCCACACCTGTATACTCATAATTATCCTTCGTCTTCTCACAGGTACCCGCACACTTCACATACGCCACCTGACGGGCAGTCTCCACAACTTCCTGTCCCATGATCGCTGCGATCACTTTCCCGACTGGCTCACCGCCTACCGGACATCCGTTTACAGGTGCCTCACCTTTGGCGATTGCTGCTGCCAGGCCATCACAGCCGGGATAACCACAGCCACCGCAGTTATTACCGGGAAGCGCCTCACGAACAGCAACTTCCTTCTCATCCACTTCCACAGCAAACTTCTTACCGGCAACACCAAGGAAAACACCGATAAAAAGACCTACTGCCGCAACCAGTACAGTTGCCGCGATAATTGCTCCTATATTCATACCAGTCCCCTCCTTAAATCAGTCCTGAAAATCCGAAGAAGGCAATTGCCATCAGTCCGGCTGTCAGCAGAACTGTAGGGAATCCCTGGAAGGATTTTGGAATGTCATTGTATGCGATTTTCTCACGGATACCAGCCATCAGCACGATGGAAATAGTAAAGCCATGATCACGATCGCGATCAGGAATCCGACGGATGTACCAATACCATTGACAACACCTTCGATGATAGAATATTCTTTCTGAACATTTGTAAGTGCCACACCAAGTACCGCACAGTTTGTTGTGATCAGTGGAAGATACACACCAAGTGCCTGATACAGGGAAGGCATTGTCTTCTTAAGGAACATCTCTACAAACTGTACCAGCGCCGCGATCAGCAGGATGAATACGATAGTCTGCAGATAAGTCAGGTTCGTAGGAACCAGGATAGCATTGTAAATAATACCTGTCACAAAAGATGACAGTGTAATAACGAAGATGATCGCACCGCCCATGCCGGCTGCTGTCTCAACACTCTTGGAAACACCAAGGAAAGGACAGAGGCCAAGGAACTGGCTGAGGACTACGTTATTTACAATCGCTGAGCTTACAAGTATGATCAAAAGTTCTTTCATAATCCATTACCCCCTTTTTCCCTTACACATGGTATTGCCACAGGCTGCACAGCTTCCGCCGCAATCAGGATTACTTGGATCAATGCCACGTTTGGCTGCACCGATTTTGAATTTGTTCTGTAATGCAGAAAGCGCTGCCAGAACAAAGAATGCTCCGGGTGCCAGGATAAAGATTGTGATCGGTTCATAACCAGCCTTACCTGCTGTAGCATCTGCCAGAGGAAGGATCTGATGTCCGAACAGAGAACCTGCGCCGATCAGCTCACGTACTGCACCGATACAGGTGATACTTAAGGTAAATCCAAGACCCATACCAATACCATCAAACAGAGAGGCAATCGGTTTATTCTTGGATGCATATGCTTCTGCACGTCCAAGGATGATACAGTTAACTACGATCAGAGGAATATAGATTCCAAGGGAGTCATACAGGCTTGGGATAAATCCCTGTAAAAGAAGCTGTACAACTGTTACAAAGGAAGCAACAACTACGATAAATGCAGGCATACGCACTCTGTCCGGAATAAAGTTTCTCAGAAGAGAGATCATTAAGTTGGATGCTGCAAGGATCACTGTTGTAGTAAGTCCCATTCCGATACCATTGGTTGCAGATGTGGTGATAGCCAGTGTAGGACACATACCAAGCATCAGTACAAAGGTAGGATTTTCTTTGATGATTCCGTTATATAAACGTTCAGCAGGTGTGTTTGGTTTCATCACTGATTTCCCCCTTTCTCATACTGGAATGCACATAATCCGGCATTAACACCGTTTGTCATGGCATTCGTTGTAATAGTGGCACCACTTAACGCATCGATCTGATCATCCGCTGTGGCACCGGTCTTTGTATATTCAAATTTATCTACGTTCTTATCTTTGAACTGATCCTTAAATGCATCTGTGTTTGCTCTCATACCAAGACCTGCGGTCTCACCGATGGAAAGAATGGAAATTCCATTTAAGGTACCGTCATCCTGGATACCCATTGCAAACTGGATATCTCCGCCGTAACCCTCGGAAGTGGTTACTGTAAATGCATATCCCAGTTCATTGCCTGAAGCATCCTTGGCAAGCATAGTCTCATCTATGGACTGTGCCGCATATCCGTTCTCATCCAGATAAGACTGCATGGCATCCGCATCCACATCCACTGTCTCAAAGCTGTCCGCATCTGCAAATACTGCCTTATAAGCATCCTGTTTCGCCTGAGCTTCCTGCTTTGCAATAGGATCTGCCGTAATATCCTGGACTACACCAAGGGCAAGTCCTGCCACCAGTGTGATCACTGTAATGGCTATGGTATCTTTGATAATTCTGTTACTCATGCCTTTTTGCCCCCTTTCCCAAATGCCGGGTGACGAGTCACACGTTCAATCATCGGAACTAACAGGTTGCAGAAAATGATCGCATAGGATACGCCCTCTGCGGAACCGCCAAAGAGACGGAAGACCGCAGTCAGTACACCAAGACAGACACCGTATACATACTGTCCTCTTGGTGTGATCGGTGTTGTGACATAGTCTGTAGCCATAAACCATGCACCAAGCATAAGACCACCGCCGAAGATGTGGCTGAACAGATAGTTCACGTCAAATCCCTTGCCTGTTCCAAGCATGTAAAGGATTACAAATACTGCGAAACTTCCAATATAGGTAAGCGGAATCTTCAGATCGATCACCTTGAAAACCAGAAGGATTGCTGCTCCGATCAGGATCGCAAGGGCAGAAGTCTCACCGATAGTTCCCTGGATATCACCGATAAACATATGTAATACAGATACAGAACTGTCTGTAAATCCATTCTGTTTCAGAGCTGCCAGAGGAGTTGCACCGGATACAGTATCTACCACACCTCTGAAGCTGTCGCTTACTGCGAAATCTGTCATCTTTCCTGCGAAAGAGATCATCAGGAAACATCTTCCTGCAAGTGCCGGGTTCATGAAGTTCTGTCCCAGACCACCGAAGAGCTGTTTTACAACGATAATCGCAAATGCACTGCCAAGTACAGGCATCCAGAGCGGAATTGATGCAGGCATATTTAATGCAAGTAATAAACCTGTAACAACTGCACTGAAGTCTGTAATTGTGTTCTTCTTATGCATCAGCTTGTCATAAATCCACTCAAAGAATACACTGGAAGCGACGGTGATCACTACTACCAGTAAGGCACGAAGGCCAAAATTATAAATTCCAAACAGTGTGGCCGGCAGAAGCGCCAGTGCCACAAGCTGCATGATTTTGCTTGTTGTCATCTTATCCCGGACATGGGGATTGGATGATACATGTAACATCTGATCCATTACGATGTCCCCCTTTTACTTTTTCTTACGGCTTGCCAGAACCATCTTACGCATAGATTTGATCATCTGGGTCAGCGGACGCTTGGCAGGGCAGATATAACTGCAGCAGCCACATTCGCAGCACTCCATACCATCAAATTTCTGGAAGCTCTTCATGTCACCATGCTCTGCAAAGGTTGCAAGTCTTGCAGGAATGACATGGCCGGGACAGACTCCTACACATCTGCCGCAGTTAATGCATGCAGTCTGTTCGGCATCTGCCACATCATCCTTCTCCAGGCAGAGACATGCGGAGCTTGTCTTAATACATGGTACATGAGTGTCATACATGGCAAATCCCATCATAGGACCACCTGAAATTACTTTGGATACATTGTCTGTCAGTCCGCCAGCAGCTTCTATAAGCTCTGCCATATCTGTTCCGGAAAGGACATCAAAGTTCTGCGGATTCTTAATCCCCTGTCCTGTTACTGTCACGATACGGTCCATAACAGGTTTTCCAAGGATAACGGCTTCATAAACAGCAATTACGGTATCTACGTTGTCAACTACGCATCCTGCATCTGCCGGAAGCATGGCAGAGTTGATCTCTCTGTCTGTGACAGCTTTGATCAGGAAACGCTCACCACCCTGTGGGTACTTGGTCATCAGCTCTGCTACTTCAATACGTGGAATATCTTTTACCATTTCTTTCAGTTTCGCAATACAGTCAGGCTTGTTATCCTCAATACAGATATATCCCTTCGCATTGTCAAAGAGCTTCAGCATAACTCTTAAGCCCTCGATCAGCTTCTCAGAGTCATCCAGCATTCTTCTGTAGTCACTGGTAAGATAGGGTTCACACTCGGCACCGTTTACAAGGATATGATCGATCTTCTCCGGTTCCTTTGGCGCAAGCTTTACCTGTGTGGGGAATCCGGCGCCGCCCATTCCCACTACTCCGCCTTCTTTAATTCTCGCCAAAATCTCCTCTTTCGAAAGATCTTCCAGACGTGCAGGAGTAAATTCCACACTTTCATACTGCTGGTCATTCTCAATGATAATGGAATTGACCATAGAACCTGTTGCTGTCAGGCGCGGTTCGATTCCTTTTACCGTACCGGAAACAGACGAATGGATCGGTGATGAGACAAACCCCGCAGCATCTGCGATCTTCTGTCCTGCGAGCACATGGTCTCCCTTCTGAACTATCGCTGCAGCCGGAGCACCGATATGCTGGGAAAGAGGATATACCATATCTCCCTTTGGCAGATATTTCACTACCGGACTGTTCTTGGATAATTCTTTTCCGTCATAAGGATGAACACCACCCTTAAAGGTTAAAATTCCCATTTCGTTCCCTCCTTTTATATTAAGCACCACCAAAGTGCTCTATTTTTGATAAAATCCATATACTTTTTTGTACATTTTTATCAACCTGTTTATAATATAAACCATTTTTTCAAAAAAAGCACTACCCAAATTTCATTTTCTTGTGTATAATTAAAAACAATTTCAGAAAGGAAAAATTATTAACATGATTGTTAAAAAAATGCCCATTTTACAAGGGTTTCCAGACTTTGAGACTGTTAAATTTTTCACTGGAAAATTCTTCCAAAAATACAATTTTACACCTGTTTTTTACGACATTGAAACCACCGGATTATCAAGAAATTCCACGTATTTATACCTGATCGGAGCTGTTGGAATTGAAGATGAAACTTGGAATTTTTATCAATGGATGGCCGAAAATGCCAGTGAAGAAGAGACAATTCTGAGAATTTTTTCACAATTTCTTCAGCAATATAATTTGATGATTTCTTACAACGGAGAACGATTTGACCAGCCCTATCTGGAAGCACGATATGAAAAATATGGAATTCCCTCTCCGTTTACAGGAAAACAGTCGCTAGATCTCTACCTGACATTAAAACCGTTAAAGTCACTTTTAAAACTGTCTGCCATGAAGCAGCCCTGCATGGAAGAATTTCTGGGGATCAAAGACAGGATTTATGATAATGGTAAGGAATGCATTAAACTTTACAAAGATTTTCTGAAAAAAAGAGATGCCTTTACAGCTGATGAAATCCTTGGACATAACCTGGAGGATGTGCTGGGACTTGGAAGAATCTTTGATATGCTGGGATATCTTTGCATCTATGATGGAGATTATGAAGTTACATACAGTGAATTTGACGGAGACAACCTGATTCTGAAACTGAAGCTCCCCTGCACACTGCCACAGGAATTTTCCAATGGAAACACCGACTTCTATCTGACAGGAAAAGACGAAGAAATCAATTTAATTATCAAAACAACTGACGGGAAACTGAAACAATACTATGCAGATTATAAGGATTACTATTATCTCCCAGAGGAGGATACGGTTATCCCGAAATCTCTCGGATCCGGAATTGACAGAAAGCACCGGAAAGCAGCAACCAGAAATACCTGTTACACCTGGTTTACCTGCTCCGATGCCTTCCTCAGTTCTCCCGTACAGCAGAAGCAATATCTGACATATACGCTTTCCTGTCTGATTGGAACTCTAGAATGCGTCTGAAAAATCCTCTGTGATCATACATAAATATCGTCGAAAACAATTTCCAATGGATTGTGAAGAGAAAAAGCCCTCTCACTGCTGACCGAGAAAATATAACCGTCAAATTCCATTGTCTCAAAAAAGCATGGCCTTTCTGAGGATTTTCCGAGGACAAACCCCTCTTCTGTGGGAACCACTTCAAAAGAATCCAAAGGGAGGCTCATTCCTCTGCCTGTCATTTTCATATAACTTTCTTTTAATGTCCAGAGCGTAAAAAACGCCTTATCTTTGTTCTTCGCAGCCTTGATGTAAGCAAGCTCTGAATGGTAGAAATAATGTTCTGCCACCTCAAGAGGCGCATTGGCATTTTTCTCAATATCGCACCCGACTTCGCAGTCTGACAGCACACCCACAACATAGTCCCCCGCATGAGATACATTAAAAAAAAGGCCATCCACAACCGGCTTTTCATTGTCAGAATATCTCAGGCAGCTTTCCGTAAGCCCGTTTTCATCGAGGATTTTTCTGATGATGATCCCTGCACCCAGACTTCTTTTGCGGTCATCAGGCATACGATACCTGATGACCTTTTCTCTTCTTCTGATCCCAACCAGATCCAGAAGCCTTTCATTCTTAAGCGGATCCTCAAAATGATTAATATTGATCCTGTATAATTTCTGCATCTGATCAACAGTTACTTCTTCTGAATATCGATCTTGCTGTCAAACCCTGTAAGGCTGAATACATCGTAAACCTCATCAGAAACATTGATGATCTTAAATCCATCCTTTTGAGCCATTTTTTTGTAGGCCACGATCACCTGACGTAAGCCTGCAGATGAAATATACTCCAGATTTGTAAAATCAAATACCAGACTTGTGATGCTGTCTTCAAGTCCGGACAGAGCCTCCCCTAACTGGGGAGCTGTCTGTGTATCAAGCCATCCGCTGATTTCCATAGTTGCTTTGTTACCTTCTGTTTTTGTGATAATTTCCATTGTGATTTTCCCTCCTGAATCAATCAAAAAATGTAAGTCTGTCAAGTGCTGCAATTGCATTTTCCAGATATCTGTCATCTGTAACCGGCCATTTATAATCCAGCCTGTACAGAACCTGTGCTGTAAAACGATTGCTGTAATCAATGGTATAGATTTCATTTTCATTATGTGAGGTATAGGCGATCAGTCCGGAAACCGCATCAGAATCCTGACCGGTCTTTGCAAATTCCTTCACTGCTGCCTCAAACTCCTCATCTCTTACAATATCAATCCTGAATCCATAGCTGCGCATTGCGTAGATCAGGTCTGCCATATAAATATGATGGCTGTTACATGCATGGAATACAGTAAATCTCCGGTCGGTCTGAGCCAGTCTCAGAACTGCCAGCGCAGTAGAATCAATCGGTGAGAATTCTGCCACCTCATGCATACCGCCCATAGGGAATTTACCTACAGCCGCATAACCTCTCAGGCTGCGAAGGAATCCATTGGTAATGAAATTAATCTGGAACTCGCCGTCAGAGTTTCGGCTCATCAGATTACCTACCCGGACTACCTTGCCGTCCAGTCCCTCGGAAACTGCTTCCAGAACCGCCCTCTCTGCCAGGAATTTGGTGCGGATATATTCGTTGGTAATATTCTGTCCGATGTACAGATCATTCTCACAGAAAACTCTGGACATTGGCGGAACACCGTCAGAACCCTCTCCCGCAACGGAAACCGTAGAAATCTGGATCAGTCTGCGGCCGTTATTCTTACAGAAATCGATCAGATTTTCCACACCCTGCACATTAATTCTTTCCAGTACATCATCAGCCGCAAAATGCTTTACGCAGGCAGCGCAGTTAATGATGGTGCTGAATTTGTATTCTGAAAATCCTGTTACCTGTTCCTTTGAGGTAATATCCCCATCCACACAGATAATACGGCTTTCAAACAGCTCTTTGTATGGATCATCAAAATAGTACATCAGCATGTTCATCATTCGCTTTTCAGGCGATTCATATTTGCCCTTACGTACAAGACAGTAAACCTTACCGTCATAATTGTCAAGGAATGCTTTAAGGACATGGATCCCCAGGAAACCTGTGGCACCTGTGACCATAATATCTCCCAGCTTTTCCTTTGTGATCCGGTCTGCATTTTCTTCTGTATTTGCGCTGATCACATTCTGGATCCTGTTATAGTTATAATCCGAAAATTCATTCTTGCTCTGTGCAGCCTCTGTAACTCCGTCATCATCAACCAGAGCTGCAAGTTCCCGTACAGTAGGATATTTGAAAATATCCGCATATACCAGTGAAATATTCTTTGACAGACACATAACAGCAACCTTGGATGCAGTAAGGGAAGATCCGCCCAGCTCAAAGAAGTTGTCCTCAATCCCTACTCTTTCAATTCCCAGTGCTTTCTCAAAAATCTCACAGAGTGCTCTCTGAGCTGCTGTAACCGGCTCTACATAGCTGGCAGTGTTCGTGGTTACCTCCGGCATTGGCAGTGCTTTTTTATCAATCTTACCGCCCGGTGTCACAGGCATTTCCTCAATGCTGACAAAGAAAGACGGCATCATATAATCCGGGATCAGCGGCTCCAGGAAGGTCTTCAGTTCATCCTCCGGGATGGCTTCTCCTGTATAATAAGCTGTGATATATTTATTTCCACCCTTTTCAATTACTGTAACGGCTGCATTTTTCACCAGCTCATGTTTCAGAAGGGCACCTTCGATCTCACCAAGCTCCACACGATATCCTCTGATCTTCACCTGTGAATCGATCCGGCCTATGTACTCAATATTTCCGTCACCTTTCATACGGACCATATCACCGGTCCTGTAAAGACGGCTTTCCTGCTCACATACAGCAAATGGATTTTCTACAAACACAGATGCTGTTTTTTCCGGAAGATTATGATATCCTCTGGCAATCTGCCTTCCTGCGTGACAAAGTTCGCCGGACGCACCCACCGGAAGCCGGTTCAGATTCTCATCCACAATGTAGCTGCGCACATTCCGCTGTGATTTTCCGATCGGGATGTTGTCATACTGTCTGTCTACCAAAAACTCTGTGGAAGAAACCGTATTCTCTGTAGGACCGTAGCCATTAATCATCTGATAGGTACGGTTACGGTAATGCTTGAATTTCTCGCCGCCAAGTGTAACAAATTTAAGAGCAGGTGCATCCTCCAGAAGTTCTGCAACCAGTTCTCCCATCTGGGTAGGGAAGGTTGCGGTGGTGATCTCTTTTTCCTTTATATATCTGCTTATGGCAATGGCGTCCTTACGGATACTCTCCGGTAAAATATACAGGACTGCTCCTGCGGTAAGAGGTGCAAACAGATCGATCACTGACGCATCGAAACAGAAGCTCGCAAACTCTGCCACAATGTCATCCGGTGAAGTATTTCTGCTCAGTGTGATATATTCGATCAGGTTCAACAGATTTCTGTGCTCGATCATAACACCCTTTGGCTTTCCTGTGGAGCCTGAGGTATAGATCATATAGGCAAGGTTCTCCGGTTTCGGAGAAATAAGCTCTGCAGAAAGTTCAAAATCCTCAGCCTCATCTGACACACTGTCCAGACTGATCACATTTCCGTCATAAAATTCCACAAGATTCTGATACTGATCGATCACAAGGAGATTTCTTGCTCCTGAATCCTTCAGCATATATTCAATTCTGCTCTGTGGATACTCCGGATCCAGAGGAACATAGGCTCCGCCGGCCTTCATAACACCCACATAGGCTACTGTATATTCCTTTGTCCTGCCGCACAGGATACCTGCTGCCTGTTCCGGGCCAAATCCGTTTTCCGTAAGCTTCTGAGCAATATAATCAGACATTCTGTCCAACTCTCTGTAAGTAAAATCTCCGGAGTCATCCCGCACTGCCGGTCTGTCCGGATATCTGGCAGCCATCTCCTTAAACAGATCTATGAAGGTCTTTCCTGCATGTTCCGGAATATCCTCCATCTGAGTTTTTTCCTCAAACATCAGCCGGATATCAGCCGGATCGCATTCCCTTAAGATTCCCTCTGCAGTGGTTTCCAGATTGTCAGCCAGATACCGGATAGTTTCCTCATGGTACATATCCCCTCTGTACTCAATCTCAAAGACAAATCTGTTCTTTTCAATGGAAATGCTGACAGAAACCGGTGCCTTTGCCATGTTCAGGCTGACAGGCTCCTCCTGTGCATATTCCCCGCCAATGGTGTCAAAAGCAAAATTGTCGCCCTGGTAAATAACCATGGCATCTGCCTTAATATCAAACTCATGGCTGATCTGTGAGAAAGGATAAATATCGTTGTTCATGGAATCGATCAGCTGTTTCTGTACACCTCTTAAGCAATCTTTGGCTGTTCCTGAGAAATCGCAGAAAACAGGGAGTGTTTTTACCAGCATACCCACTGTTTCCGAAAGTCTGGAATCGTTTCTTCCATGGTAAATAGTGGTAAATACAGCATCCTTTTTGAAATTATATTTTCCAAGTGTGATACCAAAAGCGGAAATGAAGAATACATTCTCCGTAATTCCATGCTTTTTACAGAATTCCTTCACATTCTGCACGGAAATGGATCTGGTCTCTCTGTGGTAAAGTTCTGCTGTTGGAGCCGCACCGTTTTTGTCCGGATAGAAGCTGATGCTTCCACCTGCATGTTCAAATACTGACTTATAATAATTCTCTGCATTTTTATAGATATCACCTGCCAGGGCATCTCTGTTATCCAGTGCCAGATCATAGGAAGTATAACCTTCCGGTTCCAGCTTCTCACCGCTGTAAGCTCTGTTAATATCATTAATTATAATAGCCAGAGATGTACCATCGGCAACAATGTGGTGAAGGTCCAGGAACAGATAATTGCCATCACAGGTTCTGTAGATTTCAAACCGGAAAAGCTGTTCATTAAACAACATATATGGACGTACCAGAGTGTCTCTGTTCATTCCGTTTAAAATCGGTGTTTTATAACTGAGCCCATCGTTTCGTTTCTGAAGTACATTTCCGTTGTCATCCATAAACAGACGGGTTTTCAGATAAGGATGCGCCTCAACAGTACTGTCAATGGCTTCTGCCAGTCTGTCCAGATCCACCTTGTTATCAAGCTTTAACAGATACGGGATATTGTAAATGGTAGAACCCATATTTGCAGTACACTCAATGAAAATCCCCTCCTGAGTGTTGGTAAGAGGATAACTTTCCTGTACTTCTCTTTTGCTTTCTTTTCCCGCAGTTTTTACAAATTCCTCCATCATTCGGATAGTGGGATGATTCTTAATATCTGAAGTTTTGATCACAATGTCAAAGGCTTTGGAGATCAGGATATTCAGCTTAATGGCAGTGATGGATGTCAGACCTGCCTCATAAATATCTGTGGTAATCCCAAAATCCGTATACCCCAGAACCTCTGCGATACAGTCAAATAATATCTGCTGAACCTCATTCTCAGGCTTAATGATCTCCGCTGCTTTTTTCTCAGGCAGAGGAAGAGCCTTTTTATTTACCTTCTGGTTCTGGTTCAGAGGAATTTTGTCAATCTGCATGGTAACTGCAGGTACCATATAGGCAGGCTTTGTCTCTTTAATAAAATCATTCAGGGCATTGATATCAACAGTGCTGTCCGATACCACATAGGCAGCAATATATTTTCCACCATTTGGATCATCAAAGGCAACTACAGTGGCGTCCCTGATGCCCTCATATCTGCGGATCACTTCCTCAACCTCAGAAAGCTCAATCCTGAAACCTCTGATCTTAACCTGGGAATCCTTTCTGCCAATAATCTGGATATTTCCATCCGGAAGAAATCTTGCCACATCACCTGAATGATACATCACTTCGTATCCCGGTGTATCATCATAAAGATTCTTTGTATAGACCTCGGCAGTTTTTTCCGGCTTGTTAAGATATCCTCTGGAAACCTGCCAGCCGGTGATCATCAGCTCTCCGCATGCACCGGGAGGAAGCATATGCCCCAGCTTGTCTGTAATATAAAGCTTCACATTGTCAAGTGCTTTTCCGATAGGGACATTTGGATAATATTTGTCCACTTCAAATACAGTCGTAAAAATAGTCGCCTCTGTAGGTCCATAAGCATTGATAAACTTATAATCTTTTGGCGGCTCACATGGAACCAGTTTCTCTCCTCCTACAGAAAGATATCTCAGGCTCTTACAATCCATCTCCAGCGCAAACTGCCTTCCCACCTGAGTAGTCATAAAGGAATGCGTGATGCCATTTTCCTCAAAATAGCACTGCAGTCCAATGAAATCCAGACGGATCTCCTCCGGAATAATGTGAAGCTGTGCACCGTTTGTGATGGCACCGTAAATATCCATCATGCAGGCATCAAAACCAAAGGAAGCATATGCAGCTATCCTGGACTCCGAATCTATGCCATAATATCTCTTGAACCAGTGACAGAAAGCAGTAATATTTCCATATTCCAGCATACAGCCCTTTGGCACACCTGTGGAACCGGAAGTATACAAAAGGATAAACAGATCATGCAGCTGCGGCTTCTTAAGCACAACATCCCTATCCTCCAGCTGCCAGATCTGATCTGTAAACAGCACCGGTCCTTTATATCCGTCTACCAGAGGAAGAAGCTCTCTGTCAACAATGAGAAGCTTTGCAGAGGAATCCTCCATCATGTACATCAGGCGGTCTCTGGGATAGGTTGGATCCAGAGGCTGGTAAGCTGCACCTGCCTTTATCACGCCCATCGGTGCGATCGCCATATATTCACAGCGGGGGATCAGAATGGAAACAACATCTTCACTGCCAATTCCCTGGGATGCGATATATTTTCCAAGTCTGTCGCTGATCTCATCCAGTTCTCTGTAAGTATATTTTTTATCCTTAAATCCCACAGCCGTATGGTCAGGAATGGTCTGTACCAGCTCCTCAAACATATCAGCGATGGTCTTACTTCTGTCATATTCGCAGGCAGTATTATTAAATTCCGCAATTTTGTCCGCTCCATTTTGGGAAAGAACAGAAACTTCCGAAATATATTTTGCTTTCAGCAGGGAATCCATAGCTGCCTCATAGGATTCCAGCATTCCACGTACAAAGGCTTCACTGTACATGTCACTGCGGTATTCTGCAGTAAGCACATATTTATGATCGTATTCTCTTACCTGGATCAGCAGAGGCATCTTTGACATATCCGGAGAAAGGTCATGGCCCCTGGCAACAGTATCCCCGATCGGGAAATCATCCCCAAGCTCTGCCTGATATGCAAATACCAGATCAGAATTAATCCCGTACTTTGCACAGATATCAGAGAACGGAAAAATATCATTTGCCATGGAAGACAGAATCTGCTCAGAGAGCTCTGTCATATAGGCCTGTATGGTGACTTTCGGATCACAGGAATAGTAAACCGGCAGAGTCTTTACAAGCATGCAGACTGTATTCTCCAGTCTGGAATCATTTCTTCCATTATAAATAGTTGCAAAAAGACTCTCCTCGGAATTGGAATATCTGCTCATGAGAATGCCGAATACACCTGTAAACAGAATGTTTGGAGTAACCCCCAGCTTCTCGCAGGCAGAAAGTACCAGAGACTCTCTGGTATCCACAGGCATCGACAGATATCCTCTCTCAGGAGTCTTTCCTGAGCAGTCAGGAAGAGGCAGGGATTCTGTCTCAATTCCCTCGAAAATACTGTCATAATATTTCTCGGCCTTCTTATATTTTCCCTCTTTCATCTGCTGTTCTTCATCAAGGGCAGCATCAAAGCCTGTGTAGGATTCTTTCTCCAATTTCTCACCCAGATAGGCCCGATCGATATCCTCAAAAATAATATCATAGGAATTACCATCTGCCAGGATATGGTGGAAATCTGTAAAAAGATATTTCCTGTCTTCTGTCACATAAATCCCCGCCCGGAACAGCCGTCCCTTTTCCAGCTTAAAGGGACGCACCAGCTCATCTTTCATCTTTTCAAACTGCTCATTTGTGGTCCGGACCACCTCTGGTACAAAGGCTTCCTCACAAGGCTTCTGCACCATCTCTCCGCTGTCACTTAAATAAACCTTTGTCAGCAGATACGGATGTGCAGCGATCATCTGAGAAATGGCATCTGACAGCTTCTGAACGTCAACAGAGCTTTCCAGTTCAAACAGGAACGGAATATTGTATACCGTACTCTCAGGATTCTTCATGCACTCTGCAAAAATACCCTTCTGGGAGCCGGTAAGAGGGTAAACTTCTCTCTTTTCATAGGTTCTGATCTTCGGTGCAAGCATCACATATTTTTCCAGCTTCTCCACCGTATTGTTTTCGTGGATATCACTGGTTTTCACAGTCACTCCGAATTCCTCTGAGATCAGAATACAAAGCTTCATGGCACTGATAGAAGACAGCCCCGCCCTGTAAAAACTTGTGTCAGTTCCAAAAAAATCATTCTCCACAACGTCTGCAACGATTTCAAAAATCTTCTTCTGCATAGGAGTCTGGGGTTCTTTCAGATTCTTTGGCTGTGCAACCGGCTTTGGCAGTGCTTTCTTATCAATTTTACCATTCTGTGTCACAGGCATCTTTTCCAGTTGGACAAAAACCTCAGGAACCATATAATGAGCCAGGGACTCTGATGCATAGGCAGAAAGCTCCTCTGTATTGATCTGGCGGTCAGCCATAAAATAGCAGCAGAGGAATTTGTTATCTACAGGCAGAGTAATGCTGGTAATGATTCCCTCATAGGAATTGATCACTTCCTCGATCTCACCAAGTTCAATCCTCAGGCCGCGAAGCTTGATCTGATTGTCTATTCTTCCGAAAAATTCAATCTCACCCTCAGGGCTGATCCTTGCAAGGTCACCGGTCTTATAAGCTCTCTCTCCGTTAAGATCAATGAATACAGCCTCTGTTTTATCCGGCAAATTCATATAACCTCTGCCAACGCCCAGTCCTGCGATCACAAGCTCTCCGGTCTCTCCGTCCGGAAGGATCTTATTCTCTTTATCTACATGATGTTTTGTGATCTGCACATTCATTGCTATGATTTCCTCCACGTCAGACTATATTTATATAGTGTATCACAAATGGCTGGTATTTCATATTACTTTTGAAATACCAGCCATCAAAAACAGTAGGATTATTTTATTTCTTTGTCAGTTTCGTCACATAGCTGACAGGCAGGGCGCATACTCTGTCTACACGCTGCTCTGCACTGTAGAAGGATACTGATTCAAACACAATATAGATACGGTTTCCACTGATCGTGATCTCCTCGTTCATGGTCGGAACAGCAACGGTGCTGCGAACCTTTCCAAGAGAGATAATACCCTTGGATGCCTTTTTCAGATTTGGCTTATACACATCCAGCTGATGCATGTAACCACGCTTCTTCGGATCTGTCTGACAGGATCTGGAAACGATCAGTCTGCCATTGGAAGAAAATGCGATTCCCTGTACACGCGTCGGCATGGAAATAGTCTTAAGCGGTGTCAGTTCCGGCTTTGATCCCTTCTTGGAAATCTTATAGCTTACCAGATATCCCGGCTTTAGCTCATCATAGGATGCAACCCAGAGAAGTTTTTTGTAATAAGTTACCGTAGCTGCCTGCTGTGGCAGTGTGATCTCTACGCCATAGGAGGAAAGTTCCAAATAAGGTGCTTCCTCATCCAGGGCTTTCTTGATCGTCTTAAAAGGGATACTGCGCAGTGTTTTTGCCTGCGTGATCCAGAGATTCTTGCCATCAAATGCAATACCGCCGGCATGCGATTTATTTGGTAGAATGATGGTAGTAACAAGCTCCTTGTCATCCTTTGTCAAAACGTAAACAACGGAGTTTTCCTCCCCCCGTCCGTCATACGCCGTCACGAAGAAATAAGACTTCGCTAACGTGATTCCCTGTGGAACCATTGTTCCACAGCCAAATTCTGCCACATTTGTATTGAGCATACCCGGAATTGCAAAGCTCTTTGCATAGTCAAGCTTTTTGCTGAAGTCTTTGTTCTTTTTGCAGGCCGCAGACTTCTTAAATAATGATTTACTCTTGTAAAGCTTTGGCTGGGTGCTTGTCGCACTGACCTCCATTGGGATTCCGGTCTTTTCTATGGACGCCTTGCTCTCATAGACCATTCCGTTATAAACGTTGTTACGATATGCTGTTACATAATATTTATAAATCTGATTGTTCTCCAGATTTGTATGGATAAACTTCTTATTGGACTTTCCTTCCAGCGTTGTCAACAGCACATACTGGTCATTCTGGTTGATGTATACATGATAACCGTTTGCGCCCGTTACAGCTGGCCAGGTCAGTCGTACTCGCTGATTACCACCTTTGATCGTAACCGTCGGCGCTGCCGGCAGAGAACAGGTAAATACTGCCGGTGACTCCTCACCGACATTTGCTTCCGTTCCTGCATATGCCACGATCTTATACTGATATGTCTTACCGGCACTCAGCGTGGTATCCTTATATTCACCGGTTGATGCAACACCGATCTTTTTGAAGTTTCCACCGGTTCCGGCACGATAAATGATATATCCTGTCGCAGACGGAATATCTGTCCAGCGAAGCACAACGCTTGTCGTTGTATTGTCGGAAATCGTAAAGTTCTCAACCTTCTCCGGCTTCGTAAATACCTGTGATGATACAACAAAATCGCTTCGACATGCGGTCTGATCGTTGACTGCGTAAAATGCAAAATAATACTCTTCACCGGCAGCAAGACCTGCAACCTGAATACTCGTTCCGGTTGTCACCGTATAGAAATCGTATTTTTCCTGAACCGTATCATACTTATAAACATAGTAACTTGTTGCATTCGGCACAGCCGACCACTGATACGCAATGGAATACTTGGTGATCTCTACGGCTGTCACTGCAGACATCACGATATTCGGATCAACTGTCACTGCCGCTCCGGATACAACGATTGTCGAGGTATCCTGCGGTCCTGTAGCCGCCTTCGCCTTCTCCGTCTTCGCCTTCTCCAGCTCCGCCGTCACGTCCTCCAGGGTGATGCCCATCTGGACCATCAGCACCATCACGTGGTAGGTCAGGTCGGCGATCTCGTAGATGGTCTCCTCCCTGTCCCCCGGACAAGCCCGCCACAGTACAGGCAGTCTCTAAAACTTTCAGCCTAATATATCCAGAATACGCCCACAGGCGTCTCCTTTCATATTATCGTATTGAAATTTGACAAAATTTTGTCGTTTTGGTAAATTATCACAATTATTTTGCAAAAGCTCATACAATTCTGTCTGTGTATGCGCGATCTGCCCCGGCATCATGTTCTCATAATCAAAATAAAAGCCTCGGTCATATTCTGCAAGATCATACGCAAATAACAGGATCGGCTTGTCTAACAATGCATATTCCACCACCGAAGAGGAATAATCTGTGATAAACAGATCGGATACCAGATACAGATCTGTAATATCATTATAGTCTGTCATGTTATAGCAATATTTATTCTGTGGCAGATTTTCGACCGGAAATTTCGGATGCATGCGGATCAGTATGACCCATTCATCTCCAAGGATCTGATGGATCCGCTCTGCATCAAACCGATCCATGATCTGCCGGTTCTCCTCATCTGTTCTGCGAAATGTCGGCGCATAAAGTAAAATCTTCTTACTCGCAAGCTCCGGATATTTCTGATAAAAGCTGCTCTTCCTCTGACAGATCCTCTCCTCATCAAAATAAATATCTGTCACCGGAATCCCGGTCGGATAAATCCTCTCCGGCGGCACGGCAAACGCTTCCTCATAAAACGGCTTTACAGCCTGTGAGGTCACAAACAGATGTGTGATCTTCCGATTGGCACTTCTCACAACCTCTGCCACCTTCGGATCTGTCTCCGTAGAAAGTCCGAACCGCTTAAATGCTCCGGCTCCATGCCAGAGCTGCACAAACTGTGTATCGCGCTTTGTTGTTCTCATATAACATAACGGAAGAAAATTATCATTCAAAAAAACCTTTCCCGCCCGCGCCATATGACAGGGATACACCACGAAAAACAAAAACGCATCATGAATACATCCCCACAACGATTTGCGCATTCCACTGTCCGGATTACGGAACAGATCTCTCTTGGCAAACGCTTCGCAGACATCGCCTGCTTTCCCTGAATATGCATTTTGTATTTCCTTTAAATTGCCATTGATTCCATGATTGTGACCATTCCACAGAATGATCCTGTGCGGATCCGGTTCGCAAAAAATGCTGCATATATTATAAACCCATGCAAATATCAAATAACCTATTGTTTTCATATCAGTCTTCTTTTCTTTCTAAAGGCAGGCAGCTTGCTCGTTCCACCCAAAAACCGCCTGACACAAACATTCTTTTTTATTATACCAAATAACCTTACAAATACAAGTCACCGATTTTTCTTTGAAACATAAATTATCTGTAGCAGAAAATAAACTTCCGGAGGGTATCCCATGCAGCGAGTCGCATCACTTATTCATCTTCCTGCCGCACGCAGTCTGAATCTGACCGGTAAAGGAATCGGTATTGCCGTATTTGATACCGGAATCGGCAGGCATCCGGATCTGACACTGCAAAACAGCCGTCTAAAAGCCTTTGTGGATACCGTAAACCATCGTCCGGACTTTTATGATGACAACGGACATGGAACGTGTGTTGCGGGGATTCTTGGCGGAAGCGGAGAGGCTTCCATGGGAAAATATAAGGGAATGG
>ENA-OPVK01000956-OPVK01000956.1-human-gut-metagenome-genome-assembly--contig:-NODE-956-length-18945-cov-3.134251_pt1 | contig 18945 bp, 20 predicted proteins | sample MGYA00241495_ERZ501982 | MGnify/ENA primary metagenome ERZ501982 (study PRJEB25962, sample SAMEA2042002) | human gut metagenome | biome: human gut; feature: human-associated habitat; material: faeces...
AAAAATAAATTTTTCAATGCAAATGGCTAATTTTTCTTTAATTTTGTCAATTAGACTATTAATTAATGAATTTTCTGAACTAATATTTAAAATCTGTGGTAAAATATACATGAAAAGACTCCTTTATTTTTTGATTTTACAGGTATATTATACCATGAGTCTTTTCTTTTTTTATGTATTCCGATAAATTTTTACTCGTCAATACACTTTTTTTATTGAAAGAAAAAGTGGTTTATGATAAAATTTTCTTATAAGGATAAGGATAGAGGTGTCTTATGACTAAAGAAAAAAATAAGATAATATTAGTAATTATATTAATACTTATAAGTTTAATAACATTAGTAGGTAGTAGTTATGCTTTACTTACTAAATCATTTAAAAGTAAAAAACTTAGTATGGAAGTAGGGACATTAAAAATAGACTTTGCAGAAGGTAATGCTATAAATATGGCTAATGCTGCACCAATGACAGATAGTAATGGCCTAAAGTCTACGCCATATACTTTTACTATAACAAATGGTGGAGATATTAATGCCTATTATACAGTATCTAACGAAGAAGAATTAGCTAATACCCTAGATACAAGTTATTTACGTATGAAATTAACTGGGTCTGATGGTTATGATTCTGGTATAAAAACAGTAAAGGAATTAGGAACAGAAACTTATAAACTTATAGATGATACATTATTAGAAACCGGTAAAAGTGTTACTTATGAATTACGTATGTGGATATCCCAAGATGCAGGAAATGATATTCAAGATAAAATATATAAAAGTAAGATAGTAGTAAATGGGACTAGTAATAAACTACCATTAGCAACAGATAAAATACTAGCTAAAGCAAACCCTGAAAACTTAGATTATAACAGTGCAACAGATGCTCAAAAGAAAGAGATGTGGACATTCACGCATGAAGCAACAGAGCAAACAACAGCACTAACAGATTATCGATATATAGGAGCAGATCCTAATAACTATGTAAAATTTAATGATGAGTTATGGCGAATAATAGGAGTCTTTGATACAGATGATGGAACAGGAAAGGTAGAAAAAAGACTAAAGATAATAAGAAATGAATCAATAGGAGATTATTCTTGGGATAATAAAAATGAAACAACAGGAGCAGAAGATAATTACGGAAAGAATGAATGGACAGATGCAAGACTAAATTATTTATTAAATCCAGGACATGCAAGTGAAACAACAGGAGGCAGTTTATATTGGAATAGAGGAGCAGGAAACTGTTATAAAGGACAAAATAATGCAACAACAGCATGTGATTTTACAACAACAGGATTAACCGAGAAAGCCAAATCAATGATAGGAGATGCCAAGTGGTACCTAGGAGGAAGTAGTACACATAGCGATGAAACAGTACCAATGTTTTACACAAGAGAAAGAGGAACAAGTGTATATAGTGGAAGAAGTACAAGTTGGACAGGAAAAGTAGGATTAATGTATCCAAGTGATTATGGCTATGCGACAAGTGGAGGAACAACAACGAATAGAGCCAGTTGTTTAGCAAAAGAAATAATTAATTGGGATGTTAGTTCAGTAAGTGATTGTAAAAATAACGATTGGATGTATAACTTAAGCAGATTTCAGTGGACAATAACGCCCGGCCAGGGTAATACTTACAATGTGTTCTTTGTCTATACTGCTGGGGTTGTCATCACTTATGCTAGCAGCACCTTCGGTGTGCGACCAGTCGTTCATCTAAACTCGGCAATTAAGGTGATAACAGGATCAGGAACGAAAGAATCACCATACGTTCTGGAATAGAAAAGGGCGGTAGTAGACTCACCCCTGATGGGCGACGTCCAGTCGGGGTGGACGAAAAAACTAGTAGAAAAGCAGAATGAAAAACAAACAAAATGGAATAAAGGTCCCAAGAGCAGACTGCTCGGCTCTTGGAACTCAATATAAATGTTAATATAGAAGGTCATAAGCTGTGTGTTATGACTTTTTTGATATATTTATAATATCTCATAATGGAATAAGTAAAAATAGTAGAGAATATAGCTGGAGTAGTTGATTTACAACTTTTCTTTTGATTATATCTTGAAGAAGACTTGCTTTTAGTTTATAATTTTTTAAGGGAGGTCTTATTATGAAGAATTTAACTATCTTACCAGCTGATCAATATATCGTTATTAATAAAACAGTTCTTCATAGTGAAGACCGTAAACTTTTAACAATGCTTTATCAACCAATTATTGGTTATACTGCTGTTAGTTTGTATTTTGCTTTAGTAGATGATCTTGATTCTCTAAACCAAATGAGTGAAGACTTAAATCATCATCATTTGATGGCTACTATGCAATTAAAACTTGAAGATATAATGATTGCAAGAGAAAAACTAGAAGCTGTTGGTCTTATTAAGACTTATATTAAAAAAGGAAATGTTAATCATTATGTTTATCTTTTGTTTTCTCCTATTTCGGCTAGTGAGTTTTTTCATCATCCCATACTAAATATTGTCCTATATAATAATATAGGTAAAAAAGAATATGCTAAAAGACAGGAAATATTTCAAGTTCCAAAGATTAGTTTAAAAGATTATGAAGATGTTAGTTCTTCTTTTGATGAAGTATTTGAAAGTAGTAATTTAAAACCATTTGAAGTTTTGGATATTATCGAAGAGAGAAAAGAAGCTAAGATTATATCTAAAAGAGTTATTGATTTCAATCTATTAATAAGTTCTATTCCTGGATCTATTGTGTCTAGTAGATGTTTTACAGAAGATGTAAAAGAGTTAATTAACTCGCTAGCTTTAGTTTATAATTTTGATACTACTAATATGGCAGGACTAGTGCAGTCATCTATTAATGAAAAAGGACTAGTTGATAGAACATTACTTAGAAAGAGTTGTAGAAACTACTATCAGTTTGATCATGCGGGTAGTCTTCCAACATTAATCTATCAACGCCAACCTGAGTTTTTAAAGAAACCAGAAGGAGATAATTCTAAATGGGCTAAGATGGCTTATACCTTTGAAAATACTTCTCCTTATGACTACTTAAAGAGTAAACAAAAAGGTGCAGAACCTACTAAACGGGACTTAAAACTTATTGAAGACTTGATGATAGAACAAAAATTATCATCAGGAGTAGTTAATGTTTTAATATCATATGCTTTAAAACTTAATAATCAAAAACTAAATAGAAGTTATTTAGAGACTATAGCAGGCCAGTGGAAAAGACTTAATATTGAAACAGTAGAAGAGGCAATGCATCTTACTGAAAAAGAATATAAAAAGATGAAGAAGATTATGTCTACTAATACTAATAAGAATAATAAAGCAGTAGCTAGTAAACAAAAAGAAATACTACCTGATTGGTTTAATGAAGATTTAAAAACTAATTCAATGGATAGCAAGGAAAAAGAAGAGATGGATACATTGCTATCATCATTTTAGAAAGAAGGATTAAAAATGCAAGAAGACTTATCATTTTACTATAGTGCAATGAAAGGTGGTAAAACAACAAGAATCTTTCAAAAGATTCATGATTTAGAAGAAAATGGTCAAACTGTTTTGCTAATTAAACCTATGATTGATACTAAGGGTAATGATTATATTATCAATAGAAAAGGAGAAACTAGAAAAGTTGATATTTTACTTGATGAAGAAGATAGAATATTAACTACTAGTAATATAGAAAATATATTATTTTGTAATCATATAATTGTTGATGAGGTACAGTTTTTAACTGAAAAACAAATAGAAGAATTATGGATGATTAATAAGAAGGCAAATATTAAGGTTTCTTGTTATGGATTAAGGACTAATTTTAAGGGTGAATTATTTGCAGGTAGTGCTAGACTAATGGCTCTTGCTGATAATATTGTAGAGCTTGAGACTAACTCTTTATGTCTTTGTGGCGAAAAAGCTAAGTTTAATGCTAGAAAAGTAGAGGGAGAATTTACCTTTAATGGAGAAGAAATAGAAATAGATGGGGCTAATAAAAAGATAGAATATGTTCCTTTGTGTGGAGCTTGCTATTATAAGAAAGTTTATACTAAGAAGAAAAAGTAGAAATAAATGATTCGTTTTAGTAAAAAGTATGCTAAAATGAATATATGTCCTCGTAGCTCAGTAGGATAGAGCGATTGCCTCCTAAGCAATAGGTCGTTGGTTCGATTCCAATCGGGGACACCAGATTAATAGAAACTAGAGATTTCTAGTTTAGCGATAAATTATTATTGTAAAAGGTGAAAATGGTGAAATCAGAAAATACAATAAAGGATAATGTTAATGAAATTTTACTAAATACAATTGGTATGTCTTATGATGAATATGAACAACTTGACTTTGATGAACAACAAAAGATAATGGCTGAATATCATAAGAGACATCCAAGCAAAAGTAAAACTACTACTGTTATGATTGGCGGAGGAGATGACTCCTTATTTATTAAAACTAGTAAAGGAAAGAAAATTTTAACAACAAATGGCTATTATATAGCAGGAGAAACGTTGGAAGAGAATAAAGAAAGATGGGAAAACTCAATCAGAAAAGTTTATAGAAAAAATAGATTATAAACAATTAATTATTTCAGTAGACATTTCTCTATGGAAATAGCTTGCTACTTATTAAGTTATTTACTTATTCTGTATTTGTTATAGCTATTTGTAACTTTTATTCTAACTTAGTAGAACTATTTTAAACTTATCAGGGGAGTAAAAAAAATGAATTATTTAAAATTTAATCAAGAATTAGATGAATATTTAGATAGTCATAAATATTCATTTTATCTTTATACATTAAAGTCTAATATAGAATTTTTAAAAGAAGCAAAGAAAAGGCTTGATCCTTTTAAAATTATAGGTAGTAATGAACTATGTTTAGAATGTAATCAATTTGTTGATGGAATGGAAACTCTTGATTTGGTAAGTGAGTTTTTAAACAGTATTGATAAACGTTATGCTTATTACTTTGAAAGAAGTTTAAATGATGGAAGTTTTGGCTTTTGTGATTCTATTAATGACACTAAAGATTTTAGTAATAATGCCTATATCAGTAATAATAGAAATTTATATAATGTTGCTTTTAATGGTACTATAACTGATGGGAAAACTCTTATTCATGAATTTTTTCACTATTTGAATTTAGATTCTTATTTAGCTTCTCCTGTTTTTTCTGAACTTATTTCCATTTATATGGAAAATAAATACTTAGATTTTATTTATGAAAAAGGTTATTCCAAAAATGATATTGCTGTCAGTAGATTATTTAGATATCTTTCTTATAACTACTCTTGTAACAAATTATATAATGATAGCATTTTATTAAATATTAAAGATAAGATAGGTTATATAGATGAAGACAGTTATCAATTTATTATTGATTATAGAGAAGAACTTGATTTTCCTAATATGACTAAAGATGAATATTTATTTATTTTGCATACTTTAGTAAATGATATTAATGGCTTTGATAAGAATAATCCTAGAAAAAATATAAGATTTAGACCTGACTTTATATATAGATACTTTATTGGAACGGCATATAGTAGTTATTTATTAAAAGAAGAAGATAGCTTAGGAGATGTCTTATTATTAAATGATTCTTTAATCTATGATAAGAAATTACCTATACTTAAATGTGTTGAGTTGTTAGGAATTGATGAGGTTAATTTTGACGAGGCTATTAAAGCTACTAATGAGTATTATAGACCATCAATTATTAGCTATAAATTGACAAATAAAAAGAAGATTTAAAATTGACTAAGAAATATCATTTTGTTATAATAAGTCGTGCTTAAGGGGGATAATATATGTTTGATAAAAATGAGTATTTACAACAACTTGAAAATATAATGATAGATAAAATTATATGGACACTAGCTAATAATGATAAGACAAAGGCTTTGGAACTTTATTTTATGGTAACAAGGGAGCCTGATATAATTTTAGACTTAGCAGAAATTAAAAATAGAGATATTAGTTCACTTACAGCTGCTGTAGTACAGTATGGTAATAAAAGTTCCTATTATGCTAGAACTAATTTAAAATTACCATTTATTATCAATTCAAAGATAAGTGGTAAAATATTTGATAAGGACTATGACTATAAAAAGTTTTTATCTTCCTTATTATACTTAATAGAAATTGATGACAATAAATATTATAATATTACTATAGATGTTTTATATAACTATATTGCTAGTGTTTATTCGACTGTTCATTTTCGTAAATTAAGTCTTTTAGGAAGTAAAGAGAAATTAGTAGAAGCATTGACTCAGTTAGAAAAAGTGGTTAATAATGAGGATTATAAAATAACTAAACAAGATGTAGATTTATTAAATGAGTTGTATGATAATACTAGAATTATTAAAGACCTTCCAATAGTAAAAAAGGTCATAGATGCATCTACTAATGTAGATTATTCTTTACTTGCTAAATTTTTAGGACTTAATCCTTTAGAGTATCAATCTGTAAATGATTACTTTAATGGAGAAAAAATAATTGAGGATATAAAAAATAAGAAATACTCAATTGATGAACTTAATGTAATAAAGTTATTAGCTTTAAATATGAGTGTTGCACCAAACAATATTGGTATTTTTACGTATATGAATTTAAAAATTAATCCTAGAAGACCAAACTTTTATAATGTTTTGAAATTTATAGAACTTTATGATCAATATACTGATGGTGAAAAGACTGTTAATTTTAATAAAATAGGAAAATATTTAAGACTTTCTAATAACTATATAGATGATAATAGCTACTATCATGATGATGTTGATGTCTTTAGAGAAATATATAAAGAATATAGAAAACAAAACTTTTCATTTAAAATAGAAGAATTTTGTAGTTATATAAATAGTATTAAAGAAGATGCTCATTTAGAAGAGGTAATAGCAAGATATAAGGTATTAGAAAATAGTACTGATTTTGATATTTATTCATTTTTCTATTTAATAGGAAGCAACAGTCATTCTCTTGATTTAGATAGATTTGCTCCATATATTCCTTATCTTTTGAAAACTAAAAGTGGTGAGAAGTTTTTTGCTCCAATATTATTAAAAGAAAAAGAAGCTATTAAACAGTTAGAAGATATATATACTAGTGATACTTTAAATAGATTATTACCACTTGCTTATAATTTAGCAGATGTATCTGATTATACAATTGGTAGCTATGCTAAAAGGTATGTTAAACCAGAAGATTATCAGAAATTTAGAGCAGTTTGTGATTGGTTAAGAAGTAAAAATGAAGATATTTTTAAAAATTCAATAGATAGTGAATTTAATGAAGCTAAAGATAGAGAACGGGCAAAAAAAGAAACCACTAGTTACTTTGTAAATTTACCTTTAAAGGAACTTAATGGTGCTACTACAATTAATAGTTATTATAAAAAAGTAGAAATACCTTTTGCTACAAAAAAAGGTAAAACACATACGTTAGGGTTAGCAATTATTACTGAGTTATATCATTCTGTGTATTTAAAAAGACTAGATGATATTTGTTTAGTAGAAGCAAAAAAACTTATATGGCTAATGAAAGAGGAGCAAGAGTTAGGTAAATATATAGACGCTAGAGGTTATACTTATAAACAAGCTTTTGATATTATTTCTATGGCTAGTAAAAAAATAGATGATGAAAAGGCTTTTTCGTTGCTAACTATAAAACTAGAGGAAGAAGTAAAAAATAAAGAGAGAAAAGAAAAATTAACAAAAGCTAGAAAATTCATTGATATACTTAAAAATGGTAGTTTTGACAGTATGACTAGCTTTTATGACTGTGTGGCAAAAGAGCATAATATATCTAGAAATGAACAAGCTTTATTGTTAAATGTTGCTATGGAAGATGAAGAATTAAGTGAAGTAATTAAAAAGAAAAAAATGGAAATTAAAGAGAAAAGGGCTCTTAAAAATAAAGAGCAGACTAGAAAAAAATTAGAGTATGATATTGGTAAATATGGTGAAGAAGCAGTTAAAGCTATGAGAACATTTGTTAAAAGTGATGATTTTACAATAAAGAAATTCTGTAAGACTGCTGGTATTAGTGAAAAAGACTTTAAGTTTTATAGAAGAATTTGTACCGAGATAGACGAAGATTTGGCAATTGAAGTTAATGATAAATGTATGGAAACTAGTAGAAAATTTATTATATTTATAATTAAGTCAGCTAGAGAAGTGGCTTTAGAAATGAAAAGATGTCATAAAGGAAAGGTACCATATGATTTATATAATCATTATGAAAAATATGGAGTTTCACCTCATTTAATAGCAGATATGTCATCAAGATTTGATAGAGTAAATGAAAGTAAATTAATAAATGATTATATGACTATTCATAGTGCTATTTTTTCAAGCATTAGTGTTTCTAGATTAGAAAATATGAAAAGAAAAACATCAATTTATAGTGCTAATTTCTATTTAGAAAATAGGAGTGTTTCTTATAATAAAAAAGATATGGAACAAGCTACTCTTGATTTAAGTAATAAGGGTATACCACTTTATAGTGGAACTTTATATCAGGCTCTAATTAGAATGAAAAATGATTCCAAAACTGGTAAAAAAATTTATACCAAGACAAAATAAAATAATTAGTAGTAATTATTTAGAAAATATAGTATTATTAGAGCAAGGAGGTAAATATTGTGTGTTTTCTATGGTTAATTATCTTTATAGTCTTAATTATTACTGAATTATTAACTATTAATTTAGTAACTATTTGGTTTGCTTTTGGAGCATTATTAGCTTTAGTAGTAGAAGTTAGTTTTAGTAATATAGTGTTAGATATTATCACTTTTGTTATAACTTCTTTTCTTCTTATAATATTAACTAAACCAATAATAGGTAGACTTAAAGTTAAGAAGGTAGAAGCTACTAATCTTGATATGGTAATTAATAAGATTGGTATTGTAACAGAAGATATTAAGCAAGATAAAATTGGGGAAGTAAAAGTTCTTGGAAAAAGATGGAGTGCATATAGTAATACTGAATTAAAAAAAGATGAAAAAGTAAAAATATTATCTATTGATGGGGTTAAGCTCAAAGTAGAGAAAATAGGAGAGTGATAAAATGTTATTTATAATTTTAATAATTATTCTAGTAATAGTAATACTAGGAATCAAAGTAATACCACAATCAGAAGCAAAGGTAGTAGAACGTCTTGGTAGTTATAATGCTACTTTAGGAACAGGTCCACACTATGTAATTCCTTTTATTGATAGAGTTGCTAATACAGTAACTTTAAAAGAAATAGTAAAAGATTTTGCACCCCAACCAGTTATTACGAAAGATAATGTTACGATGCAAATAGATACGGTTGTTTATTTTCAAATAACTGATCCAAAACTATATACTTATGGGGTAGAAAATCCTATAAATGCTATTGAAAATTTAACTGCTACAACCCTTAGAAATATTATCGGTGAGTTAGAACTTGATCAAACATTGACATCAAGAGATATAATTAATTCTAAAATGCGATCAATTCTAGATGAAGCAACTGATCCTTGGGGCATAAAAGTTAATCGTGTTGAAGTTAAAAATATTTTACCACCTAGAGATATTCAAGAAGCAATGGAAAAACAAATGCGAGCAGAACGTGAAAGACGAGAGAAAATTCTTCAAGCAGAAGGTGAGAAGAAAGCAGCAGTTTTAATTGCTGAAGGTGAAAAAGAAAGTACTATTCTAAGAGCAGATGCAAAGAAAGAAGCAGAAATTAGAGAAGCTGAAGGTAAAGCTGAAGCTATTATGAAAGTAAAAGAAGCGGAAGCTGAAGGTATTAAATTAATTAAAGCAGCAAAAGCAGATGAAGCAGTATTAAAACTAAGAAGTTATGAAGCCATGGTTAAAGTAGCTAATGGTACAGCGACTAAGATAATTGTTCCTAGTGATTTACAAAATCTAGTAACTACTGGATCAATCTTAAAAGAAACAATTAAAGAAGAAAAAGATAATAAATAAGATAGCCATTACCTGACTATCTTTTAATGTGTCTATAATCGTTTAGAAAAATTAATAATTTTGATATGGTTAGTAGTTAAAAAGTTAATCTATAAAGTGAATTAAAAAAGTTCACTTTTTTAAATTTCTACTTTTAAAAGGAGATTTTGTATTTTCCAGTATGTTTAATAAGAAGATTTACTAAATTACTCCTTCAATTTGTTGAATTGGCAGGGTAAAACATGTCTAATTTGCAATTTTCCCTTTTTGCTTTCTAATTTTTATTATGATAGATTAGGAGCGAAAGGAGGTGAACACAATCGATTTAGATGAAAAAATATCTTCAAGGCTTTCTAGATTAAGGAATAATCTTATTAAAAATGGTAAAGTAATACCTGGTACTACTGATACTATGTTTAAGATTGTTATGACCTCTTGTAAGTCTTATCTTACTTTTCTAATTAGTGAGTTTATTAATATTAACGAATCTGATTTAGTAAAAAAAATTATTATTCAAAATAATGAATTACCACTTAGTAATGTTAAAGAAAGAAAAAAGATATCAGACTTTATCGCTAAAGTTGATAAGTCTTTGATTAATTTTGAAATGAATAGTGAATACTTTGACGGATTACTAATTAGAAATCAAGCTTATCTTGGTAAAATTGAAGGTGAAAGTTTAAATGTTAGTGAAGATTATAGTAATATGCAACGATTTCTACAAGTAAACTTTAATGACTTTATCCATTTTAAAAGTGATAGTCCTATACTTGAATTTGTCTATACTGATATAGTTAATGGAGAAATTGAAACGGAAAATCTTAAAAAATATCATATCAGTCTTCCCAAGTTAGAAAAGAAATACTATAATGGTGATAAGTTAAATAAACTTGAAAAAGCCTTACTTATTTTAAAACTTGATAAGATAAAAGACTTAGAAGAAATCAGCAAAGACAGCTATATATAAGTCAAGTCTAAAATGATAGATTTTATGAAAAAGTTTGAAAATATAAATTTGTCTAAATTAAGGCATGATAAAAACAACTAAAGTGCTCAATTTTTTGAAAATTTTAGTTGAGTTTGTCTTTAATATTGTCGTATCTTATATAATCTCTATCTTCTTTCAAGATATAGTAGATTATTGTTAACAATTTACGACTAATGCCTGCTAAGGCAACAAAATGGTGTTTACCTTCGGATATCTTCTTATCATAATAAGCTCTAAGCTCAGGTTCATTCGATATTGCAACTAAACTAGCAGTATAAATGGCATGTCTTAGATATGGAGAACCTCTTTTAGAAGTTTTATCGTTAGAAGATAACTTATTACCAGATTGATTTTCCGAAGGATCAGTACCGGCAAAAGCAATCAGTTTACTTGGTTTGTCAAAGTTATTAATGTCTCCAATTTCTGCCAAAATAATAGGAGCAAGATTATCACCAATACCAGGAACTGATAAAAGATGACTATCTAATTTATTATAAAGTTCCTTAATTTCTTTGCTTACTGCATCAATCTGACTTTCTAAGAACACTATCTGATTGATAAGTTGTTTGATTTCAAAAGAACAAGCATCAGTAGTAAATTTAATACCAAAAGATGACTTAGCGACTTCCTTGATATGAAGAGCAGTATCTTTGTTAAATCTACCTTTAGAATTTTTTGATAATAAATTAGCAAGTTTAGTAGTAGAAATATTGATAATGTCATCAGGAGTTGGACAATTAAGTAATAGTTGCTTCGAGGTATTACCAAAGGTATCACAAAAAAGTTTTTTATATTCTGGAAATACTTTATCTAGTAAACCAATGACTTGTACTTTTAAAGAAGAGACATTAGCAACAATGTTAGCTCTAAAGCGAGTTAATTGTTTTAAAGATAACAATTTTTCTTCTGGAAATTTAGATTCTTTAGACCCAAAAACTCTTAAATAATCTGCAATAATAATAGAATCAATAATATCATTTTTTTGCTTTCTGTTATTATATGCACCTCGATAGGATTTAATTTGGTAAGGATTATAAACCGAAACATTAAAATTATTATCAGTTAAAGCAGAATATAAACTTAACCAGTAGTGACCAGTAGCTTCCATAGCAACTTCAATATTACTTAAATCTCCAAGTTTACTTTGAATAGTATTTAAAAGTTTATTAAAACCCTCGTTACTATTAGTAAACTTAATTGCACGTATAACAACGTCTCCATTGTTGTTAATAAGTGAAGCAACATGATTTGTTTTGGCAATATCAATCCCTAAAAAATAATTCATAAAAAGCACTCCAATTCTTGATATATTCTAAGATAGAGGCGACGCCCTCAATGCCTTTACAAAGATATAACCTCGCAAATAAAAGGCAAAAGATAACAATCTAATCCTTATACAACTTATTAATATCCAATTTGTAAAGAAGAGGCTTTAGTCTTTGCTAAGAACCAAATGTTCAAGGAGATGGCTAAAACCACTCTATCTTTACAGACATTATAATATAGATTTTAAAATCTACAAAATAATGAGTTTATAGATATCTCTTAACAAAAATCTAAATATTAAAAAGTAGTTAAAAAACATCTTAACTACATTATACGAGGAGATGATGACTTAATGGAAGCGGTTGAAAGAATCAAAGATGCTACTTTTGATATCAATACTATCGGGTTATATGATGCTGAACTTGATAGAAAGTGGAAAGAAGAAGCTAAAATAGCATATTATAATAAGATAGCTAAGGAAGAAGGTCAATTTTCTATTATATCTACTATGCTTAAAAACGGTATAACACCAAAAAAAGTTATAGAAATGACTGGAATATCCTTAGAAAAAATCAAAAAGATGGGTTTGTTGTAATCCATCTTTTACTTTGATAAAAAAACTAGTACGGGAAAAGTTAAAATATGACCTAGTTAACCCAAAACTTATTTAATTAATATTATAATAAAATAAGAAAGGGTGAAAGATATGAATAATTTAGGTAATCTAGTCTTAATCATAATAATAATCTATATAATACTAATGCTCAAGAAAAATAATGGAAAGAAGAAATAATTATCTTCTTGGAAAAGCTTTTTCATAAACTTCTTTTAATCTTTCTTTAGAAACATGGGTATATACTTGAGTAGACGATAAACTCTCATGTCCAAGTAGCTCCTGAACGGAAAGAATATCACACCCCTCATTTAATAAATGAGTAGCAAAAGTATGTCTTAACATATGGGGAGAAATATTTTTATGAATAGATGTTTTTTTAATCATTTCATCTAAAAGATAAGCAACACCTCTAGTAGTTATCTTACCACCGTGACTATTTAAAATTAAATAATCACCTTGCTTTCTCAAACTAGGATAAATGTCTTTTAAATATTTATCAAGTACATCACTAGCATAATCACCATAAAGGACATATCGCTCTTTACTACCTTTTCCAAATATCTTAATTTTTCTTTGTTCTTTATTAATATCATTTATTTTTATATTAACTAATTCACTAACTCTAACACCAGTACCATAAAGTAGTTCTAGAATTAACTGATTTCTTACTCCTAAAGGATTATTCATATCATTTATTGAAAACAACTCTTCTATTTCATTATATTCAAAGTAGTGAGGTAATATTTTATCCTTCTTTGGTCCTCTAATAAACGAAAAAACATTACTCTTAACCTTATTTTCTTTTTCTAAATACTGATAATAACCTCTTAAAGAACTTAAATGTCTATCTATACTAGAAGCCTTTAGTTTTCTCTCATCTTTTAAATACATAAGATATAGTCTAATATCACTATATTCTAATTTTAAATAAGAGAGTCCTTCTCTATCAAGATAGGCAAAAAACTCTTCTAAGTCTTCCCTATAATTATCAACAGTATAAAAAGAATAATGCTTCTGATATTCTAAATACTCAAGATAATACTCTAAATTTTCCATTTACTACCTTCTTGATAAGGAGCATTATCACCATATGCCTTCTCGTATTCAGCTTCATCTAAAAACTCTTCTTTTTCTTCTTGATTGAATCTTACTAATTGTTCAGTAAACTGAGCTTCTTTATTAACTGTTATATTGCTAGTAAATACTGGCTTCTTATTAGTCTTAATTACCAAATTATCGACTTTTTTCTTAATTCTTGGTAAATAAGCATCACGAAAAACCGGATAATCACAAAACTCTTTTTCTAATGATGCTAAATCATTATCAGCTTCTCCTTCATCATAACTAGTCTTACAAAATCTTTCTAATTTAAACATGTAATCACTTCTAGTATAAATAAGAGAGGAAACTTCATCATAATCTTTATTAACCAAAGCCTCTTTAATAGGAGCAAATGTCTGATAGACTATTTTTTCTCTCAATGGTACTAAACTAACTGTTCTCTTACCAGTTGCTGTATCTATCGTTTTCTTAGTAGTCATTCCTAAAACTCTATTTAATTCTCTATCATCATAAATAGTCTTTAAAAAATAATTCTTATCACTTTTAGAATCACTAACTCTTATTGAAAACATATTTTTATCAGGATAAATATTACCTAGCATATCAGTAAAATACTGATAAGTATACATGGAAGTAAATCTATCAATAGACTCTAAACTATCAAGTTTAACTCCATCTATTTTAATAACTTGTTCATTTTGATATTTATTTTTGGCATACTTGTTATAATAGCAACCAATTAATTCATATTTCTTAGCCATTAAACTCACATCCCTTGATATTTATTTATGAATTCATCACGGTATTCTAATAGTCTATCTTCTTTTATTGCTTCTCTTAACTCTTCTGTTAATTTTATTAAGAATCTAATGTTATGAATAGATAGTAGTCTTCCTCCTAACATCTCATCACAAGTGATTAAGTGTCTAATATAAGCTTTTGTATAATTCTTACAAGCATAGCAATCGCAAGTCTCTTCGATTGGTGTAAAGTCTTCTTTGTATTTAGCATTCTTTAAAGTTATCTTACCACTTCTTGTAAAAGCTTGACCATGTCTTGCTATTCTAGTTGGTAAAACACAGTCAAAGATATCAATTCCTCTAATAACTCCTTCAATAATATCGATCGGATCTCCTACTCCCATTAAATATCTTACTTTATCTTCTGGTAAGTATCTAACACCATCTTCAACCATCTTATACATAACAGGTTTACTCTCACCTACACTAGTACCACCAATACTATAACCATCGAAGTCCATCTTAACTGTTTCCTTACAACTTAGTTCTCTAAGATCAGTAAACTCTCCCCCTTGAACAATCCCAAATAAAGACTGGTTAGGGTTATTATGAACTTTCTTTCCACGTTCAGCCCATCTAAGTGTTCTTAAAATAGACTTTTTCATATAATCATAACTAACAGGATAAGGAGGACACTCATCAAAGCTCATAGCAATATCACTATCTAGTTTGTTTTGAATTTCAATTGACTTTTCAGGTGTTAAGAATAATTCACTTCCATCTAAATGACTCTTAAACTTAACTCCTTCTTCTAAGATATTCTTCTCTTTATTTTTAACAAGGGAAAAGACCTGAAAACCACCACAATCAGTAAGTATTGGTCCATCATAATTCATAAACTTATGTAATCCCCCAGCTTTTGCTACTATATCTTCACCAGGTCTTAACCATAAGTGATAAGTATTAGCAAGGATAATTCCACTATGGCAGTCTTTAACTTCTTCTGGAGTAAGTCCTTTAACTGTTGCTCTTGTTCCAACTGGCATAAACATAGGTGTATCATAGGTTCCATAATTAGTTTCTAACTTACCAAGTCTTGCCTTTGTATCTTTTTCTTTCTTTTCTAAATGATATTTAATCTTTCCCATTACTTACTCCTCCTGCTTTCTTTAATCTCGGTATTCTCTTTTTCTAAATACATTAACTTTCTTTTAATTAAAGTTTCATACTTAGCTAGTTCATTTTCTATTTTCTCTATATTAGTTTCTTTAATAAATTTACGATATTTATTTCTAATTATTTCTCTATATCTAGTTATCTCATTTAAAGCTTCTTGATAAGCCACACCTGAACCATCATCATTAGCTAAATAAAATGTTAAAAGCTTAATTAATTTTTCATATCTTTTGACTAATTGTCTTTTTGTTATTTCTTTTTTAATTATATAATCAACTACATGAATATTTGATTTCTCTTTAGTATAACTAATAGTTATAGACTTATCAAGAGTTAGTTTACCATCATAGGAATAACTTTTTTCCATACACTTATAAGTTTCCATCACTAACATCCTCCTTTAATAAGTCGCACCTTCTAGTCCTAGTCTTTTCTAAAGCTGCTTCCATTCGGTACTTTTCTATTTCTTTGTGATTACCTGATAACAACACATCTGGTACTTTAAGTCCATTATATTCTCTTGGTTTAGTATACTGGGGATAATCAAGTAGTCCATTATAAAATGAATCATTTTGATAACTTTCTTTATTAATAACCCCATCTATTAGTCTAGTAACTGAATCAATTAAGACCATAGCAGGTATCTCACCACCAGTTAGGACATAGTCACCAATTGATATCTCCATATCACAAATACTTCTTATTCTATCGTCAAATCCTTCGTAGTGACCACAAATAATTATTAGATGTTTTAACTTTACTAAATTATTAGCTAGCTCTTGTTTATAAGGTGTACCATCAGGAGTTAATAAAATAACAGTACATTCATCATCTTTTAAATCATTAACACAGTCAAAGATAGGTTGACAAGTAAGTATCATGCCACATCCTCCCCCATAAGGAGTATCATCTACTTTATGGTGTATATCTTTAGAATAATCTCTAAAGTTATGCAAATTAATTTCTATCTTGTTATCATCTATCGCTCTTTTAATAATTGATGATGAAATAACACCAGTAAACATCTCTGGAAATAAAGTTAAAACATCTATTTTCATGACCATCACCCCTAAAGTAATTCTATTTCTATTGTTTTTTTATTACTATCTATCTTCTTTATAAAGTGTTCATTATAGGGAACTAAAACTTCCTTATTATTTATTAGTAATCTTATTATTTTATAGTTATTACCAGTCTCATCTATTGATAAAACCTTACCATTTCCATTAACTTTATACTCTTTATAGTAAATATTAAAGTCTTCTATTTCAGTTAATTTTAGATAACTACTATCTATATATACCTTTTTCTTCATTAAGAATAACACATCATTGATGTTATTAAAGCCTAAAAACAAAACCATATCATAATTTTTATGTCTTCTATAACTTTTTATCTTATATTCTATATCATCTATTAACAAGGTATTATCTACTTTAAATATCTTCTTTTTTAAAGATTCATCTAATTTAGATATTATTCTTATTTCTCCTTTTATTCCATGAGTAGAAACTACTGTACCGATATATAATTTATTCATCTTTACTCCTCAATTCATATAGTAAAATAGAAGTAGCTATAGCAACATTTAAGCTTTCAACCTCATTACTCATTGGTATATATAAGTTTTTATCACTAAGTTCTAAGTACTCTGGATGAACACCATTTCCTTCATTTCCCATTAATAGAGCAAAACGTTTCTTTTCATCTTCTTTTAGTGTTGATACATCAGTTCCATACTCTACTCTAGTTGCATAAATAGGTATTTTTAATTCTTTAAGCATTGGCAATAATTCATCAAAGTCATAGATAAGAATTGGGATATGAAAAAGCATTCCTTGAGTAGACCTTACTACTTTAGGATTATATAAATCAACACAGTTTTTAGATAGTATGATTGTATCTATATCAAAAGCTACAGCACTTCTAATAATAGTACCCATATTACCAGGATCTTGTATCTCATCAAGTAATAATATTCTACTACCAATAGTAGTATCATCAAGTTTTTTACATATTCCCATTATCTTCTGAGGAGTTTCCACTTCACTTATCTTTTTCATCACTTCATAACTAACTACTGTATAAGGTACATCAAAAGGAGTAACCTCTCCCTCACAAAGTATTATCTCTTTTAACATATTATGTTTATAAGCTTCTATTACTAAATGACGCCCTTCTACTAAAAACTCATTATATAAATCTCGATACTTCTTCTTACTTAATTTCTTTAAGTATTTAACTTTATCATTATCAAAACTAGTAATTACCATATATAACTCCTATCTATCATTTGTCAATGCTCTATATTTTTTATAATCTTTAAAATTTTCTTCTACTATCAACCAGAATCTTTTAGAATGATTCGCTTCTATTAAATGAGAAAGTTCATGATATATAACATAATCTAGACAATTAATATCTTTAGTAATAAGTTCTAAGTTTAACGTAATAACATGAGTCTTAGTATTACAAACACCCCATCTAGTTTTCATCTTTCTAATACGTAAATTTGGTTCTGGTATACTTCTGGTAAAGTTTTGATAACAGTCATTTAAGTGTTCACTAAATATCCTCAAAGCTTCTTTCTTTAACCATTTATCTATATCTATATCTCTACTTAAAAAGACTTTGTTATCTCCTAGTCTTACTTCATCTATATTGGTGTATACTATATCATACTTCTTTCCTAAATAATAAAAGTCTTTCTTTTTCTCTTCTATCCTAGTAGTTCTATCTATCATTCTTTCAATACTTTTTTTATTACTATCAATTATTCTTTTAATTTCTTTATCGCTAGTTAATATATTACAGGTAATGTATATTTTTAAATCTTCCTTAACTTTAATATACAAATTCTTAGTGGTTCTTTTCTTAAGTACTATTATATTGTAAGTCTTATCATTATAATTAAACTCCATGCAATCACCACCATCTGCCACCATTATACTAAATAATCAGGTAAAAATAAAGGATTAAGCAAGAAAAAAGATACGGGATAAATAGAAAAAAGTCATAACACACATCTTATGACCTTCTATATTAACATTTATATTTCTTTTCATCTATTGTTTCCGTCCGCCCCGACCGGACGTCGCCCATCAGAATCGGGTCTACTACCTCCCTTTTCTATTCCAAAATGTATGGTGATTCTTTCGTTCCTGATCCTGTTATCACCTTAATTGCCGAG
>ENA-OPVK01000965-OPVK01000965.1-human-gut-metagenome-genome-assembly--contig:-NODE-965-length-18839-cov-2.289608_pt1 | contig 18839 bp, 15 predicted proteins | sample MGYA00241495_ERZ501982 | MGnify/ENA primary metagenome ERZ501982 (study PRJEB25962, sample SAMEA2042002) | human gut metagenome | biome: human gut; feature: human-associated habitat; material: faeces...
CTGCAAAAAATAAATAAGTATACCAATATTATTCTACCGTTTGTATTAATTTGTGTTGACTACATCGCCATAATATGTGCAGAAGAACTTGCCTTCAACTTCCGTAACTTTTATACCGGCAACAATAACCTGCACATATCATGGCTTAATTTTTGGATTGTATTCCCGACCTTATACTTAATATTTCTTAACATAGAACAACTTTACAACCGCAGAGCGCAATTCTGGCAGATAATCCAAAAACTTTTCATAACAAGCTGCTACGCCGTTACAAGTATCATCATATTACTCTATATAGCGCGCATAGCAGGCTCAACCAGTAGAATGTTTATAGCAGTATTTTGGATATTGAGCTTTATACTGCTTGTAATCTTCCGCTACATAGTAAAAAAGATACTCGAAAAATACCAGTTATTGCAAATACCTGTATTAATAATAGGCGCAGGCAAAACAGCAGAACTATTAGTACAAGGCATCAAAAACGACGCCGGCATGGGCTATAAAATAATAGGTCTGCTTGAAGACAACAAAGTAGAAAAGGGAATATTAGAAAACTACCCTGTCTTAGGGAAATTCAGCGACGCAGAACAAGTAATAGCCAAATACAACATCAACCACGTCTTTATAGCAGCACCGGGGTTAGAACAAGGCAAACTAACAAAGCTAATCTACAAAGTACAGCCCTTGGTAAAAAGCATGGGAGTAATACCAAACCTCATAGGCGTACCAATGGGCGGCATAGAAGCAGAAAGCCTGTTCAACGAAAAGCTGATGCTGCTGCGCCTTAAAAACAACCTTGCTCGTCCAATCAACAGATGGATAAAAACAGTATTTGACTATGTACTTACAATAACAGGCACCATAGCAATATCACCGATACTTATAGTAATAGCCTTATGGATATATAAAGACTCACCGGGGCCGGTAATATTTAAGCATAGGCGTATAGGCAAAAACGGCAAAGAATTTAACTGTTATAAATTCCGCAGCATGTGCGTAGACGCCAAAGAAAAACTGGAACAGCTGTTAAAAACAGACCCGGAAGCCAAAGCTGAATGGGAAAAAGACTTTAAATTAAAAAACGACCCGCGCATAACCAAAAGCGGGGCATTTTTGCGTAAAACGAGTCTTGACGAACTGCCGCAGATATTTAACGTACTGAAAGGTGAAATGAGCCTGGTAGGCCCAAGACCAATCATCAAAGACGAGATGATAAGGTACGGCGAATATATTAACGACTACCTGATGGTAAAACCGGGCATTACCGGTATGTGGCAGGTTAGCGGCAGAAGTGACATCGACTACGCAGAACGTGTACTTTTGGATAGCTGGTATACAAGAAACTGGAGTGTGTGGCTTGATATAACACTGCTGTTTAAAACATTTAAAGTAGTATTACTCAGAAAAGGTGCGTATTAAATTGGAAAAAACAATACGTGTACTGCAAATATTGGGAATTGTAGCCAATGGTGGGGTAGAAGCGGTAATAATGAACTATTACCGCAATATTGATAAAAGAAAAATACAATTTGATTTTGTAGTACATAATGATGCTGATGAAAACTATATAAAAGAAATTTTATCGATGGGGGCAAAAGTTTATAAAGTTACTCCATATAATCAAAACGTTTTTAAATTTATGTATGAAATATATCACATTATAAAATCCAATCAGTATCAAATAGTTCACTCCAATATGAACGCACTTAGCGGTTTTGCATTGCTGCCAGCCTATTTAGCAGGTGCTAAAATACGCATACTGCATAACCATACTACGGACAGCAAAGAAGAAAAATTGCGCAGTTTAATAAAAAGAGTGCTGCGACCATTTGCGAAATTATTTGCGAACCAATATTGGGCTTGCAGTAAATTAGCAGCTGAATGGATGTATGGCAGAAATGCATCAACAAATGGTAAGATAACAATTATAAATAATGCCATAGACCTTGAAAAATTTAAGTTTAATAGAGAAAAAAGAAAACAGTTAAGAAAAGAACTTGGTTTAGAAAACTGTTTTGTAATTGGACATGTAGGGCGATTTGTAAAAACCAAAAATCATGAATTTTTGATTGAGGTTTTTAATGAAGTATTAAAACAAAAAGAAAACGCCAGGCTGTTACTTATAGGTGATGGCAAGTTAAGACTGAAAATAGAGGAGAAAGTTAAAAATTTAGGTATCGAAAAAGCAGTTATATTTTTAGGCGTAAGAAACGATGTAGCTGATTTATATAACGCTATGGAGGTGTTTGTATTACCTTCTTTATATGAGGGGTTACCTGTCGTAGGTGTTGAAGTACAAACAAATGGTTTAGCGTTTATTTGTTCTGATAAAGTTACTGATGAAATATTGTTGACAGATAATATAAAATTACTTTCTTTGCAACAATCTAAAATTGAATGGTGTGATGCAATATTAAACGCAGAACGTAAAGAAGTTCTAAATAACGAAAATAGTTTGCTTAAAAATTTTGATATAAAAAATGAAAGTAAAAAATTAGAAAAAAAGTATTTGTATTTAAAAGTTGGGAAATAAAAATTATGCCAAAAATATCTGTAATAATGGGTGTTTATAATTGTAAAAATTATAATAGCTTAGAAAAAAGTGTAAAATCTATTATAAATCAAACCTATAAAAATTGGGAATTTATAATTTGTAATGATGGGTCAACTAATAATACATTACAAATGTTGAGTTATATTGCTGCGTTAGATAAAAGGATTAAAATTATTTCTTATAAAGATAATCGTGGATTAGCAAGTGCATTAAATTATTGTTTACAGTTTGCAAGTGGAGAATTTATAGCAAGGCAGGATGATGACGAAGATGTATCTACTCCTGATAGATTTGAAAAACAATTAAAATTTTTAATTCAAAATAAAGAGTATGATTTTGTAGGTTCAAATTGTACTGTTTTTGATAATAATGGCATATATGGTAAATTAAAAGTACCGGAAAAAGTAAATAAAGAAAATTTTTTATGGAATAGTCCTTTTGCTCATCCAACAGTAATATTTACTAAAAAATCTTTGCAGTATGTTAAGGGGTATCGTATTGCAGAAGAAACAAAACGATGTGAAGATTATGATTTGTTTATGAGAATGTATGCCAAAGGTTTAAAAGGGTACAATATCCAAGAAGATTTGTATAGTTATAAATCTATTATTGATAAAAATAAAAAATATAGACCAATGAAAGATAGAATTGATGAAGCAATAGTTAGATATAAAGGATTTAAAGCAATGGGAATTTTATTAAAGGGAATTCCATTTATAGTTAAACCGATATTGATAGGATTGATACCAGTTAAATTATTTGCATTTATAAAAAAATCAACATATAAATAAATTTATTTAAAGTAAACAATACGGAGATTATAATGATACCTAAAAAAATACATTATTGTTGGTTTGGTGGTAATCCTTTACCAGAGAGTGCTAAAAAGTATATAGAAACATGGAAAAAGTACTGTCCTGACTATGAAATTATAGAGTGGAACGAAAATAATTTTGATGTAACACAGAATCAATATTGTAAAGAAGCTTATGAAGCTAAGAAATGGGCTTTTGTAAGTGACTATGCTAGATTTTGGATATTGTATAAATATGGTGGTATCTATTTGGATACAGATGTAGAGATAATTAGGCCATTAGATGATATTATAGCGAAAGGACCTTTTATGGGGTGTGAACGTGATGGTGATAAAAATAAGGCGACTGCTATAGCAGTCGCCCCTGGCCTAGGTCTTGGGGTAAACCCTGGTCTCGGCCTATATAAAGAAATGCTTGATTTGTATGATACACTACATTTTAAAAATCCTGACGGTAGTTTTAACTTAAAAACAGTGGTGCAATATACTACAGAAACTTTGGTAAAGCACGGATTACAAAATACAAATCAAATACAAAAATGTGCCGGTATATACATATATCCGCAAGAATATTTCTGCCCTAAAGATTTTGAAACGGGAGTTTTAACAATAACAGAGAATACATATACTATACATCATTTTGATGGCAGTTGGTTAACAAATATTCAAAAATTAAAAAAATTTTTCAGATTATTATTGCATAAAATATTAAAATAAGTATGTCATGCTATTATTTTGAAACTTATTAAAGGAATTTATTAAATTATGTTATTTAGTATATTAATACCGGCATATAATGCAGAAAAATATATAATTAATTGTATTAATTCAATTAAAAAACAGACTTTTGAAGATTGGGAATGTATTATCATAGATGACGGTTCAAAAGATAATACTTATAATATAATAGTAAAAAATGTAATTAATGATAAAAGATTCATTGTAGAAAAACAATTAAATCAAGGGGTGGCTAATACCCGAAATAACCTTTTAAAAATGGCAAAAGGGGATTATATAGTTTGGATAGATGCTGATGATTTTGTATCAGAAACAATGCTATATAATATAAATAAAAACATTTTAAAATATAAGGCGGATCTTTTAATTTTTAATTATAATATAGTTGATGAAGAAAAAATTGCTTCAATAAGATTATTAAATAGAGATGATGGCATTATTGGTAAAAAAGAGGTATTTAGGCATTTTGCAGAAGAATGCAATATGCCAAGTTTTCTTTGCAATAAAATTTTTAATAAAAATTTGTTTAATAATATTGCATTTGATAATTCTTTAAAAATGCTTGAAGATTATGAAGTGATGATCAGTTTAGTAAGTTTTGCTCAAAGAATAGTATATTTAAATGATTATTTATATAATTATAGGCAAATTGATAGTAGTATTACGCACAATATTGATGAGCATATAATAAAAAGAAATTTGACAATTAGGAATGAAAGAGAAAAAGTTTTATTAAAGTTTTTTCCAGATTTAATTAATTCCGTTAAAATTGGCAATGTGTATATTACAATAAATTATATAATTATTGCAAAGCAAAATGAATATGTGGAACTTTTTAAGCAATTAAAAGAACAATTAAAAAAAAATATTTTTATATATCTATTGAGTAACGATATAAAGCTAAAAGAAAAAATAAAAGCTACATTAATTTGCATAAATTTTAATTTTTATAATTGTATAAAAAACTTAATTAATAGGTAGTAGTTTTGTGTTTTGGTATATGAAAGGAATTTAAGGTCATTAATTTATAATATTTATTACTTTATTAAAGTATCTTATTTAACGGGAAATGATGCAGTAAAAAACTATTTTAGAATTTATAACTTCATACTTTCATGGTATAAAATCTGGCAAACATGGTGATAAGCATTGTTATGGAGTAATCAGTTTTCCTTGGATTTTTACTATAAGATTTATTTTTGCGATGCCAATTTTATGATATGATTTTTCAAAATAAAGATAATTATTTTAAAAGTATGTCTTTCTTGCAGTATGCATAATAATTTTTACTTTCGCTTCATTTTAATGCAAATAAGAACGGTTATGGTGTTATTTTAGGAGAGAAAATAATGAATAGAAAGATTATTGATTTACTGTTTATATTAATTTTAATTTCAGCACCATTTAAACTAGCTAACAAAATTTTCGCACTACCAGGGTTTATTGGCGGTCCTTTTTCACGTGATTTTGTAATATGGCCGTTATTGATTGGACTTCTTTATACATTGTATTGTCAATGGAAATATGGAAATGTATTCTATGAATGGCATAAGTTTAAAAAATTTATTATTATCTATATTGTAATACTTTTTATTTCTTTGACATGTGGTTTTATTATTTATCCTTATTGGGATATGTTTTTTTATGGACAGGCTGTAAATAATACTAAATTTGCAATAGCATTGGGATTATTTAATAAGATAGGAATAAATGTAGAAGAAAATACAATTTTATTATTTTGGCTTGTAGTAAAAAGTGTAAAAAATATTATTTTAAATACTTTTTACACTTTTGGCGGTGCTTATATAATTTACTGCTGGTATCATAACCAGACTGATAAAGCATTGCAACTTTTGAAAAATGTAACAGTTGGTTTCTTAGTCGTAGTTGCCTCATATGGAGTAGTTGATATGTGCTACCAAAACGGACAATGGTGGGCACAGAATTTTATATCCGTTATGTGGCCAATTTTACATACAAATACAGAAACAACATATTTTCCAATGTTTTTAGACGCAAGAAATAGATCACTTTTTTTGGAAGCTTCTTACTTTGCCATTTATATGGCTTTTGCTTTTCCTATTTTATGGTGGAAAATTGCAGAATCAGATGGAATGGTTCGTATTGGACTAACGGTACTCTATTTAATTTTAGCTTGTGAACTTTATTTAGGGCAGTCAAGAACAGGAACGGCTTTGCTTTTAATTGAATTATTTTTGCTGATGATAGTAGGTATTTATAATAAAAATAGAGCATTTCTATCTTTTATTATTTGTTTGGTTACGGGGGCGATTCTTTCCTTTGGAGCTTCTATATATTTTTTGCAGAATTATCAAGTTCCTGCTATTCCTGGAGAACGAGTACCGTTAGCAGAAAGAAAAGACAAAATTATACAAAAAAATCTATCATTGAGTGAAAAAAACGAAGTTGGTATAGAATCTTATATGAATGAGTCATTGTTATCTTTGTTTGATGCTGAAGGAGAAGGGAAACGTGCTGGTAGTAATCATGTACGATTAGGTGTTACAAGAGCTAACATAGAAATTGGTTTACAACATCCACTATTAGGTGTTGGACCAGGATTAGATACTGCATACTTATATGAAAAATTTAAAGATGATCAAAATAGAGAGATAAAATATCGTTTTATAAAACCGCTTGAAGAAAAAGGATTATTAAATGTTGGTTCGCCTTTTATGTGTGAGTATTCAGTTCAATTTATGCAGACTGGCTTTTTGGGTATCTTCTTTTTTGTTTTTCCTATGGGATATATACTTGTTTGCTTTTTGCGAAGATTGTACAGGAAAATGTATAATGAAAAAGAATTTTATGCTATTTTATTTATAACATTAGCAGACATAGGAATTTTTGCTACAGGTTTTGGAAATACGGTTAATATTACATATTGTTATTGGCTTATACTCGGAATTAGTTATGTAGTGGAGTATGCTTTAAGAGAACGTAAACAGCTTATGTTTTTATAAGGAGAAAAAAGTGCGCATAGGAAAAATTACATTGGATGGTTATTCTAATTATGGTAATTTGTTGCAAAACTATGCCTTGCAACAGATTCTATTAAAGTATGCAACGAAAGTTGATACACTCTGGCATACCGAAGATACTTTTTTGCCTAAAAATTATTGGAAATGGACATGGAAGCAGCCTATTAAATATTTAATTAACTGGAAAAATTTCCGTACAGATTTTTTTAGTGGAATAATAGGCTATGAAATGGTAAGGCAGGGTAAGCTTAAAGATTGGGCGGAGCGGTATATTCATTTTAGAAAAGATATAAAAAATTTATCAAATGTAATAGATGATTATGACTATTTCATTGCTGGAAGCGATCAAGTGTGGAATCCTTACTTCAATGACAATGCTTATTTAAAGGATAATTTTCTTATGTTTGCTCCTTCTGAAAAGCGTATTTCTTATGCGGCTAGCATCTCTGCGCCAACTATTCCAGATAGCGAAATTGAAATTTATAAGGAAGGTTTTGCAGGGATGCATGCATTATCTCTACGCGAGCAGGCTGGAGCTGATTTGGTGAAAAAAATTTCTGGACGAGATGCAGAAGTACATGTAGATCCTACTTTATTACTTTCGCCACAACAATGGGATGAGGTAAGCCGTGTTCCGGCTTGGCATAATGGGGAAAAATATATTCTTACTTATTTTTTGGGTAAAAGACCAGAAGCTATTATTCAAAGCGTAGCTGAAGAAGCCGGTTTATCGGTTGTTAATCTCTTAGATGAAACAGTTTATGAGCATTATGTAACAGGTGTGGATGAATTTCTTTGGGCAGTCAAACATGCTAGTCTGATGTATACTGATTCTTTCCATGGTACGGTTTTTTCAATCTTGTATAGGACACCATTTGTGGTGTGCAACCGATTAGGAAGTGATGTCACTGAAAAAATGGGTTCACGTATTGACAATCTTCTTAGTTTATTTGGTTTGGAAGATAGGAGAGGTACAAAAACAAATAGTTATACAATTCCTTCACCTATGGATTCTCCAGACTGGTCTAATGTGGATAAAGTATTGGAAAAAGAGCGGAAAAAGTCTGCAGAGTATTTTAGTCGAATCTTTCATAGAAATATGAAATAGAAAGGGCTATTGAAATATGAATCAAAGGCGCTGGGGTGCTATTCTTTCCTATGTGAATATAATTGCCAATATGATCGTTGGTTTGCTTTATACGCCAGTTATGCTTCGCCTGCTTGGACAATCAGAGTACGGATTATATTCTTTGATTGGTTCCGTTATAGGTTATCTCAGTGTGTTGGATATGGGGCTGGGTAACACTATTGTTCGTTATACAGCCAAGAATCGCGTGGATGGTACACCGCAACGAGAAGCAGAACTTAATGGACTTTTTTTGAGTGTATATTCTCTTATTGGACTGTTTTGTATTGTTATAGGGGCAGTTTTATATATTAATATAAATAATTTGTTTGGGGAGACGTTAACAGCAGACGAGTTGCAGCGAGCAAGAATTATGATGATATTGCTTGTTTGTAATTTTGCTTTTTCTTTTCCTCTTAGTATATTTGCTTCTATTCTAAATGCCTATGAGAAATTTATCTTTTTGCGGGTGTCGAATATACTGCGTGTAGTAATAAATCCGTTGTTAGTGCTGCCATTTTTGTATTGGGGCTATGGTTCTGTAATGATGGTAGTAATGTCCACATTGTTAAATTTTATATGTTTGTTTGCTAATGCATTTTATTGTTTTTATTATCTAAATGTACAATTTGCTCGGGGACATTTTAAAACAGAGTTTTTAAAAGAAATTGCAGCTTATTCATTTTTCATTTTTTTAAATGCCATTATGGATAAAATATATTGGGGATCAGGTCAGTTTGTTTTAGGAATTGTTGCTGGAATAGAACAGGTTGCGGTCTATGCTATTGCTATGCAGTTTATGATGATGTATATGAGTTTTTCCACAGCTATCAACGGGGTTATGTTGCCAAAGGTAACTATGATGGTAGCTAATAAGGTTGATGTTTCAGAATTGAGCAATTTGATGACGAGGATCGGACGACTCCAGTATTTGGTGGTAGGTTATATATTTGTTATGTTTTTTTTGGTAGGTCAGCAGTTTATTTGTTTATGGGCTGGACCTGATTATTTGGAGGCATATCCCATTGTAGTGATGATGATGTTTGCTCTTATGATTCCCTTGCTGCAGAATGTGGGTGTTGCTATCCTGCAGGCTATGAATTTAAATCGCTATCGTATGAGTTTGTATTCTATTTGTGCTTTTGCAGCGCTTTTTGCTAGTTTCCCTCTATCCAGGCAGTGGGGCGCTTTGGGTTGTGCAGTTGCAACTTTTGTGGCATTGATTATATCGACAGGTTTTTTTATGAACACCTATTATGCTAAGAGAATTCAGTTAGATATAAAAATGTTTTGGAAAAATATTTTTCCGTTGATGGAAGGTTCCGTTTTATTGCTTTTGATAGGATTTGGTATTGAACAATTATTGCAATTATCTTTAGGTTGGTGTAGTTTTATGGCTTTATGTGCTGTCGATACGTTTTTTTATATTGTTATTATGTACAAATTTTGTATGAATGAAGATGAGAAGAACTTGTGTCAAAGGGTTTATAGAAAAATTTTGCGTAATGGTTGAAAGGTAGGAAGTAAAATGATTGCAATAGAAAAAATGATTGTTGCAGATCGTACAACTTGTGTGGGATGTTATGCCTGTTATTCAGTTTGTCCCGTTTCAGCCATCACTATGCAAGAAGATGTAGAAGGGTTTCGTTATCCACTGATTGATGTAGAAAAATGTATTAAATGTGGGGCGTGTGAGAAAGTTTGTCCTGGTTTGCATCCGATTCATCTTTCAAAAGATGATAAACCGGTAACATATGCTGCCATTAGTAATGATGATATCGCTCGAGAGAAAAGTTCTTCTGGAGGTGTATTTCAACTTTTGGCTGTACATGTCTTGCAAAAAGATGGTATTGTTTTTGGTGCGGCTTTTGATGAAATTTGGGAAGTTCATCATACATTTGTTGAATCAATAGCTGACTTAGAAAAATTGCAAACCTCAAAATATCTTCAAAGTAGGATTGAGGACAGTTATAAGAAAGTAAAGATAGAACTTCAGAAAAATAGAGAAGTTCTTTTTGTTGGTACGCCTTGCCAAACAGTTGGTTTAAAAAATTTTCTAAAAAAAGAGTATGATAATTTAACAATAGTTGATTTTATTTGTCATGGTGTACCGTCACCAGCTGTATGGCGGCAGTATTTACAGGCGCGAGTAGGTAATTTAAACTTAATCCGAGAGATTTCGTTTCGTGACAAAAACCTTTCTTGGGAAAGGTATTTGTTAACCTTTTCATTAAAAAAGGATAACAAATACTTATCTGCAGATTTGAATACAGACTTATATTTGAAAGGATTTTTACAGAATTTATATTTACGACCTTCTTGTCATTATTGCAAATTTTGCCGCCAGAACCGACCAGTAGACATCACATTAGCAGATTTTTGGGGTGTTAAAAATGTAGTGCCTGAAATGTATGATATGAAAGGAACTTCACTTCTTTTTATTCATTCTGAAAAAGGGAGAAAACTGGTGCAGCAACTGAATATACGAAAAAAGCAGGTGCCTTTTTCACGGAGTGTTCAATATAATACTTCTATGCTTTATCCGGCACAGCCATCGCTTCATCGTACAGAATTTTTTAGGGATTTTAAAAAGCATCCACTAGAACTATATTTTTTGATAGAAAAATATACAAGGCTGCCATTGAAGGTAAGAATAAAGAATGCTATAAAAAGTATTCCTGGTATTTGCTGGGTGATACGGAAAGTTAAAAAGTAAGTTTAATAAATTCGTTGTATAATAGTGCTGACTAGATTGTTATGCAAATATAATATATGATGTTTTGTAAACACGGTATTTACTATGCAGCTAATTAAAACGAATATGATTGGCATAATTTGTCTAATATATTTTTAAAGTCACAGAAAGAGAATTGTGTAAAAAAATATATTGACAATGGTAAATTTTAAGTAAATAATAAAATTTAAACTAAGTATAGGAGTAAATAACTCATGAAACTCATCATCACCGGCGGGGCCGGGTTTATAGGAAGCAACTTTATATATTATCAGCTTAAACATCATTCGGATGATGAATTTATTTGCTTGGATAAGCTGACGTATGCGGGAAATTTAAGCAGCTTGAAGGGGGCTATGGAGCAGCCGAACTTTAAGTTTGTGCTCGGCGATATTGCCGACCGTGATTTTGTTTACAGGTTGTTTGAAGCGGAAAAGCCGGATATTGTGGTGAACTTTGCGGCGGAAAGCCATGTTGACCGCAGCATTTTAGAACCTGAACTGTTTTTAAAGACTAACGTTATTGGCACGGGCGTGCTTATGGACGCCTGCCGCAAGTATGGCATTAAGCGTTATCATCAGGTTAGTACAGATGAAGTGTACGGAGATTTGCCGTTGGATAGGCCCGATTTGTTTTTTACGGAAACAACGCCGCTGCATACATCAAGTCCATATTCAGCATCTAAGGCCAGTGCGGATTTGTTGGTTTTGGCATACTACAGAACGTATGGTTTTCCGGTAACGATTTCCCGCTGCTCCAACAACTACGGGCCATATCACTTTCCGGAAAAGTTAATTCCCTTAATGATTATTAATGCCCTGCATGATAAAGCTTTGCCGGTTTATGGCGATGGTGCTAATGTGCGCGACTGGCTGTATGTTGAAGACCATTGCAGTGCGATTGATTTAATCATCCGCCGTGGGCGGGAGGGCGAAGTTTATAACGTTGGCGGGCATAACGAAAAAAGCAATTTGGATGTTGTAAAAATTATTTTAAAAGCGCTTGGCAAAAGTGAGGATTTAATTACCTTTGTAAAAGACCGCCCGGGACATGACAGGCGTTATGCAATAGACCCGACAAAAATACATAATGAACTTGGCTGGCTGCCGCAGACGAAGTTTGAGGACGGTATTGCCAAAACTGTTGAATGGTATTTGGCAAATAAAGACTGGTGGCAGGAAATCATCAGCGGCGAATACCAGAAATATTACGAAAAAATGTATAAAAACAGATAAAATAAAAAGCTCTTGTTTCTACAATTAAGAAGCAAGAGCTTTTGTATATTAGTTTGTTTTTACCTTATTTTACTCGGTATTATCGATTCTAAAAACGCACGGACAACGTTGGGGTCAAAGTCGGTGCCGGCTTTGTCGTTCATTTCCTTAATGGCTTCCATAGGCGTTTTTTGCCAGTAATGAGTGCATGGGTTTACAATACGGTCGTAATAATTGGCTACGGCGATTATACGCGCTCCCAGCGGTATGTTTACGCCCTTTAAACGCTTGGGGTAACCGGTGCCGTCCCACTTTTCGTGGTGGCTGTAAATAATGTCGATAATATGCGCAAATTCCGGAATATTTTCGAGCATGCTGGCGCCTGCCTGGCAGTGGCGTTTATAGGTAGCCATCTCGCGTGTGCTTAAATAGGGCGATTTTTTTAAAATCGTGTTAGGCACGGAAAGATGCCCGATATCGTGCAGAAGCGCGGCGCTTTTAATGGAAGCGATTTCTGCGGCGGGCAGGTCGAGCTTGGCCGCAATGCAGGCCGAATAGTTGGCAACCTGCTGGCTGTGCATGTATAAACCCGTATCCTTTTTTTGCAGCAGCGTTAAAAGCGAGTTGCATATTTCTCGTATGTTATTTTCGCGTGGAAAATCCAGTGTCTGGGGTAAAGCAATCATAAAACAACCATCCTGTTAAAAATCCGTCCAATCAAATCTTGCACATAATAGTATACTACAACGCGGCAAAATATCAAAGAGCATTTTATAAATTTTTTAGCCGCAGGTATTGCAAAAAATCTATTAGCCGCTATAATTAAAATGCAGCTCAGGTCTGTGGTTGAAAGTCGATGCCAGTTGCGGGCAAAACGATCCACGTAAGCAGTAAAAATTACTGTGAGCACGGCGCAGCTTAGAAGTAAGTCCTGCCGCGAAAAGCGAGAGGAGCAGTAGTGGGGAGCACGTTGCTTAGGAGCGAACCTCCCAGCAGGCGGGTGTGGGGGCGAAGACCAGGTCAGCTGAGTTGCTTTATTTTATAAAAATTAGCCTTTTTTGCATATTTTTGCTTGTGCAGAAGGGCTTTTAGTTTTATAATATACATTATTATAATCTGCCTGTTGGCAGAAAATTGGAGGGAGATAACCTGATGAAAAAGTTTTTGGCATTATTAATGGCAGCCATGCTGGCAATGGCGCTTGTTACGGCCGGCTGCGGCGGCAATGATGAGAAACAGGCGGGCGGTGAAAAATTACTGCGTGTCGGCACTGAACCTTCTTTTGCGCCGTTTGAAATGCAGGCAGAAGGCAGCGAGGAGCTTACCGGTTTTGACATGGATTTAATCCGTGCTATCGGCAAACATCTCGGTTATAAAGTGGAAATCAGCGCCATGGGTTTTGACGCTTTAATTCCTGCTTTGCAGGCAGACAACATTGATGTTGCGCTGGCAGGCATGAGCATTACTGAAGAACGCAAACAGCAGGTAATTTTTTCTGACCCGTATTATAAATCCGGCCTTTTGGTAATGGTGCCGAAAGACAACAACGATATTAAGAGCATTGACGATTTAAAAGGCAAGCGCATTGCCGTGCAGATTGGCACTACCGGCGCATTCCGCGCAGAAAAAGTTGAAGGCGCCAAGGTAACTGCGTTTAACGATAACGGCAGCGCTGTGCTGGAGATGAAAAACGGCGCGGCTGACGCTGTTATTAACGATGCTCCGGTGCTGAAATACTTTTTGGCGCAGGGCGGCAGTGAATACGCTAAAACCGTCGGCGAAGTTTTGAATGCCGAAGATTACGGCATTGCTGTTAAGAAAGGCAACGACAAACTGGCTGCCGATATTAACAAGGCGCTTAATGAGCTGAAGCAGAACGGTGAATTTGATAAAATTTACAATAAATGGTTCGGCGAAGCTAAATAATGGTTTTTTATGCAGGTTTTTTGAAAGTTTTTGTTGCTTAACCTGTATTTTAGAGCTATAATATTTTAACAGATAAAAGTTTGTAAATTTATGCTGTTGGAGGTTATGTTTATGAAAAAGTATTTGGTGTTTTTAATGGCTGCTTTAATGCTTGTGGCACTGGCAGTTGCAGGCTGCGGCGGCAGCAAGGATGAAGCTAAGGCTCAGCCGGAGAAAGTTTTGCGCGTAGCAACTGAACCGACTTTTGCTCCTTTTGAATTCCAGAAGGAAGGCAGCGATGAACTGGCAGGCTTTGATATGGATTTAATCCGTGCTATCGGGAAAAAACTCGGCTACAAAGTTGAAATTGCCAACATGGGTTTTGATGCACTGATTCCGGCGCTGAACACCGGCAACATTGATGTTGCCATTGCTGGCATGAGCATTACCGATGAAAGAAAACAGGCTGTAGGCATGAGCGACCCTTACTATACGTCCGGCTTGATTGTAATGGTTAAAAAAGACAACAACGACATCAAGAGCATTGATGACCTTGCCGGCAAACGCATTGCCGCACAGATTGGCACTACCGGCGCTGACAAAGCAAACAGCGTTAAAGATGCCAAAGTAACCCTTTTCAATACCAATACCGAGTCTGCAATGGAACTTACCAACGGCGGCGTTGACGCTGTTATCAACGACAGCCCGGTTATCGGTTATTATCTGGCACAGGGCGGCAGCGAAGTTGCCAAAACCGTTGGTGATGTTATGGAAGCAGAACAATATGGTATTGCCGTTAAAAAAGACAACACCAAGCTGCTTGAAGACATTAACAAAGCTTTGGCAGAACTGAAAAAAGACGGCGAATATGACAAGATTTACAAAACCTGGTTCGGTGAAGTGAAAAAATAAGCATTGCGCCTGAATGCGGGGAACATCAACGGCAACGAAGGTGTGCCCCGTATTTTATTTATTAAAAGCGCAGGCTGACTGGAAGGAAAGACAAGCCTAATGGAACTGAATTTTAAACTTATTGAAGATGCGATACCGCTTTTGCTGGCCGGTGCCGGAATTACTCTTGAAATAACCGCCATGAGCGTAGGCTTTGGCTTATTGATAGGTATGATTATCGGCGTAGCAAGGCTTGCCAGCATTAAACCGGTGCGTTATGCAGCTAACTTTTATGTAGATTTTATCCGCGGCACGCCGCTTTTGGTACAAATCTTTCTGGTATATTTTGCGCTGCCTACCATTATCGGCCAGCGCATTGACCCATTTTTTGCGGCTATCTGTGCCTGCTCCATTAACAGTGGTGCATACATTGCCGAAATTTTCCGCGCAGGCATTCAGTCTATCGATAAAGGGCAGATGGAAGCCGGGCGCTCTCTGGGCATGACCTGGTACCAGACCATGCGCTATGTAATTATGCCGCAGGCCTTTAAGCGCATTATTCCGCCGCTGGGCAATGAATTTATTGCCATGCTGAAGGATTCTTCGCTGGTTTCCGTTATCGGTTTTGAAGAACTGACAAGACGAGGACAGCTGATTATTGCGCGTACCTATGCTTCTTTTGAAATCTGGCTGGCAGTTGCCGTAATTTACCTTATTATGACCTTTACGGTTGCGCGCCTGGTAGGGCTGATGGAGCGGAGGTTTGAAACAAAATGAGTACAGAAATGATTAAAATTACAGGCCTTAAAAAAAGCTACGGCAGCCTTGAAGTTTTAAAGGGCATTGACCTTACCATTGCCGAAAAGGAAGTAGTGGTAATTATCGGCCCGTCCGGCAGCGGCAAAAGTACGCTTCTGCGCTGCATGAACTACCTTGAAGAACCTACCGAAGGCACGATTGTTGTTGACGGCATTAAGCTGGACGGCGAAGCCAACATTAACGAAGTACGCAAAGAAGTTGGCATGGTGTTCCAGCGCTTTAACCTGTTCCCGCACATGACGGTGCTGGAAAACCTTGTGCTTGCGCCGATGAAAGTGCGCGGCATTGACCGCAAAACCGCGGAAGCAACCGCAATGGAGCTTTTAGGCAAGGTTGGCCTTTCCGACAAGGCTGATTCCTACCCGGACCAGCTTAGCGGCGGGCAGCAGCAGCGTGTTGCTATTGCGCGTGCGCTTGCCATGAAGCCGAAAGCACTTTTGTTTGATGAACCGACATCTGCGCTTGACCCGGAAATGATTAAAGAAGTACTGGACGTTATGAAACGCCTTGCCAACGAAGGCATGACCATGGTGGTTGTAACACACGAAATGGGTTTTGCGCGCGAAGTTGGCGACAGGGTACTGTTTGTTGACGGCGGTAAAATTCTGGAACAGGGTAAACCTGACGACATTTTTTTACATGCCAAAGAAGAACGTACCCGCAGTTTCCTTTCCAAAATTTTATAATTGAAACTGTTACAATAGTAGCAGATTGTAAACTCGTGCAGAAAAAAGACTTTTTTGCACGAGTTTTTGTAATTTTTTGCAGGAGTTTTAATTATTATGGCGAATACAAATAATAACAAACTAAAGAGTTTGTTATCCCGGACCTCGGGATTAAGGAGGGATAATTTATGAACGTAAACGTAAGAGGAAAGAACATTGTTGTAACACCGGCGCTCAAAGAGTATGTTGAAAAGAAAATTACGAAAATCACGAGGCAGTTTAAAACCGTTGGCGATATCAGTGCAGTACTTAAAGTCGAAAAAGGCAACCACATTGTGGAAATTACCGTTCCGGCCAGCGGAATTTTAATCAGAGCCCAGGAATCTACCAAAGATATGTATTCGTCCATTGACTTGGTAGTAGAAAAAATTGAACGCCAGGTACATAAATATAAAACACGTCTTGCCAAACGTAAATACAGCAACTTTGTAGAGCCCGTACCTGCTCCCGAAGTAGAAGCGGCTCCGGATGAAGAATTCAAGATTATCAAGAACAAGAAGTTCTCGATGAACCCGATGACGGCCGAAGAAGCAATTTTGCAGATGAACCTGCTTGACCATGACTTCTTTGTATACTTTGACCCCGATTATGGCGGAGTAAATGTTGTATACCGCCGCAAAGACGGCAACTATGGTTTGCTGCAGCCTGAATTAAAATAATCTTTACATTGATTTCACAAAAAAGCCCGGGACAAAAGGCCCGGGCTTTTGACTTTTTGCGCGGTTTTTGGTAAAATTTTATATTAGTATAGTGTTTATAAAACAGGGAATTTTAAGGAGTGAGTGTGTTGCTCGAAAGCATATTAAAAAAGATTTTCGGTGACCCGAATGCCAAAGAATTAAAAAATATTCAGGTCATTGTCGATAAAATCAATGCACTGGAGCCGGAGATGCAGGCGCTGAGTTCAGCAAATCTTGCTGCCAAAACCGGCGAGTTTAAACTGCGCCTTGCCAAAGGCGAAACGCTTGATGATATCCTGCCGGAAGCATTTGCCGTTGTGCGCGAAACTTCGCGCCGTATTACCGGCATGCGCCATTTTGATGTACAGCTTATAGGCGGCGTTGTTCTGCACCGCGGCAAAATTGCCGAAATGCGTACAGGCGAAGGCAAAACCCTTGTTGCAACCCTGCCTGCTTATTTAAACGCCCTTACCGGCAAAGGCGTACATGTTGTTACCGTTAACGATTACCTTGCCCGCCGCGACAGCGAGGATATGGGACGCATTTACAGAGCGCTCGGCCTTTCCGTAGGCCTTATTGTGCATGATATGGATTACCCGGACCGCAAGGCTGCTTATGCTGCCGATATTACTTACGGCACCAACAACGAATTTGGTTTCGACTATCTGCGCGACAACATGGTAGTTGACGAAAACCAGATGGTTCAGCGCGAGCTTAATTTCTGTATTGTCGACGAAGTTGACAGTATTTTAATCGACGAAGCGCGTACACCGCTGATTATTTCCGGCCCGGGCGAAAAATCCACCGATTTGTACCGCGTACTGGCGCATGTAGTTGCCAACATGAACGAAAACGAGGACTATACGGTAGACGAAAAATTAAAAACCGTTGCGCCTACCGAAACTGGTATTGCCAAGGCAGAAAAAATGCTCGGTATTGCCAACCTTTATGACGCTGAACACGGCGTTGACTTTTCGCACCATTTGATGTGCGCATTAAAAGCCAAAGCCATTATGCACCGTGACAGGGATTACGTTGTAAAAGACGGACAGGTAATTATCGTCGATGAATTTACCGGCCGCTTGATGTTCGGCCGCCGCTTCTCCGAAGGCCTGCATCAGGCTATTGAAGCCAAAGAAGGCGTTAAGGTTGAACGCGAAAGCCAGACTCTGGCAACGATTACCTTCCAGAACTACTTCCGTATGTACAACAAGCTCAGCGGCATGACCGGTACCGCTAAAACGGAAGAACAGGAATTCCAGAAAATTTACGGCCTGGATGTAATTGTTATTCCTACCAACAAACCGATGATCCGTATCGACTATCCGGACGTTATTTATAAAACAAAACGCGCCAAATATAAAGCCGCTGTTGCGGAAATTGAAGAATGCCATAAATCAGGCCGCCCGGTACTGGTTGGCACAACTTCCATCGCACAGTCCGAAGAACTTTCCGCAATGCTCAAACGCCGCGGCATAGCGCATAATGTACTTAACGCCAAATACCATGAAAAAGAAGCGGAAATTATCTCCAAAGCAGGCCAGTACGGCGCTGTAACGATTGCCACCAACATGGCAGGCCGCGGTACCGATATTATGCTTGGCGAAGGCGTGCCTGAACTCGGCGGCCTGCACATT
>ENA-OPVK01000972-OPVK01000972.1-human-gut-metagenome-genome-assembly--contig:-NODE-972-length-18735-cov-7.798448_pt1 | contig 18735 bp, 20 predicted proteins | sample MGYA00241495_ERZ501982 | MGnify/ENA primary metagenome ERZ501982 (study PRJEB25962, sample SAMEA2042002) | human gut metagenome | biome: human gut; feature: human-associated habitat; material: faeces...
GAAAGCGCTGGGACTGACATCCGAACAGATTCAAGCCGCTACCGGACTTTCTGCCCAAGAAATAGACCGGGTATAGGAAACCTTCTCATGGCAGGTAGGAACGTAATAAAGTCCAAAAGGCATGAACGACTTCCGATGCAATCCATACGGTCATTTTCGCTTGTTTTTCCTGCCGAAAAACGTATCTTTGTAGAAACAAAAGACTGAAAGGAAAATAACCGCTTAATTACTAATCATCAACAAACAGACATGAACTACCCTCTATTAACAGCCGAAACGGGCGACATGCGCAACACCCGGTTCGAATGAGGTACCTGCCCATCCTTCAGACCAACAGATTCATGCATGAAGCATAACCAAAACCATAGAAAATGAAAAATTATCAGATAGCAGTAGCCGGAACGGGCTACGTAGGACTTTCGATCGCTACGCTGCTGGCGCAGCATCACCCGGTAACAGCGGTAGACGTGATTCCGGAGAAGGTGGAGAAAATAAACCGCCGCATCAGCCCGATACAGGACGAGTACATCGAAAAGTATCTGGCCGAAAAGGAACTGAACCTGAAAGCTACCCTGGACGGGGCTTCGGCCTACCGGGACGCGGACTTCATCGTAATAGCGGCACCGACCAACTATGACCCGGTGAAGAACTACTTCGACACGAGCCACGTGGAGGAGGTAATCGACCTGGTGCTGGAGGTGAACCCGGACGCGGTGATGGTAATCAAGAGTACCATCCCGGTGGGATACTGCCGGAGCCTGTACGTGAAGTATGCCCCGAAATTCGAGAACACGCCTGCCTTGCAGGGCAAGAAGTTCAACCTGCTGTTCTCGCCGGAATTCCTGCGGGAGAGCAAGGCGCTGTATGACAACCTCTACCCCAGCCGCATCATCGTAGGCTACCCGAAGTTCATCGACGGACAGGACGAAGAGAACGAGGCCATCCGGGCCATCGCCGGAGAGCAACTGGAAGAGAAGGCGCATGAATTTGCCGCCCTGCTGCAGGAAGGTGCCCTCAAGGAAAACGTGGATACCCTATTCATGGGACTGAAGGAGGCAGAAGCGGTGAAGCTGTTCGCCAATACGTACCTGGCACTGCGGGTATCGTACTTCAACGAACTGGATACGTATGCGGAGGTGAAGGGACTGGACACACAGGCCATCATCCAGGGCATCTGCCTGGACCCGCGTATCGGCACGCACTACAACAACCCGAGCTTCGGCTACGGAGGCTACTGCCTGCCGAAAGACACGAAACAGCTGCTGGCCAACTATCAGGATGTACCGGAGAACCTGATTCACGCCATCGTGGAGTCGAACCGGACCCGCAAGGACTTCATTGCAGACCGGGTACTGAAGATGGCGGGATACTACGATTATTACAACCGGGGGGACTATAATCCGTCGGCAGAGAAAGAATGTATCATCGGGGTGTACCGCCTGACGATGAAGTCGAACAGTGACAACTTCCGCCAGAGCAGCATCCAGGGAGTGATGAAACGCATCAAAGCGAAAGGAGCTACCGTCATCATCTACGAACCGACCCTGGAAGACGGCACTTCGTTCTTCGGTTCGAAGGTAGTGAATGACCTGGAGGCTTTCAAGGCACAGGCACAGGCCATCATCGCCAACCGCTATGACACTTGTCTGGACGATGTGAAGGAAAAGGTGTATACGAGGGATATTTTCCGGAGAGACTGAACAACGTTGAGAGTCTGGTTAATCGATATACGCTGTTCCGGCAGACCGCATTTCTGCACCGGAACAGCGTTTTTTCTTCTGCCTGCCAGCTACCGGAATCAGAGCCGGGAGAGGCAGACCTTCAGGGATTCCATCCAATAAGGGATGTGAAGCCCGAAAGTTTCCTTGATCTTGGTCTTGTCGAGCACCGAATAGGCCGGACGTTTCACGGGACTGGGGAACTCGTTGCTGTGGCAAGGCCGGATATCGCAGGAAGTATGGCCGGACAGGGCGGCTATGACCTTGGTGAAATCGTACCAGGAGCAGACTCCTTCGTTGCTGTAATGGTAGATTCCGGTCTTGGAATAGCCGGCGGAAGGCTGTTCGGCCTCGTAATCGCGTAAGATGGTCACGATGGCTGCTGCCAGGTCGTATGCATAGGTAGGGGTACCTGCCTGATCGAACACCACATTCAGCTGGGTTTTGGTGGCGGTCAGGTTCAGCATGGTCTTCACGAAGTTCTTGCCGAACTCGGAATAGAGCCAGGCTGTGCGCAGGATGACATGATCGCATCCGGACTGGCGGATGAACTCCTCTCCTTCGAGCTTGGTCTGTCCATAGACTCCTGTCGGGGTTCCCTGCTGGTCTTCGCGGCAAGGGGTGTTGTAGGGATCGCCTCCGAAGACATAATCGGTAGAGACGTGCACCAGCAGTCCGTTCACTTCCTTCATGGCGATGGCCAGGTTCTGCGGGGCCTTTGCGTTCAGTGTCCGGCAGAACGCTTCATCCGTTTCGGCCTTGTCCACGTTAGTATAAGCCGCACAGTTTACGATGCACTGCACGCCCTGTTCCTTCACCAGTCGGCGTACAGCCTCCAGATCCGTAATGTCCAGCAGAGTGGTTTCCACACCCTCCGGAGTGGTTACGTCTGTAAAAATATAAGTGTCGTTGGTCTCCCTGGCCAGGATGCGCATTTCATTGCCCAACTGGCCGTTGGCACCGGTAACTAAGATTTTCATGTAACAAAAAGAACGGTTTGCTCCTGTCGTTTTTAATTTTTAATTATTCATTAAATAAATGGTGTCTCGAAGTCCTTTAGCAGCGGATGTTTCGTGTCTTTCTCACTCAGGATGGCGTGTTCGGTTGGAATGCGCCAGTCAATACCCAAAGATTCATCCAGGATGCTGATTCCCCCGTCCGCTTCGGGATGATAGAAATTGTCGCATTTGTACTGGAAGATGGCTGTTTCGCTCAGTACCGCAAAACCGTGGGCAAAACCCTGAGGAATGAAGAACTGCCGGTGATTGTCTTCGGTGAGCTCGACAGCCACGTGCTGTCCGTAGGTAGGGCTTCCCTTGCGGATGTCTACCGCCACATCGAGCACGGCTCCTCTGACACAACGTACCAGCTTGCTCTGTGTATAAGGCGGACGCTGGAAATGCAGTCCGCGCATCACCCCGTAGGACGACATGCTTTCATTGTCCTGCACGAAGCGGACAGGTTTCACTTTTTCATCGAACTCCCGCTGCGAGAAAGACTCGAAGAAATAGCCTCTCGCATCCTTGAAGATTCGTGGCTCGATGATGACCACGCCTTCTATTGCTGTCTTGATTACTTCCATAGTCGCAAAAATAAGTTAGCCGATATCCTCCCGTTTCAGGATGGAACTATGTGCCAGGTAATCGGGCGATTCGGCATAGATAAAGATGACACTTCCCCCTTTGATGGCATCGATGATGGGCTTGGACAGGTTCTTCGGAACGGCCGGACAACCGAAACTTCTTCCCAGACGACCGGCAGAACGGGCTACGGAAGGGTCGGCGTATGCCGCACCGTGTACCACGATGGCACGTTGGCGGGCACGGTCGTTGATTCCTTTCTCCAGGCCGTCTAACAGCAAGGAGTAACCGTTCTTCCCCTGGTAAGGGCTATCGGTGAGATAGAAGCCCAGGGAGCTCTTGTAGGAGCCGTATTCGTTGGAAAAAGAGGTGGCGTAATTTCCGCCGCTGTTCTTACCGTGTGACACCACCGAATGGAAAAGCAGTTTCTTCCGGTCCATATCGAACACGTAGAGACGCTTCTCGGTGGAAGGTTTCGAGAAATCGATGAGCGTAAGGATATTCTTCTTCCGTCCGGAAATCTTGTAATAACCGGTGACGGCCTGGCGGAACGCCTCCCAATTGACAACGCCCTCGAGCTGCATGTCGTGATACAGGGAGGAACACAGGGTTGAACGTGCCGGGGCATTGACTGCCGGAGCGGTAGGGCCCCCACAGATCCGGTTGCCTGTCAAGGTAAAAAACGAAGGAAGAATAAACAGAATCAATAAACTTACAATACGCCGCATAACAAACTATCTGAAAACGGTTGCAAAGGTAGCCATAAAATCTGAGTCCGTTCACTGACAGAATGTTAAAAAGTAGAAACTTATTCGATGACCACCACGAGGGACTGCTCCACCGGAGCCCAGTCGAACACGAACTTGGCATGCGAGGTGGCATTCCGTACACACATGTGCGAACGGGGCGTCGTGCCCAGCGTGTAGCTGTATTCAATCATGGCCGTGCGCGGGACGTTGACCGGTACGCCATGAATGTAGGCACCGTTGGTAAACCGGCTGGCATACGGAGCATATCCGCCTACCGCCGAGGAACCGTCCTTCAGGAAGACCATGCGTGACTTCTTTTCCTGAATCAGGAACAGGCCCAACGGGGTCTCCTGCCCGTAAGGCGGGTTATGCAGGCCGGTGGTGGCCGGATTCACACTACGGATGAACCAGGTACCCCGCTCCTTCCATTCCAAGGTAGCAATGTTCTGGTCTTTCCGGTCCACAAACACCACGTGACGGAAAGAGACGCTGTCCGGTAAAGGCTTGAGGTATCGCTCGGGAATCAGCCATTCCTCATCGATCGTGACCGGCTTCACCTTGTAGAATCCTCCCTGGCGGGAAAGGACTTCGGCCAGGGAACCGTCGCGTCCGTAACGGATGGGAGTCACGGTATCGGCCGGCAGGTAGAGCGGAACAGACTGGTAGCGTTCCACACCGAGTGTATCGGACACTCTCCGGTAGACATTCCGGCGATAGGTGGCCACCAAAGGAGCCTCTCCGTTCCGGTTCTTGTAATTCTGGAAGACTCCCCAGGCGGCAGGCTGTTCCTGCATGTTTTCGATGAAAGCGAGACTCTTGCGCACAATGTCCCATTTCACGACGCGCACCGTATCACGGTAAGGGTACACATCTTCAAGGGTATATTTGTCATACAGCAGCTCGCGGAGGAGTACGATATCGGATTCGGACAAAGGCTTCTCCTGAAACGGCAACTCACCGGGCTCCACAACAACCAAGGCGGAATCCTGCTGAACAACGGGAACCTCCTGTACCTGTCTCTCCGAGTGACTACAGCTTCCACACAAGAAAGCCGAAAGCACTACCACCGTATGAAATATCCGCTTCATAGCCAATGTCCTGTAGGTTTTACAAAGATAACATTTTTTATATTACTTACAAATTAGTAAACAAAAAAACCCGCCGCAAAGTTCACGAAAGGAACACCTTGCAACGGGATATCGGCAATATATGACTATGTTCAGAAACGGACCATCATCTCGACCACAATCTTATCCTGCTCGGAAGCCTTGGCCAGCGAATTGTTATCGTAGAAATACTTTTCGTAGTTCAACCGGAGGTCGGCCTGGAAGGGCTTACCGAAACTGAATGTCACCCCACCGGTGATTCGCTTACGGGCATAATCGGTAATGGTGAGCAGGCCTTCACGGTCGGAACCGGCCTCTCCGTAAGTGGTTCCGTCACTATGGTCGCCCATGTAATCGAAACGTCCCAGGAATGAAATCTTCTTGAAAGGGAAATGTTTTTTCCGGATGAACCAGTCGTAATTGACGAAGGCATCGACTGCCCATACATCGGAAAACATGTGATTATCATAATGCTTATACAATCCTTCTACCTCGAAGTGCCAGTTGTTCCATTCGTAATACGTACCGGCATCGTACATGTAGATATTCGTTTCGGCTGGGCGGATACGCTGGGTGCTCAAAGACAGGTTATAATTTTCCCACGGCTTCAGTTGCAATTTGGCCGAATAACAAAGAATGCGGTGCCACTCCTTCTGCTGCGTCAAGCCTGAACCACTGAACAGTCCTCCCTCAATGACCAGCGGGAATCCTTCACGGACCGTATATCCCAATGTAGCGCCGACATCGCGTACATTACCTACCTGCTTGGCAATAAAGGAACGGTTGGCAAAATACTGCTGATGCGGAGAACGGTGTGCATCGATAGTAAAAGGCACACGCATCTGTCCGATGGTTATATTGAAATCCTTCACCGGAGTAACACGGGCATAGGCATCCAGCATCTTGATCTGTCCTTCGTCCGACAAATCGATTTCGGCTTTATAGCCTACCATCTCATGCACCTTACCATCCAGACTGATACGGGCGTTACGTACCTGAAAGCGCTGTTCATCGGTTGTTGTCTGGTATTCATACTTGCCACGTATCGTTCCATGGATATTGGGCAGGTAGTCCTTCCAATCCTGTGCCTGTACTCCGATGGCCAGGGATACGACACAAATCACTGAGAAAAGTCTCTTAATCATATACATCAATGGGTCTTTGTTTCCTGGCACAAAAGTATATGATAGCGGCAACCTGTATATGACAAACGTATTACAAAGCTGTTACATCGTCATCGGGGAAACGCAGGGTCTCCACTTTCTCCAACCGGCTCCGCAACCTGTCCATACAGGATTTACGGATCCGTAGGGTCATCCGGCAATCCATGTCGTAGGACTGCTCCAGGATTTCGGGTCCTTCTTCCTTGACAATCCGCATCACATCGTTCATAAACGGATATTCGAACATCACGGTAATGTCCTCGTCCACTGTCTTCTCAATGACGACGGCCTCTTCCAACGCCTGTGCCGCCGCCGTACGGTAAGCCACAATCAGGCCGCTCGTGCCCAACTTGATACCGCCGAAATAGCGCACCACGATGACCAGCACATCGGTCAGCTCCTTCGAGAGGATCTGTCCCAGGATAGGCTTTCCCGCCGTACCCGAGGGCTCTCCGTTGTCGTTTGCCCGGAAATCCTTCCGTTCGGGCCCCAGCATGTAGGCATAGCAGACGTGGCGGGCATCGTAATATTTCTTCTGGTATTCCTCCAGACATGACTTGATTTCGGACAGGGTACGTACCGGAAGAGCGATCGCAATGAATTTGCTCCGCTTCTCGGTATAAATGGACTCTGACCTTCCTTCAATCGTCTTATAAGTATCTTCTTGCATCATGCAGGCAAAAATAATAAAATTCTCCGGATATGCGGCACAAGTTCCGCTCCGAGAACCGGGAGAGTGAAAAAAACAGGCTCCCGCATCGACAGAGACACAGGAGCCTGCAACAAATCTAATCATCTGAACCCCACGGACAACCTTTCGGACCGTGCTTCCGACCGTTTACTCCAGCTTGTGGATAACCAGTCCCGAACGTAGCTTCGGCTCGAACCAGGTAGTCTTGGGAGGCATGATGTTTCCGCTATCGGCAATATCCATCAGCTGCTTCATGGACACCGGATACAAGGCCAACGCCATAGCCATCTCGCCGCTATCCACCCGTTTCTTCAATTCACCCAAGCCACGGATTCCTCCGACGAAATCGATACGCTTGTCGCTCCGCAGGTCTTTAATGCCCAGGATTTCGTCCAGAATCAGGTTGGAGGAAATAGTTACATCGAGCACCCCGATCGGGTCGTGATCATCGTATGTACCTTCCTTGGCGGTCAGGCTGTACCATTTTCCGGCCAGATACAACGAGAAGTTATGCAGGGCTACCGGCTTGTAGATTTCCGTTCCCTTCTCCTCTACGACGAAATGTTTCTCCAGCGCTTTCAGGAATGCCTCGGGCGTCAGTCCGTTCAAGTCCTTCACCACCCGGTTATAGTCGATGATAGTCAGCTGGTCGGCCGGGAAGCAGACCGCCATGAAGTAATTATACTCCTCATCGCCCTTGTGGTTGGGATTCTGTTTCGCCTTCTCTGCACCTACCAAGGCAGCAGCTGCGCTCCGGTGATGCCCGTCGGCAATGTACAATGCCGGCATGGATGCGAAGGCCTTCGTTATAGCAGCGATGTCCGCATCGTCATCGATCACCCAGAACTGATGACCGAAACCGTCGCCCGGCGCAATGAAATCGTATACCGGCGGCTTGGCCGTGTAGCGGGCTACCAATGCATCCAGCTGCGCATTCTCCGGGTAAGCGAAGAATACGGGTTCGATGTTGGCATTGTTGACGCGCACATGCTTCATCCGGTCTTCTTCCTTGTCCCGGCGGGTCAGTTCGTGCTTCTTGATGACACCGTTCATGTAATCGGGTACATACGCGCCTACTACCAGACCGTATTGCGTTTTTCCGTTCATGGTCTGCGCATAGATGTAATAACATTCCTTGTTGTCCTGTACCAGCCAGCCTTTATCCTGGAACGCCTGGAAATTCTCGACCGCCTTATCATAGACACGGGGATCGTGCTCGTCAGTACCCTCCGGAAAATCGATTTCCGGCTTGATGATGTGATACAGGGATTTCTCGTTACCGGCAGCTTCCTGACGTGCCTCTTCCGAATTCAATACATCGTAAGGACGGGAAACGACCTGCTCCACCCATTCCTGGGGAGGACGGATTCCTCTAAATGGTTTTACTATTGCCATAACGTTTCAGATTATCTTTAAAAATCCGACCATGAAGATGAGGGCCATTTTCATGGTCGGTAAATTCAAACTTATTTATTTACCCGAAATTTCTCACAGCCGTCTCTCAAAAAGCCTACAATCTGCCGGGCAGCCGCAATACCGGCATTGATATTGGCTTCGGCTGTCTGTGCCCCCATCTTTTTCGGGGTAGAGAAATAACGGCCGGGGAATTTGGCGGCAAAGATCTCGTTTGCCACCGGCATGATATCCGTAATATACTTCAAATCGGCACGTTCATCCATCAGCTGGATGAGTTCGGCCTCGTTGATGACTTCCTTACGGGCCGTATTCACCAGAATACCGTTCTTCGGCAAGCGGTTCACCAATGCGTAGTTGATGGAGTTCTTGGTTTCGGGAGTAGCCGGGATATGGAGTGAAACGATGTCGCAGGTAGCATACAGTTCTTCGGCAGAATCCAGCGCCTTAATACCGTCGGCTTCCATCACTTCCTTCGGGCAATACGCATCGTAAGCATAGATGTCCATACCGATACCCTTGGCGATACGGGCTACGTTACGTCCCACATTACCGTAAGCGTGAATACCCAGTTTCTTGCCCTTCAACTCTGTACCTGACTTGCCGTCGTAGAAATTACGGACAGCCATGATGAGCATACCGAATACCAGTTCGGCTACCGCATTCGAGTTCTGTCCCGGCGTATTCATGACGCATACGCCATGAGCTGTGGCAGCTTCCAAGTCTACATTATCGTAACCTGCACCGGCACGTACCACAATCTTCAGGTTCGGAGCGGCATCAAACACTTCCTTATCGATGATATCACTTCGGATGATGATAGCGTTCGCATCCTTTACGGCATCCAGCAATGCCTGTTTCTCTGTATATTTTTCCAGTAAAGCCAATTCATAACCAGCAGCTTCCACTTCCTTACGGATACCGTCTACCGCAATCTTTGCGAACGGTTTTTCTGTAGCGACTAATACTTTCATAGGTTTCAGATTTTAAAGAAATAAGGACGTGCATACTCTTTCTCCACACGTCCTTATCCCGGTTATATTAAAAAGGGATGATTAATGCAATTTTTCAAATTCCTGCATACAGTCTACCAAAGCCTGTACACTTTCTATCGGCAAAGCATTGTAGCAGGAAGCACGGAAGCCACCGACTGAACGGTGTCCTTTGATACCGACCATGCCTCTCTCTGTAGCGAACTTCAGGAAGTCGGCTTCCAGATCCTTGTATTCATCGGCCATCACGAAGCAGATGTTCATCAGCGAACGGTCTTCTACGTTCGTTACGGTACCACGGAACAACTTGTTACGGTCTATTTCATCGTACAGCAGTTTGGCACGGGCCTGCGCTCTGCGCTGCATCTCTTCCACGCCACCCTGAGCCTTCACCCAACGTAAAGTCTGCAAAGCCACATAGATAGGAACTACCGGAGGAGTATTGAACATAGAGCCTTTATCCACATGAGTCTGATAATTCAGCATCGTCGGGATGTAACGGCTCACCTTACCCAACGCATCGTTCTTCACGATAACGAAGGTTACACCTGCCGGAGCCAGGTTCTTCTGGGCACCTCCGTAGATACAGATGTATTTGGAAACATCGACCGGACGAGAGAAGATATCCGATGACATATCGCCTACCAACGGAACATTGACATCCGGATCGGCATGCAATTCTGTACCGTAGATGGTATTGTTGGTCGTAATATGGAAATAGTCCGCATCGGCAGGAACTTCATAATTCTTCGGGATATATGTGTAGCCGTCTTTTTCGGAAGAAGCGACTTCGATGGTCTCGCCGAAGCCTTTGGCTTCCTTCATGGCTTTCTTGGCCCATGTACCGGTATTCAGATAAGCGGCTTTCTTTTCGAGGAAATTATAGGGAACCATACAGAATTCCATGCTTGCACCACCTCCCAGGAACAGTACCGAGTAACCTTCCGGAATATTCAGAAGTTCCTTGAACAAAGCGACAGCTTCGTCCACTACCGGCTGGAAGTCTTTAGCACGGTGACTGATCTCCATCAACGAAAGTCCCGAGCCATTGAAATCAAGAATAGCCTGTGCTGCATTTTCAATCACCTCGCGTGGCAGGATAGAGGGTCCCGCATTAAAATTATGTTTTTTCATGGGAATATTGTTTTGGTTAAACATTCAGTTCTTAATTCTACAGATGCGAAATTAGCGATTATTTTGATACTTCCAAAGATTTATGTGATAAATCTCCAATAAAATCAAAATTTCTCTTTCAATTTACGAAAACAGACTTTCTTTTTACTATCAAATTGACACATATCAGCGATGCTATGAAAGAAATTTGAATGACATTACCCCTGTTTTGTCCGGCTTCGCCTCCATCCTGTTTGACTTTGCTCACCGAACGCCAGAAAAAACGTTCCAAACTTTTTCACAGCCCTTCACCCCGGCACGGTACCCTGAGAAGAACTCACCGGCCTCTATTTGGCTGGTTCAATCAGTGTCTTGACTCCCTTGATCTTTTCGTTCCGGATAAGCGCCAGTACCTGACGGGCCTTTTTCCGCGAAATGGCGGCAAAGGCATAATGGTCTTTCACATCGACCCGACCGATTTCTTCCCGGTTCAGTCCGCCCTTCTTCGAAAGGAAGCCCACGATATCCACTTTATTGATTTTGTCTTTCTTGCCTTTTCCTATATATAAGGTAAGAAATTCCGGCAACTCCGGTTGGGGCAACGGTTCGGGGAAAACGAAAGTTTCGATATCGGCCGGAACAAAATCAGGCATCGTCTCTTCAGGACCCAGAATCAAGTAGGCTTTTCCTTCCGCATCCCAACGGGCCGTACGTCCGTTCCGGTGGATGTAACCGTCTTCGGCGGCAGGCAAGTGATAATGTACCACATTTTTGATTTCAGGAATGTCCAGGCCACGGGCAGCCAGGTCGGTAGAGATAAAGATATGGCAACTCCCGTTACGGAACTTGTACAAGGCACGTTCCCTGTCCTCCTGCTCCATGCCTCCGTGGAAGGTCTCGCAATACACTTTCATGGAATGAAGGTACTTCCCTACCCGATCCACACTCTCGCGGTAATTACAGAATACCAGGGTCGGTTCGTTACCTACCGAGCAGACCAGCCGGTAGAGGGTTTCCAGTTTATCCTTAATGGGAGAAGGTACACAATAGACCTGTAAGGAAGCGGCTGCAGGTGTCTCTTCGTCCGTCAGGAAGTTCAGCTTCCGTGTACGGCGGTCTACACCGGTAAACCGGGGAATCTCTTCGGCATCGGTAGCCGACAACAGGAAGCGCTGCTTCAGCCGGGGCAATGCACCGATGACTGCCGCCATCTCTTCCTGGAAGCCCAGCTCCAGGCTCTTGTCGAACTCATCGATGACCAGCAGGCGGACCGTCTCCGCATCGAAATTCTGCTTGTTCAGGTGGTCGTTCATACGTCCCGGGGTACCGATAATGACATCCGGGTGCAGGCTGTTCATCGTCCGGTGTTCCTCCATGGCCGGACGTCCACCGTAACAGCTCATCACCTTAAATCCCGTACCCATGGCCTTGAACACCTGCTCTATCTGAAGAGCCAGTTCACGCGAAGGTACCAATACCACCGCCTGTACCCCATTCATACCCGGACGCAAAGCCTCAACCAAAGGCAACAGAAAAGCCAGGGTCTTACCGGTTCCGGTAGGTGAAAGCAAAATCAGGTCATCTCCTTTTCTTCCAGCCTCCCACACACGTTGCTGCATCGGGCTCAACTGTTCGATATTCAATCGGGTCAGAATAGTCTGTAAGTTTATCTCCATATTCAGTTTTAGATGTAATCATTTTCACAAAGATAGTAAAAGTATTCAAAAACCCATACAAATTCCCCATGAATCTTGCCTTATCCCACGTTTTCACGGAATATTTTTGTATTTTTGCCACCGGTTAGAACTTTTAAAATCGGGAAACAAATGGCAGACAATTACATTGAACGGCAATACGACGCGTATCAGGCAAAGAAATCGGCATGGGAACAGTCTCATAAATCCGCACGAAAGAAATCGTCCCGTCCGGAAGGACTGCACAAGCGGGTATTCATTACCGGAGGCGCATCCGGTATCGGAAAAGCGCTGGTACGTGCCTTCGCAGAACAACGGTGTCAGGTAGCCTTCTGCGACATTGATGCTACAGCCGGCAACCTGACCGCACAAACCACCGGTGCCCGTTTCTTTCCCGTAGATGTCTGTCAGGCGGAAGCACTGGAGGATTGCATGCGCCAACTCTTCGAAGACTGGGGCGACATCGACATCGTCATCAACAACGTAGGCATCAGCCGCTTCTCTCCGCTGACCGAGACCAGCATCGAGGAGTTCGACCGGATTCTGGCCACCAACCTGCGTCCGGTATTCATCACTTCCCGCCGACTGGCTCTGCATCGGAACAGCCTGCCGGAGCCCAATCCGTACGGACGCATCATCAACCTCTGCTCCACCCGCTACCTGATGAGTGAACCGGGCAGCGAAGGATATGCGGCCTCCAAAGGCGGTGTCTACTCCCTCACCCATGCCTTGATGGCTTCATTGGCCGGACTGCATATCACGGTAAACGCCATCGCTCCCGGCTGGATCCAGAACACGGATTACGAATCCTTGCGTCCGGAAGATCACCTGCAACATCCGTCCGGGCGGGTAGGAAAACCGGAAGACATCGCCCGCGCCTGCATCTTCCTGTGTCAGGAAGAAAATGATTTCATCAACGGACAGACGATTACCATCGACGGAGGGATGACGAAGAAGATGATTTATGTGGAATAAGACTTATACTTCATTCGGTAGATCGGCGTGTCTTGAAAGACAGGATATAAGCCGTCACACAGGCAGCCATCACTACCATACCTATCCGCAGCCACCACGATTCAAAAAGCAAAACGGCGCAATGCAGAGCCGTCAGCCAGAGTAAAGAAATGGAAATGATTTTGGCCCGCAGAGGAATCATCCGGTCTTCGCGGAAGCTCCGGATATACGGGCCCAGGTATTTGTGCGTCAGCAGCCAGTCGTACGCCCGTGGAGAGCTCCGGAAAAACAAGGCGGCCGACAACAGCAGGAAGGGCGTGGTAGGCAGGACGGGCAGGAAAATACCTATCACTCCCAATATCAGTGAAAGAAAGCCTATGAACAAGTAGATATATTTCATGCCGCAAAGATACGGTTTATACACTTTACACCAAGAATTTATCCTTGAAAAACATTTGTCTTCACACATCCGGGTCCGTATCATCCCCATAGCCGTGTAACATCTTTTTACATAGCAAGCCCACCAACTTTGGCATTTTTTATACATTTGTATTCGAACTAGTCTCATAACAAACCGTTCGAACCTTATGCCATTGAATCTAACCGAAGAACAAATCATACAACTTGCCCCGGATGCCGCCTCGGTAAAGGCCGGTAAAGGACTGGCCGTTCCGGGGAAATGGGTCTTGCTCGCCTGCAGTGAACGCGCCGTATGGGGACACTGCCAGGGCAGCGGAAAAAATCCTTACCAGACCGCCATCGACCTGAATGACATTGCTTTCAAATGCTCCTGTCCCAGCCGGAAATTCCCTTGTAAACACGGATTGGGTTTATTGCTCCTGTTCGCTTCCAAAGCTGACCTGTTCGAAAAGGCAGAAGAGCCTGAGTGGGTAACCGCCTGGCTTGCCAAACGGGAAGAAAAAGCCGGAAAGAAAGAGCAGAAAGCCCGGAACGAAAAGCCGGTAGATGCGGCAGCACAAACCAAACGGCAGGAAAAACGCCATCAGAATATCCTGAACGGTATAGAAGACCTGGAGACATGGATGAAAGACCTGGTACGGAACGGACTGGTCAACGTGCCGACAATCTGTTCGAGAACATGGCCCGTCGGATGGTAGATGCCCAAGCTACAGGACTCGCCGGCCGTCTACGAGCCATCGAAGATATCAACTTTCTGGGGGAAGAATGGAAATACGAACTGACTGACCGTCTGGGAAAACTGTATCTGCTTTCTGAAAGCTACCGGAATCTGGAAAGCCAACCGGAAGAGTGGAAAGAAGAGATACGCACCCAGGTGGGTTATCCCCAATCGAAGGACGATGTTCTGGCCGGGGAACCGTTGGCCGACCAATGGATGATATTGCACAAAAGAAGAAGAGTCATCAACGACCTGACGACAGACACCTGCTGGCTGTACGGGAAACAAAGCGGAAGGTATGCCATTCTGCTCCAGTTCCTGACACCCGGAGCGGTGATAGAAACGAATCTGATTCCAGGCAGCGTATACACCGGTAAACTTTATTTCTACAAAGGTGTAGGAACTCTCCGACGGGCATTGCTTCAGGAACAGGTCCTGACGCCCGAACAGTTTCTGCCGGCATTGCATCCGAATCTGCAGGAGGGAACGCGGCCGCAGAACTGCTGAATAAGGTAGTCGCCATGGATTATGCGATGGCTACGCTGAATGATTCCGAGATGAGCGACATGTGGAAGGAATTTATCCGCCAGATGCAGCATACCGTCCATGTCCATCCGTTGCTGTCCGGCTATGCCAGCCGACTGATGTATGATAAAGGAGAAATCGCTCCGGAAGCGATGCAGCATACCCTCAGTTTCTATTCCTCGGTAGGAAATTCCCCCTCGGACATGGCCTACTGGTTCGAAGGTTTTCTCCGTTCCTCGGGCTCCATCCTGCTGCTGGACGACAAGTTATGGAACCTGATCAACACGTGGGTATGTGGACTGGAAGAAGAGACATTCATGGAACTCCTGCCCATCCTGCGACGGACATTCAGCGAGTTCACCTCACCCGAACGACGCAAACTGGGCGAAAAAGCCAAGTATTACCAGTCAACTGACACCACCGTTGCCGTACCGGTTGCCACCGGTTATCACGCGGAAGACGCCTCGCAGGTGGTGCCGTTGGTATGCAGGCTGTTAGGTATCAAAACCGAATAAAGTACAGAAGACTATGGAAGAAAACTATTTGAAACGCTGGAGGCTGATACTGGGCGGTGACGAAGCGGACGGTACAGGCATTACACTGACCAAGGAAGAACTACGCATCGACAACTCCCTGAAAGCGGTCTATGAAAGCGACCGCTGGGGAGGACTGGGCTCCTCCTCGCCCAAAGTAAGCCGCTGGCTGGGGGATATCCGTGAATTTTTCCCGCAATCGGTGGTACAGGTCATCCAACGGGATGCCATCAAACGGTTGCACCTGGATTCGTTGCTGACAGAAAAGGAAATGCTGGAAACCGTTGTACCGGACGTACACCTGGTAGCCACCCTGATGTCGTTGAGCCGGACCATTCCGGAAAAGAACAAGGAGACTGCCCGTCAGGTGGTACGGAAAGTGGTGGATGAATTGCTGCAAAAACTGTCCGCTCCTACCCAACAGGCGGTAACCGGCGCCTTGAACCGTTCTTCCCGCCGGAGGAATCCCCGTTACAACGAGATTGACTGGAAGACCACCATCACCAAGAACCTGAAGAACTACCAACCGGAATACAAGACCATCATTCCCGAAATACGCATCGGCTACGGCCGGAAACGGAAAGCGCTGAAGGACATCATCCTCTGTCTGGACCAGAGTGGTTCGATGGGGACATCGGTCATCTACTCCGGCATTTTCGGAGCGGTACTGGCTTCCCTACCCGCAGTCAACACCCGCATGGTGGTATTCGATACGGCAGTAGTAGACCTGACCGATGATTTACAGGACCCTGTTGACCTGCTTTTCGGCGTACAGCTGGGAGGCGGAACAGACATTGCCCGGGCCTTGACCTACTGCCAGGAAATCATCTCCCGTCCACAAGACACGGTACTGGTACTGGTAACCGACCTGTACGAAGGCGGAGAGGTCCGTGACATGTACAAACGGTTTGTCGAACTGGTGAACAGCGGCATGCAGCTCATCGTCCTGCCTGCCCTGAACGATGACGGTGCCCCCGCTTACGACAAGACCCATGCCGCCTTCCTGGCCGAACTGGGTGTACCCACCTTTGCCTGCACGCCCGACAAGTTTCCGGACCTGATGGCAGCCGCTCTCAGCAAACAGGATATCGGGATGTGGGTATCGCAAAAGATCAGCCAGTGAATGCAAGATGTTCGATTATCATCTATCAGAAGAAGTGCATTTGTGGCACATCTTCTGATAGGCCATCGAAATTGAGAAATACTCAGCATTCACAACGACTGCTTCTATATGCAGAAGGGGTCACTTTCAAGATACGCATTACATATCGACAGAAATAAGAGACTGATGCAAAATTCATTCTCTCCGAAATCTCCTTTAAGGTCAGGGTCTTGTCGGATAGCAACCGGGTTATCTCGGTAATGGTAAACCGGTCTATCCAGAAATTCGCATGAAAGCCACTCACTTTCTTGCTTACTTCGGTAAGGTATTTGGGAGTGATACACAATTGTGAGGCATAAAAGGATACTTCCCTGTGAGTTTTGTATTGTCCGGACCGTAACAGTCCGATAAAACGATTCATGATGTCGGCACTCTGTTTGGACACGGAAGAATATCCATATAGCTGAGCGTGAAAATCGTAAAGGTCTAGAACAAAAGCTTCGACGTAACATCCAATCATCTCATGATAAAAATGATGAGAGACACATTCCAGCCGAGTGCTGATTAATGCTACATCTGCGAGAAACGTCTTTTGCCCCGCTTCATTCAGAGGCATGACCGGGTTCTGCAGTAAAGTCAGTTTCCCGTTGATGTCATAGTCGTTTCTCGGTATGTTCTTAATCCCGAAAAGTAGCAGAAAAGAACGCATGGCCGAGAACCTGAATATTTTCGATTTTGAACTGGATGCGGACGATATGTCAGCCATAGCCATGCTGGATGAGAAACGTAGTTTATTCATCGACCATCATGACGGACAGATGGCCAAGCAATTCATGGACTGGAGAAGCCTGGTCAAACCGGCCCAATAAATCCGGTTGCTTCAAAAAAATTATTTTTGCTCCTCAGGCAGAACTGAAATCTTCGGTCCCGTCTGAGGAGCAAATGTTTTACACCTTTTATCCTTCGTAATAGAAATCAGGATAGATTTATCGTTACAGTTCATATCAACCGATTCATGCTCTAGTCCACCCTCAAAAAATATTAAATCCGGCGATTTGTTACCGTTTTCCAATCTTTTCTTATACCTTTGCCGCTAGTAGAACAAAGGGGTGCCCTACCCGACGGGCTGAGATCATACCCTACGAACCTGATACGGATAATTCCGGCGAAGGGATTGTTAGCTATGACTTTTCTTTTTTCCATCCATACGGACTACCTCTTTGGTTTACATACCCTTTAATTGTACGCTTATGAAACTGACTGTAAACAACAAAGAGACCGAGCTCACACAAGGCAATACAGTAGCCGATCTGGCCAACCAACTGGAACTCCCGACCCAGGGAGTGGCCATCGCTGTAAACAACCGCATGATTCCCCGTACCCAATGGAGCGAACAGGTACTGCACCCCAATGACAGCCTGGTAATCATCAAAGCCGCTTGTGGAGGATAAGCCGATGGAACTGCAATTCATTACCCATTTTACCGACCGTTATTCGTATTACGATTCGGCACGCCTGGCCTTGGAAGGGGGCTGCCGATGGATTCAGTTGCGCATGAAGGATGCTTCGCCGGAAGAGCGTGAACAGGAAGCCGTACGTGTCCAGGAGTTATGCCGTACCTACGGAGCAACATTCATCATCGACGACGACGTGGAACTGGTGAAGAAACTGAAAGCCGACGGAGTTCATCTAGGCAAGAATGACATGCCGATAGCCGAAGCACGACACATCCTAGCAAAGGACTTCATCATTGGCGGTACGGCAAACACGTTCGACGATGTGGTCTCACACTACCGTGCGGGAGCCGACTACATCGGTTGCGGTCCTTTCCGCTTCACGACAACCAAGAAGAACCTGAGTCCCATTCTGGGGCTGGAAGGCTACCGTAACATCGTCCGACAGATGCACGAACACGGAATCAATCTGCCGATAGTGGCCATCGGTGGTATCACCTGTGAAGATATCCCGGCCATCATGCAGACAGGAGTCAGCGGCATTGCGTTGAGCGGAACCATCCTGAGGGCAGAAAATCCGGCAGAAGAGACCAGAAAAATCATTCAATCCATGTCTCGCAAGCTCGACATGTAGGTAACAAGATGACCAGGTGACGAGGTAACAAGGCTCCTATATGACCGGCTAGCGATATAACTATGCTTACCACACTATCCTTTTACTAGAGTATTGTAGCGGGTAGTGACAAACTCAATAAAAATCCCGGCCTCAGTTTTGAGGCGGCGGTTTTTCTTTTTGTTACCTTTTTCTTT
>ENA-OPVK01000975-OPVK01000975.1-human-gut-metagenome-genome-assembly--contig:-NODE-975-length-18685-cov-4.803972_pt1 | contig 18685 bp, 21 predicted proteins | sample MGYA00241495_ERZ501982 | MGnify/ENA primary metagenome ERZ501982 (study PRJEB25962, sample SAMEA2042002) | human gut metagenome | biome: human gut; feature: human-associated habitat; material: faeces...
GAAGCACCTGCCAGACCTGTTCCTACAACAATGATATCCAGACGGCGTTTGTTGGCCGGATTCACCAGTTTCTGATGAGCTTTATAGTTGGTCCATTTTTCAGCTATCGGACCTTCAGGTATTTTAGAATCAAGTATCTTAGTCATAATTGTTTTCTTTTTTAGTTGATAAGGCTTTGAACCTGTTTTGTCAACGTATTATAAATTCTTCACGAAAAATACAACTGCTACCAGCATGAATCCCAGCACGATGATAGTAGAATAGATGTTAGAAATGCATTTCCAACGACTGATCCAGGTCGTGTTGTTCCAACCCAAAGTCTGCATTGAACTCCAGAATCCATGAGTCAGATGGAACCACAAGGCACACAGCCAAACAATGTACAGCACAAAGAATACAGGATTTGAGAACGTTTCCATAATGTAGCCGTAACCATCTGTTGCGCTCAAACCGCCCATCATGGGATTTCCGATCAGTTCGGCGAACATCATGTTGTACCAGAAGTTGAACAAATGCAATGCCAAGCCCAAAATCACGATAACGCCCAAAGCCAGCATGTTCTGAGATGCCCATTCCACTGTTTTAGGCTTCACGCTAACAGCATAGCGCTCGCTGCCACGAGCCGCACGGTTCAACATTGTCAGCCAGAAGGCATAGATAATGTGAATTACAAACAGAGCAGCTAATGCCAGTGTACCGATAAGGGCATACCAGTTAGTTCCCAAAAATTCACACACCGTGTTATAACCCTCCGCCGAAAATAATGCGACCAGGTTCATCAACATGTGAAATGTAAGAAACAGGACAAGGGCGATACCAGTTACGCTCATCACCACTTTCCTTCCAATAGATGAATTACTTAACCACATAAATGATTGAATTTAAATTATTTAATTGTTAGAACTAAAAATTCTGTTAAAAGCTGTGTATTCACGATGCAAAAGTAAAGGAATTCTAGCGATAATACAAGGAATTATGGAAATTATTCTTTAATTCGGGGAAGGGTAAATGCGAATTACATTATTTTCCTATCTTTGCACTGAACAAATGCCAAACTAAATGAAACGCCAAAGGATTATTTTTCTTATACTGACAGCCTGTTTTACATTCAGCCTCAGCGCACAGAATATAGACATCAACACGTTGAAAACCATCAACCGATGGGATGTACACGGACTGAGCCGCGGATTGTCCGCTAGCGGAGTGATTCTACCCGTAGGAATACCTACAGCCATGGGACTCTATGCATTGATAAAAAAAGACCAGCCGATGCTGAAAGATGCCATTTACATAGGAACCAGTGTGATTGAAGCAGTGGGGATTACATACGCCGCCAAACATATAATAGGTCGTGACCGGCCTTTTGTAAAGTATCCGGATAAGATTCATGCATACGGAGCACCGGATGCCGATAGTCCGTCATTCCCTTCAGGACACACTGCGGCAGCTTTTTCTTTAGCCACCTCACTCTCCATCACTTATCCTAAGTGGTATGTTATCGCCCCTTCAGCCGTATGGGCTTGCGGAGTAGGGTTTGCCCGGATGAACCAAGGGGTGCACTATCCCAGTGATGTAGTGGCAGGAGCCGCTATCGGAGTAGGATGTGCTTTCGTGAACGTGTATGTGAACCGATGGCTGAATAAGGTGCTGTTCGGGAGACAGATAAAGTGATGGTTGGAAAATTATTCCACACCTAAAAGAAGACACAACAGAAGTTTTTCAGACAACTGCAGGAGTGCAACTATGCGCCCCTGCAGTTAATATAAAGTCTTGACTATCGCTTTTTCAACAGCAGCCCCTCAAAGTCCGGTTGCTCCAACAGTTCCAGCGCTTTCCTGATACTTTCATTCGCGTCATTAATGACGTGATAATATTCATTCATATCCCATAAATCACGGGCTATCAATGCTTTCATCTGCAACCTCAGCAGAGGCAGGGCCTTTTGATACTCTTCTTCATTATATTCCACTCCCATCTCCTTGCCGGTAGCAACCAATTGTGCCAACATATCCGGAGTCACTTCAAAACGTTTGTAGAACTCATTGAAAGTCTTGTATTTGCCCAGCCATTCTTTACGATGGGCATCAATAAAATGGAAATGAGCTTTCATCAACGCTCCTTTATCACGCAACTGACGATGGTATTTAGTATAGAGAGTCGTATCAATCGGCACAAAATAATCGGGCATGATCCCTCCGCCACCATATACCGTACGGGCCAACCTATGAGTCTTGAACTTCAGTGAATCCGGAAAGTGGATGCTGTCTTCACTCATCATTTCTCCTTTATTATAACGGTCTATCAGGTCTTCATTATACTTTTCAATGCTTTCGTAAGGTTTCTGGATACAACGTCCGGCAGGCGTATAATAGCGGGCCACCGTCAGACGGATCATCGAACCGTCCGGCAAATCAATGGGACGCTGCACCAAGCCTTTACCAAAACTGCGCCGGCCCACAACAACTCCTCTGTCCCAATCCTGAACAGCTCCGGTCACAATCTCACTGGCAGAAGCCGAAAATTCATCAACCAATACCATCAGACGACCGTTCTGAAACTCGCCCGTACCTTTGGCAAAAAACTCGCTACGAGGATTGCGACGGCCCTCCGTATAGACAATCAGTTCCTTTTTACCCAAAAATTCATTGGCAATATCGATAGCAGCATTCAAATACCCCCCGCCATTGCCTTGCAAATCAAGAATCAAATCTTTCATCCCTTTTTTCTGCAATTCAGCTAACGCTTTCTTGAACTCCTCATGGGTAGTGGCGGCAAAACGGTTGATACGAATATAACCGATCTTATCTTTAATCATATAGGAAGCATCCAGGCTGTAAACAGGTATTTTATCCCTTTTCACCGTAAAGGGGAGCAGTTCCTTCACCCCTCGGCGAAGTATTTTCAGATTCACTTTTGAATCTTTAGGACCACGGAGACGACGCATAATATCCTCGGTACTCATCTTTACACCGGCTATCAGCGTATCTTCCACCATGACGATACGATCACCGGCCAGAATACCGACTTTTTCGGACGGTCCGCCCGATACAGGCTGTATCACCAGCAAAGTGTCCTCCGCCATATTAAACTGTATACCGATACCTTCGAAGTTTCCCTGCAACGGCTCGTTCATTCTCTTCACTTCCTCCGGATCAGAATAGGTAGAATGAGGATCAAGCTGCTCCAGCATTTTTACGATAGCTTCTTCCACCAGCTTTCCCTCATTGACTTCGTCTACATAAAGATTGGCAATGGCAAATTCCGCCAGTTGCAACTTACGTGCCGGAGAATTCAGAAATTTACTCTCCTGAGCCTGTGCGGCTACGATAGAAAAAAAGCAGGCAATCAAGCCTGCAAAATACATAGTATATTTCATGGTCAGTCTATTTTCATTCCTTCAGGCAAGAATGGCGTCACATCTTTGCCAAACTGCAACAATTCTCTTACAATCGTAGAGCTGATAGAGGTTAGTTCCGGCTCCGTAAACAACAGAATCGTTTCTATTCCGGCCAGTTTCCGGTTGATATCGGCTATAGTTTCCTCATATTCAAAATCGTGTACGGTACGGATACCACGAACAATGAACTGCGCCTCCTTAGCTCGGGCAAAGTCAATGGTCAGACAATCATAAGCATCGACCTTTACCCGGGGATCATCCGCAAAAAGTTTCTCGATCATCTCCACTCGTTTCTCTGTAGGAAACCAAGTTTTCTTATTCTCATTGATACCGATGCCGATCACCACTTCGTCCATAAAAGTCAACGCTCTCTTCACGACCGAATAATGACCGATGGTAAAAGGATCAAAGGTTCCCGGAAATATCGCTCTTCTCATATTTTTTAGTGATTCACTCACGCAATATCTTCTTCTACAACAAGGTTATCTATAATAAAATTCTGACGTTCCATCGTGTTCTTACCCATGTAGAACTCCAGTAATTCCTTTACCAGATCAGTCTTGCGGAGGGAAACTTGCTCCAAACGCATATCTTTGCCGATAAAGTGCTTGAATTCATCGGGTGAAATCTCTCCCAAACCTTTGAACCGTGTGATTTCGGGATTGGGGCTTAACCGTTCGATTGCGGCAACCCGTTCTTCTTCCGAATAACAATATACCGTTTCATAAACTCCTTTCTTGCGGTTACGGACACGGAACAAAGGAGTCTGAAGGATATATACATGACCTTTCTTTATCAAATCGGGGAAGAATTGCAGGAAGAAGGTAATCAGCAACAAACGGATGTGCATACCGTCCACATCGGCATCTGTTGCCACAATCACTTTGTTATATCGTAATCCTTCCATACCGTCCTCTATGTTCAGAGCAGCCTGAAGCAAGTTAAACTCTTCATTCTCATATACAATCTTCTTGGTCAGCCCGTAAGAATTCAACGGCTTACCACGCAAACTGAATACTGCCTGAGTATTTACATCACGGCTCTTGGTGATAGAACCGCTCGCCGAGTCACCCTCGGTAATGAAAATGCAGCTTTCCTCCTTCTTGTCTCCTTTGGCATCATTCAGGTGAAAACGGCAGTCACGCAACTTACGGTTATGAAGATTTGCCTTTTTGGCACGTTCACGTGCCAGTTTGGTCACTCCGGCTATAGCCTTACGCTCTTTCTCCGATTCTTGAATCTTCTGCAACATCACATCGGCCACATCCGTATGTTTGTGCAGATAGTTATCGACCTCAGTCTTTACAAAATCACCTACAAACTTATTAACGGTAGGACCACCGGGAGCCATATTGGTAGAGCCCAGCTTGATTTTAGTCTGACTTTCGAACAACGGTTCCTCCACATTGACGGCAATGGCATCCGGCAGGATCCGGCCCTGGTTGTAATAGGCAAGGTCTGCCGAGGTATAAACGCGGCCGATCAGCAGGCTGCGCAGATTGTTATACACGGTATCCAGCAGCGAGGACGCCAGCAGCTTCCAGCCGTAGGAAAGCAGTCCCTTCAACCGCTGCCACGAGAACAGCTTTCTCGGTCGCCAGCCGACGGTAAGCCACAAAACGAGCGTGTCAACCGCCGTATTGGCAAGCTGCTGCGCCACCAGTGCCCAGACGCCAAAGCCGGAATAAGCCATCCACAGGCCCACGACCGCCGAGAATACGGTGCCGCCCAGTGTCGAGAAAAAGAACAGCTTGAAGATCATGTTCCGGGAAACATACACCTGCTGTATTCCCTTCAGGCCGGCGAAAATCAGCATCAGACCAATGACGCGCACGACTGCCGTCAGCTCTGCATCCTTATAAAAAGCTGCAATGTACGGTGCCGCCAGAAATATGATCGCATACAGCACAATACATGTCGCAAGGTTAAAATAAAATACAGATGAAAAATCCAGCTCATCCGTTTCTTTTTTCTGGATCAGCGCCGTGCACAAGCCACAGTCCACAAACACATACAGGATGTTCATGAACACTTCCACCAGTGCGATCCGTCCGTAGTCTGCCGGGGCCAGGATGCGCGCAAGCAGCAGCGACACGATACCCGTGACCAGCTGTGCACCGCAGCGCTCTGCAAAGCGCCAGATAAAATTACTGATGACGCCCGTTTTTTTCATTTTCTTCCCTTTGTTTTATCCGCTTTCTCTTTTTAAATTCTGTGTCAATGACCCAATACTTCTGCTCGGCATCCAGATGCCAGAACATTTTTCTGCGCTCTGCCGTCGAGAAAAGTCCCTTCAAGCCGTTTTCCAGCACATAAAGCTGCAGCAGATTCCGGTCATTCACCTTCTTGATCTCGTCCAGCTGCCAGGCTGCAATATTTTGTTCTCTGCCATACCGATACAGCTTCGTCGTAAATTCGGTCGTTTCCGCCTGCGTGCGGATGAAGCGCTCCTCCGAAACATTTCCCAGATTCCGGGATGTCCAGGAGCCTGCCGAGAACATACGGTACACCGACATGGTTTCTTTGAGGTATCGAATCTTCCCCATAAACGCCAGATGGACCGCCAGCGTGTAATCGCCAAAGCTTCTTACTCGGATCTCTTTAGGGGCATTGAAAAACTCTCGCCTGAGCATCAATGAAGATGCCTGAAACTCTGAGCTTCCGTACTTTACAACTTGCCGGAACGTCAGGTCCCTATCCTTCCTGGAGCGATTTTTGAGGTATGTTTCGCCGTTTCTGCAATCCAGCACTTTTGTGTTGTGTACACAGGCCGAGTAGCCTTCTTGGTGTGTCTCCAGAAAATCCACCTGCCGCTGCAGCTTGTTCTCATCGCACCAGTAGTCGTCGCCTTCACAAAATGCAATATATCTCCCGGAGGACTTCGGGTGAATGATCTCCGGTAAGATTTTCACACCCTTTGAATACTGGTTTTCCGTCTGAAAAATCGGTTTGATAATATCTGGATACTTCTGCGCATATTCCCGAATGATCGCAGGGGTATTGTCGGTCGACGCGTCATCGTGGACCAGAACCTCATAGCGGAAGTTCGTTTTCTGGTGCACAAATCCTTCCAACGCGTCCCGGATATACTGCTCGTGATTGTATGCAAGGCAATACACCGAAACCACGATCCCGTCTTCCATCCGCATTCTCCTTTGTCCGATCCTCATTCAGGTCCTTCCGCTCTTTGGCGTCCGGCCATAACTGTTTATATCATAGCACATAAGCTCTTTTCGTTCAACCGCTATCTTTCGGAATCGTCCCGATGGAAGCTCAACAAAAAAATCTCCTGCATTATCAGGCCGTATGCCAAATAAATACAGGAGATTTTTTGCCTTAGATTCAAGTTATTGATTGGTCTGGTTCCATATTTCCACAACGTTTTTCGCTTTATTTATTGGTACAGCTTCCATCGTTGGAATATTATGGAATAATTTCAGACGGTTTGCCGTTTTTCTGTCACACCGCCCTCTGCCGCTTATCCAGGCGCATCTTGTCAGCTATCATCGCGATGAACTCGCTGTTCGTGGGCTTTCCTCTCAGGTTATGGATGGTATACCCGAAATAGCTGTTCAGGGTATCCACATCACCCCGGTCCCACGCCACCTCGATGGCATGGCGGATGGCACGCTCCACACGGCTGGCGGTGGTGCCGTTGCGCTTGGCGATCTCTGGATACAGGCGTTTCGTCACCGCGTTGATGTAATCCGGCTCGTTCATGGTGAGCAGGATGGCATCCCGCAGGAACTGGTAGCCCTTGATGTGGGCGGGGACGGTATCAGAGTAGGCAATAAATCTAAGTCAAAATCTTATTATTTGTTGGTATAGTCTCGAACGCTTTATTGTGCTACCAGTATACCTCATCCCATCTATAAAAGCAACTTCTCTTTACGGTTTGTATTGCAGCGGATGGCGTTTTGTGTCCGCTACCGTCTGTGCTTCATTCACTTGTCAGAATCAAAATAGGCTCTAGCAAGCCTTGCAGAGCATCAACCTTTCATACGAGCTCTTTCATTATCTAAGACAAAAAGGCTGTCAAAACGTCTGCTAGAACGCCTAACAGCCCTTTATCATAGTCCCTGCCGAACCCGCTATAAAATATATTTTTTGTTTGTCCGAAAGTTCTTTCTGCCCGGCGGGGTCTTTGGTTGTTGCTTGGCTATGGTTATTCAACCCCGCCGGGAGGCTGTATTCTTCTTGAATCTAAGAGAAAAAGCCTATCGGCTTTTCAGACCAATAGACTTTCAGCAATGTAGATATTAAGCAAACTCCCAACGATAACCACCAGACTGTGTATAGCCCCTTCGGTGATTGCAGCAGTTTCCAATACCATTAGCAGGAGTGCCAGTATATTTAGCCGCCTAGGAAATAGAGCCGAACTGCCTTATCGGTTCTCCTTCGTAAGTATACTGTACTACCGCCTTCGCATTTTTTCCGCATACCTTGCTAAGAATTTGTATTTTTTCTTCTTCAGTCAGCGGAATACGCGCTTTCATGCGGTGAAGTGCGCTATTGACACTTCTATGCCCGTATCGGTCGTTATCTCCCGCCGAAACAAATTCCAGATTATCTGCCCTATTGTTTGTCGGGTCTTCATCTATATGGTTGACGCAATAGCCTAACGTGCCATCGTCCCAACCTAGAGATGCCCCTTTAGGCAAACCAGCTGTACAGAAGCCTCTTGCTATAATTATATGAATTTCTCTGAACATACTATGCCCAGCACCATCAAATAGCACGATACCTTGATATGGTCTTGGATGCAATGATGATTTGAGAATCTTATGTTGATAGACTCCGTAGATGTGCCCAAAACTTCCCTCCAAATACCGTTTGGCATAATCTGGATAAACAATATTCATCCACTCTTCACCATACTCATCTACGAAATGGGTATTCAAAGGAATTTCACGGAGAGCCTACAACTGTTTAATTGATGTTATAATCATTATATATCATCCTTTCATATCATAATAAATTTTACTATTCGTCCGCCGTGATAGCCCATAAAGCGGACAAAGGCGAGCGGACTATAATGCGGGCGTATCACCTTGTACAAAAATCACGCAGTACCCTTATAGGAGGGTTCTGCACGTTTTTTGTCACTCAGTTCTCGGAACAATAACCCAGTACTTTTTTCTTCCTTCTTTTCGACCTGTTTGGCTGCTTTGGAGTTTGTACATGATATTATTTTCAATCAAGTACTGATTCAGCACACCGATTGTTTTTTGCAAGCGGTACTTGTCGCGGACATTAAATACTTTTATAAGTTCTGCTCTATCTGATTTGAAGAGTCGTCTGTTTACGTTCTGTTCCAGATAGGTCAATAAGGTGTAATATCTTTCAGCCTCTTCATAGGGAACTACATTCTTCTGTAAGGCTATCGACACCTATTGATGCAAAGAAGTCTCCTTCTTTGTAACAGAACGACAAAATTTGTAATCGTGTCCCGCCTTGTAATAAGTGGGGAACACTAAGTCTGATTGGTTGTCAAAGAAATTCGGGAGGAGAGCCAGCCGATACCGATTCTTAAACTCCTCTTTAAGACCGTTTTCCTTTAACTGAAAATATTCTGCGGCTATTCGCATCTGCGGTTCAAGATAGCTGTACAATCCAGCTATTTTCTGGAAATTGTCATAGAAATACAGCTTAACTGTATCTTCCGCATCTTGGACACGCTTTCTGCCCAAACACTGTATGAACTCGACCATATCAGTCTACTCGATAAAAATATGCTTGATAGTTTTATCTTTCAAATTTACGCCATTATCGAGAACTTTTGTAGTGAAAAGCATTCTGCATTCAAAACGTTCCGTTTGAACAATTTGCTTAAACATAGGGCTGCTTTCTTTATTATCACTGGAAAGATACGCACTGTCTGAGTATCTTCGATTCAATTCCTGCAAACGGTCTTTGTTGTCGCCAAAGACCACAACCTTTTCAGATGCTGGGATTTTGTCTAAGATTTTCAAAAGTGTGTCCTTCCTATTATAATAGGACACCGACTCAATGTAGCTATAATCTGCATCCGCTGTGTATGTAGCGGTTATCTTGCTTGAAAAATATTCCTTCAGCAAATCAGCCGTTGCAGACAGCATGATGATAACTTTGCTCTTTCGGAACTGCTCAATCATCCTAAAGATTGTTAAAGTTCTACGATTGAACGCCGCATCTTGGAACAGATAGTGTGCTTCATCCAATATAATGTAGTCGAACTCCTGTTCAACCATCTGCATCAAATCGGGTACAGAATTTTGTACCGTCCACAAACCATTCAAATAGACGTTGTATTCCATCTTTTGGTAAGTCATGCAAGCTATGTCTGTTCCAAACGCTTGGTGTTCCTGCTGGGCTTTCAATGCCAATCTGTTGGAGAACACCAACATTCGCTTGCCATTCTGGTGAGCATAAGGGTAGAGCGTCTTAAATATAAAGGTGCTCTTGCCACAGCCGCACGGTGCATCTATGAGGTAGATACCCGCTGCCCAGTCTTTGTAGTTGTCAATTGTTAAATGGTTCTAAATATTTTTTGTGTTTTTCGTGAATCTCACTCCTTTTGGTCGGCATTCGTGTAGTTTGCATTCTCAAGAAACGAAATACCGTTATATTTTTGCGTCAGTTTTTTCTGACACTTTTCATGTTCTCATTATACCATATAAAAAAACAATAGTCAATTTGTCTAAGAATCTGTAACTATTTTGTAATATTTTGTGCTATTCAGCAATTGCTTTTCAGCATGGGGAGGATATCGTATATCGTTTTGGTTTTCCTGTGTTGCGAACGTCTACCACGTATCAAGAAATCGGATGGTGAAAAAATTTCACTTAGATGTTGACAAAACAGCTGCGCCTCCATTCTGGCAAATGTCTGTGCAGGGTTTGTTTTTGGGCGGGGGATTATGTTTCCAACAAAAAAGCACCCCTTGCGGGGTGCGTGGTATTAAGACAGTCCTTTGTCCTTTAGCAACTTATTCAGTGTCGGGCGGCTGATTCTCAATTCTGCCGCAAGCTGGGTCTTGTTCAGTTCCCGGTGCTGGTAACGGTCATACGCTGCACAGAAAGTCTTATCATCAATTCGCTTGACCTGTCCGCCTTTGAACTTGCCTTCTGCTTTGGCGATTGCAATTCCTTCCCGCTGACGTTCCAGCAGATTCTCACGTTCAAACTCGTTGATGGCTGCAATCATTGTTAGCATCAATCTGCCGTTTGAAGTGCTTGTATCAAGATTCTCCTTGTTAGATACAAGGTGTACGCCCTTTTCCTGCAACTGGTCTACAATAGCTAAAAGGTCTTTTGTAGAACGTGCAAGGCGGCTGAAGTCATGGATATAAATGGTATCGCCTTCCCTCATATAGTCAAGCATGGCTTCCAGTTGCGGGCGGTTCATGTTCTTGCCGCTGACCTTTTCCGTAAACCACTTGTCGATGCCGTGTTTCTTGAGTGCTTCAATCTGCCGCGCCTCGTTCTGTTCAGCGGTGGAAACTCGTACATAAGCAATGTGTGCCATATTGCAAGCCTGTCCTTTCGTCCTGTGATTATCTCCACCCCTATTGTATCTCTATGTAAAAATGAAGTCAATGACTTTATTTACATCCCGCAAAATAAATCTAAAACAAAGTCTATTTTTACAAAAATAGCGGCTTTGGGGATGTAATAGGCAAGTATACTCTGTTTTGACAAAATTCACATCTAAATAAGAAAAGACCGCAAGCGGCTTTTGTTCCGTCTGCGGTCTTGTGCTTAGATTCAGTGAGTTTCTATTGTCAACCAGTGCTTATAAAAACATCTGCTCACAATGGACGCCAAAATAACGCCTACAACTTGGGCAATAATGTCGAGAATATCGAATGTCGCATATACAATAGGAAGCAGTTGGAAAAGTTCCGCAGCAATTGTTATAACAATTCCGTATAAGAGTGCTTTTCTTAAATTACCAGTACTCAAAACCAGTGTGACCTCAAAAGCATACGCCCACAATAAATCTCCCAGTTGATTTTTCACAAAATATCCAAACCAGCTTTGAGGTCTAAATTCCCGATATGTAATGCTCCGCAGCCAGCAAAATAGAGAACTCTGCCTTTCGGCAAAGGCAAACAGCCAATCTTGATGAATGAACATATATAGTGTCATTCCACATATTAGCGGAAGAAATACATTCATATACCAAAATACACCCGGATGTTTTTCAATGAAAACTTTCATTATTTAGTGAACTCTGCAAACAAGTAGATAGCCGTACACACAAAGAAAAGAATATAAGCAAACGTTGTATTGGCGTTACGAGTTTTAGTGTCCTTTTGAGCAGTCTGTGCTTGCTGGGTTTGGGTAACATCATTGTACATTCCAACAATCATTGCTTGGTGAACGGTATTATCGACTTTAACAAGGCTTGACGTACCATCTTTCCAATGAATTTCAACCATAATTTCAGACTTACTTATAGGAGCAACAGACGAGCCGTATGTTATAATTCCGTTGTTCGTTGAACGGTTTAACTCTGCGAGTTCTTTTACTTCCAACTTGTTGATATACCTTGTTCGTTGTCCGCAGATAACATAGGCACTCTTTCCTCCTACGGAAAGCATCACCTCTCCACCTTCCATGCTGCCAGCAAGAACTACATTTGTTGCCATTGTAACGTCCTCCTTCAAATTTTAGGGAATCTATGCTCTCATTATATCACTTTATGTTTAATTGTAAACATAATCATAACATTTCTTTCTATCATTCTGTGCATCATAATAGAATCAGGGTGATAATTATGGACGAACTCAAGATAACAAAGCGCACTGAGCCTGTTATGTTCACAATTCGGGTTGATAAATCCATCGTAGACTTTTACGACGATTTGGCGCAGAAAACAAACCGCTCTCGAAATGAGCTGATTGGTCTTGCGCTGGAATATGCCAAAGACAAAATCAAAATCGAACCGTAATACGATTATTTGCATTAAAAGAGCCGCAGCTGGGAAAGTGCTTCCTGTCTGCGGTTTTTCTGCTTAGATTATCTTACTAAGCGGGCTGTGCTTGCGGTACATCTCTGCAAGGTCATCTTGGTTCACATCCAAATAGGCCTGCTCTGTTACGGTAACGCTGCTGTGCCCTAGCAAGCGGCTCAAGGTGTAGATATCGCCGCCGCTCATAAGGAAGCGCTTTGCAAAGTTGTTTCGGAAAACATGCGGGTGAATGTCCTTTAGCCCTATCCGCTGGGCATACTTGCGAACATTGGCTTCAAAATTATTCACCTCAAGAAATTTACCTTTGTTTGTACAGAACAGAAAGTCACTGTCCCGGTATCTATCCTTATACTTTATCCACCGTTGCATCTGCGTTGCCATTTTGTCAGAGAAGAACACATAGCGGCCTTTCTTTCCTTTGGTGTTCTCCGCCGGGAGATAGATGTACCGCTTTTGCAAATTTACATCCGTTACTTGAATCAGCAGACATTCGTTGACTCTCATGCCAGTATCTAGCAAAAGCTGAATAACGATAGAATCCCGGTACTCGCTAAAGCTGGCCGTATTCATATTCCGCAGCAGTTTGCGGAAGTCCTCATCCGACACAAACTCAAGCGGGCGGCGTTCCACCTTGATGTAATCGCCACGTTTGACAGGTGAACGGAGAATCAAATCTTCTTCCACACACCAGCCAAAGAAAGCGCTCATGTTCCGCAGGTAGTTGTTGATAGTCACATCTGACACTTTCTTGCCGAAATCCAACCGCCGCTCCTGATAGTTCCCGCTGTTCGGGTTGCTTGTGACAGTATACTTGCCCCGTTCCTTTATCTGTTTAACGTAGTTCTGAATAACCGTGTGCGTGATTTTCTCCGTCTGTGTGATGCCCTGTTCATCAAGGTAGAGCATCAAAAGGCGCAACGTTTGTTCATAACTTCCAATCGTCTTTGTTGCAAGCCCTTTGTTTTCACAGTGTTCAATGAACATCTCCACATCCCGGATAAGCATAAAAAATAACCTCCTGTATTTGCCGGGACTATGACCCAATAAATACAGGAGATTTATTGCCTTAGATTCAAGCTATTTATTGGTCTGGTTCCATATTTCCACAACGTTTTTCGCTTTATTTATTGGTACAGCTTCCATCGTTGGAATATTATGGAATAATTTCAGACGGTTTGCCGTTTTTCTGTCACACCGCCCTCTGCCGCTTATCCAGGCGCATCTTGTCAGCTATCATCGCGATGAACTCGCTGTTCGTGGGCTTTCCTCTCAGGTTATGGATGGTATACCCGAAATAGCTGTTCAGGGTATCCACATCACCCCGGTCCCACGCCACCTCGATGGCATGGCGGATGGCACGCTCCACACGGCTGGCGGTGGTGCCGTTGCGCTTGGCGATCTCTGGATACAGGCGTTTCGTCACCGCGTTGATGTAATCCGGCTCGTTCATGGTGAGCAGGATGGCATCCCGCAGGAACTGGTAGCCCTTGATGTGGGCAGGAACACCGATCTGGTGCAAAATCTCGGTCACAGTCAGCTCATCACTGTCCACACTGGTGTGCAGGATGCGCTTTTCCTGCCCGAGAGCCACCTTCAGCACCCGTGCCGCCAGAACGTTTTCGTCGAAGGGCTTAACGAAGTAGTAGGCAAACCCTTCGTCCAGCAGCTCCTGCACCATTTCCTCGCTCTGGAATGCACCGGTGACGAAGAAGGACGTGTGCCGCTCACCTGCCGCATTGTAGCGCTGCTTTACCGCGAGCGCGTCCAGCCCGGGCATAAAGGCGTCCAGCAGAACAACGTGCGGATGAACCGCGAGCATTTTCTGCAGAACTTTGTTGCCGTCCTTTTCGACGACGGTCACTTCTACGCCCTTTTGCTCCAGCGCCTCACGGCAGGCTTCGGTGATCTGAGTGCTGGTATCCGACATCAAAAATCTCACTTTGTCCATGGTTGTTTCCTCCAATGTGTGCAGTTCCCTTAACACCATGGATTTTACCATATTTTTCCAGATTGTTCAACGGTTTTTATTGGCAAATTTTGGCAAAGAAAGTCAAATGTGTGATTTTTCCCGGCCAGGCTCACGCATCCGGGTCCATTTTTGCCACCGCCTGGGTCTGCCGCAGCATGGTTTCGGCAAAGATCCCGTAGCCCCGGGTCGGATCGTTGACCAGAACATGGGTCACTGCCCCCACCAGCCGTCCGTTCTGCACGATGGGGCTCCCGCTCATCCCCTGCACGATGCCGCCCGTCTGGGCCAGCAGCCGCTTGTCTGTGACCCGCAGGACCATGTTGCGCCCCGGTGCAGCATCGCTGACCTTTTCGATGCGGATCGTGTAAGCCTGCGGCTGTTCGCCGGAGACAGTCGTCCAAATCTCGGCCTCGCCGGGCACGACTTCCTGTGCAAAGGCCATCTCCATCTGCTGCCCGGAAAAATCTGCCCGGGTCCGGCCATAGACGCCGTTTTCTCCGTTGATGCAGATCGTGCCCAGCGCGTGTGTGCTCAAAAAGCGGCCTTTCAGCTCGCCCGGGCTGCCTACGGTGCCGCTGGTGCAGCCAACGATCTGGCATGGCACGATCTCGCCGCTGCGCAGCGCAACGCTCTCGCCGGTGTCACTGTCACTGATGGGGTGTCCCAGCCCGGCAAAGACGCCGTTTTCTGCATCCACAAAGGTCATGGTACCGACCCCCGCCGAAGAATCCCGCACCCACATCCCGGCACGCCACTGCCCGGCGGCTTCATCCCACACAGGGGTGAGAACGGTCTGCCGCTGTTCGTTGTCCCGGACATAGACCAGCTCCAGCGGCTGGCCTTCGGCCGCTTCCAGCGCTTCGTGGACGGCATCGTTCGTTTCGGTTGCCGCCGCCCCCAGCCGGATCACCCGGTCGCCCAGCCGCAGGCCAGCCTGCTTGGCCGGGTTCACGGTGCCGTCTGCGGTTACGATGTCCGAAAAGCCCACCACAAGCGCCCCTTCTGAGAACATTTTGACGCCAAAGGGCGTTCCGCAGACGGTCACAGTGGGCCGGTCGGTCACCAGTGCGCGGATCGTTTTGACCGGCAGCCACCCGCCCAGCGACAGTGTCGTCCGGTAGCTGCCCGCGGCCCGGGTGCTGGCAGCGTTGCGTGTCCCGCTGGGGTGGAGTGGCTCCACCCAGGCAAAGCGCGGCAGGGTCAGGGCCTGGCCCGGCTCCAGGCAGACCTCGGACGGCAGGCTGTGCCACAGCCATCCCAGCGCCGCTGCGGCCGCGACCAGCAGGTAAACCACCGCCATGCCGCACCAGCGGCGAACCCTTGACCTGCGCATAAAAAGCTCCTTTCCGATGTTGTTCAAGGGCAGTATGCGCAGAAAGCGGCCGGAATATCATGGGCTGCAAAGATTGACATTTTCCATCGGACCTGCTACTATATTAAAGATATCTCCCGGAGAGATTACAGACGCGGGTATGGTGGAATTGGCAGACGCGCAGGATTTAGGTTCCTGTGCCGCAAGGCGTGTGGGTTCGACCCCCACTACCCGCATAAACAAAAAGTGCGATGATATGTTTTTATCATCGCACTTTTCTTATTTTCCCCGTTTCCGGCGTTCCTCGGCCGCTTCCTGACGAGCCTTTTCTTCCTGCAGTTTTCGCAGGACATAGGCCATCTCTGCCAGTGTAGAGACGGTATAATAACCATCTTCATTCCGGTTCACGCCCTTCAGGCACTCCTTTAAGGCCGCTGTATCCGGGAATACGGTCTGATCCAGCGAGCCTCTCCGGTCTTCCTGTTCTTCCTTCAAGCAATTCACAGCCTTTCGTACACCATTGTGCATAGGCACAGTGTACCATGTTCTTGGTCTCTGTGCAAGCCGCGGCGGCTCTGCAGCAGCAAAAACTGAGGTCCTTCGGCCGCTGCCGGTCCAGCGTTCTCCCGCATTGCAAAAGAAAAACCAGCACACGATGTGTACTGGTCGATGGTGCGAGGGAGGGGACTCGAACCCCCAAGGATAAACCACACGCACCTCAAACGTGCGCGTCTGCCAGTTCCGCCACCCTCGCATATCCTGTTTTCTGCCGTCCATCCGGTCTCTGAGGCTTGAGGCCGTCTCGCGGACTGCTTGAATATATTACCACATTCCTCCCGGACAGTCAAGCTTTTTTCCCGTTTTTCATAGATTTTTCCGACCTTCATATCTATATAAAAACGTCTGAAACGCAAAACAACGTACAAGGGAGGTTTTCCGGATGACGCTCTCAGAATACCGTTCTCTGCGCAAGAGGATGCGGGTGGCCGCATTCACCCTGTTTGCCTTTGTTGCCGGGTTTGCTGCCGGGGCAGCCCCCGGGTTTACCGGCTGCACCCAGCAGGACCTGACCCCCGTGCCGGACACTTCTGCACTCTGTCCCGCTGCTGCCGCCTTTGCGGACAACGCCGGCAGTGCGCAGCCCGAAAAATGGGTCTGCCTGACCTTTGATGACGGACCCAGCCGGACGACTCCGGCGGTGCTGGCAGCACTGGATGCCGCCGGGGTCCATGGCACCTTTTTTGTGGTGGCTACCGGCTACAACGAGAAGTATCTGCCCCTGCTCACACAGGCTGCCGCTGCCGGGCATCAGATCGCGCTACATTCCGCCTCCCACGAGTACAGCGACATCTATGGCAGCAGCGAAGCCTACTGGGCGGACATTGCACTGCTGAAGGAGCGCATTGTCCCCTATGTGGATGCAGAAAGCATCCGGTATCTGCGTTTCCCCGGCGGCAGCACCAACACGGTGAGCCGCCGCTACGGCGGCAGAGAGCTGATGAAACAGCTGAAGTCCGAAGTGGAACAGAAGGGCTGGCAGTGGGTGGACTGGAATGTCTGCGCCGAGGACGCTGTGGGCGGACACCCCAGCGCAGACACCATCTACCGCAACGTGGTGCGGGAGACCGGGCAGCAGACGAACTGCATCGTTCTGATGCACGATTCCGCCTCCACCCGCACCACCGCCGAAGCCCTGCCGGACATCATCCAGTGGTACACCGACAATGGCTATACCTTTTTAACTGTGGCCGAGGCTCTGCCGTTGAGCTGAGCAGGCTGGCCCAGTCACAGCCGGTTTTCAAAGCAGCGGCCCAGCAGGACACCCGCTGCTGCCAGTGCCGCCAGCCAGAGCCAGTCTGTCCCTCCGGTCGCCATCCAGCCTGCTGTCAGGATGGCGGCAAAGGTGCATGCCGCAGGCAGAAGGACCCGCAGGCCCCGCAGCTGCCGCTCCCGGCGGGACGGCAGCCCGGTGTTCAGCTGCTCCGGAGATACGGCATCGCAGCAGATCTCATCACGGTACTTGCCCGGGTTGCGGTAGGCCTTGTACGGGATCCCGTCCAGCGAAAATTCCGGGTACATTCCCTCTTTGGTCAGGCCGAGCTGCATCCCGCGCTCCTCTGCATACGCCTGCAGGGCTGCCGTAAACTCCTGCGGCGTGTTGATGCTGCCCTGCGGGATAAAGAAAAAGTGCTTCTGATGCTGCACCTGCGCCAGCGTGCGGTAATCCTGCAGCCAGCCAGAGCAGAACGCACCCTGTACGGCAGGCTTTTCCATCCGGGTCAGGCAGACATCCACGTCCAGCGTTTCTGCCTGCGGCCGCTGCCGGGCAAGGTCGGCACAAAACTGCATGGCTGCCGCCAGATGCGCGGCCTGCTGCTCCAGCACGGTCTGCTGGGCTTGCAGCGCCTGCTGCAGGGGCTGTTCCCCGCGCAGCACCGCCTTGATGGTGGGCAGCGGCACATCCAGCATGCGCAGCATTCGGATGAGCTTGAGGGTGCGGACATCCCCGGCGGTGTAATCGCGGTAGTCATTGCCCTGTCTGCGTGCCGGTGTAAGAAGCCCTTCTTTTTCGTAAAAGCGGATGTTCGGGGCGGACACGCCGCTTTGCTCTGAAGCCTGTTTGATGTTCATTTGCTTCACCTCCGCCCTTACATTACACCTTAAAGACGGTTGAAGGTCAAGCTTTTTGCGCCAAAAATAAAATATCCGCAGTATTTCCGCTGGTTTTTGCAAACCGGGAAGCGCTGCGGATATTTTTTCAGGCACAGAACTTACTGCTCAGCCTGGCAGAACAGCGAGAAGGTGCGGTAAGCCATGTACAGGTCGGTCTTGTGGATGACCTCGAAGGGAGAGTGCATGGACAGCACAGGCACACCGATGTCGATGACGGGGATGCCGCGGTTGGCAACATACTTTGCGATGGTGCCGCCGCCGCCCAGGTCGAGGCGGCCCAGCTCACCGATCTGCCATGCAACGTCATCGGCGTCCATCATGCGGGTGACATAGCCCACCAGCTCGGCAGAAGCGTCGTTTGCAGCGCTCTTGCCGCGGC
>ENA-OPVK01000991-OPVK01000991.1-human-gut-metagenome-genome-assembly--contig:-NODE-991-length-18513-cov-2.335139_pt1 | contig 18513 bp, 14 predicted proteins | sample MGYA00241495_ERZ501982 | MGnify/ENA primary metagenome ERZ501982 (study PRJEB25962, sample SAMEA2042002) | human gut metagenome | biome: human gut; feature: human-associated habitat; material: faeces...
GGGGCATTAGTAAAAGTTAATCCCCCAAGATTTACAACTGTGCCGTAAGCTCCTCATACGGAATCACTAGTAAATCTATATGGGGATGATACATTATTTTTCGTTAGTCCGCGTAATAAATTCTTCAGAAGTTTGTTTTTTATGCCTTTGCCCTCACCCGCTTGCCGCCTCTTTCGTTACATTCGAAAATATATGTCAGAAATGAAAGTAGGAAGAAAACTTTTATTTCCTCCTACTCGTATATCTATATTTTGTATATTTGTACACGCATCAATGATTTTAAACTCAAAGAAAAACAATATGGATAAAGATTCAAAGCAAGTAGTGGTTCTTCTGACACATCCCAATATAAAAGAGTCGCGAGCTAACAAGGCATTGATGGATGCTATTAGTGACATGGGAGAGGTGGCTATATACAATTTATATGAGATGCGTGTGGAAGATGCTTTTAATGCAGAGATATGGAGCACTATCATATCGCATGCATCTGCGCTTGTATTTCAGTTTCCGTTCTATTGGATGTCGGCTCCTTCTTTATTGAAGAAATGGTTGGATGAAGTATTTACATATCTGGCAAAAACTCCTGCTGTGGCTGGTAAGACATTGATGGTGGTCACTACTGCCGGCTCTGAACATGATGCTTATAGAAGCGGAGGAAGAAATCGTTTTACGGTGGATGAGTTGTTAAGACCTTATCAAGCAAGTGCTGTACATGCCGGAATGGTATGGCAAACTCCTCTTGTAGTCTATGGAATGGGGACCTCGGAAGCTAGTAAAAATATAGCAGAAGGGATAAATTGCTATAAGCAAAGAATTGAAGCATTGGTGAAGAAAGACATTTCCAGTGATAATTGGTAATAGTAGGACCATATCGAAATGGAACATCTTTTTCATTTTTGAATGTTTGTTTTTCTCTTCATGTTTTTCTAAAATCCTGATTTTAAGCAATAAATAAAATATTGTATGAGTTGGCATATTTCTTGTGTTAACTCATACATGAAACTTTATATTATATCAAACAGATTACCCGTTAAGGTTACCAAAGAGGATGAAACGTTCGTGTTTTCACGAAGTGAAGGCGGACTGGCTACCGGTTTGGACTCACTTCAGATTTCCTACGAAAAACATTGGATTGGATGGCCTGGAATATGCGTTGACAACGAAGATAGTAAAGAGGAAATCACTTCTAGATTGGAAGGAATAAATTTCCATCCAGTATTCTTGTCCGAAATACAGATAAAGAATTATTATGAAGGCTATAGTAATAGTACTATCTGGCCATTATGTCACTACTTTTTTGTTTATACGCTGTATCGGAACTCTTTCTGGCAATCGTATCAGGAAGTGAACCAGTTGTTCTGCGATGCCATTTGCCGCGTGATACGTCCAGGTGACAAGGTGTGGATTCAAGACTATCAGCTAATGCTGCTTCCCGGAATGCTTCGGAAGGTTTACCCGGATTTGAATATCGGATATTTCCATCATATCCCTTTTCCTTCCTATGAACTTTTCCGGATATTACCGGAGCGTGCAGAAATCCTGAAAGGATTATTGGGTGCTGACTTTATAGCTTTCCATACTCATGACTATATGCGGCATTTTGTCAGTGCTGTCGAACGGGTATTGCGTATTGACTTTAAACTGGACGAAGCACAACTCGGGAATAGAGTAGTTAGGACCGATGCTCTTCCTATGGGAATCAACTACGGACTGTATCACAATGCTTCTTCCAGACCGGAAGTGCGGCGGGCGATAGACCGTACACGGAAATTTTTCGGAAATCATAAGTTGATTCTTTCTGTAGACCGCTTGGATTATAGTAAAGGCATTCTGCACCGTTTATGGGGATTTGCTGCTTTTTTAGAATGTCATCCTGAATATTGTGGAAAAGTTACATTGGCAATGGTCATTGTTCCATCACGTGACCATGTAGATAGTTATGCTGAGCTAAAAACCAAGATTGACGAAGAAATAGGTTCTATAAACGGACAGTATTCTACGATGAATTGGACTCCGGTTTGCTATTTCTATCACGGTTTTTCATTTGAAGAACTGGTGGCAATGTACTATATAGCTGATGTAGCTTTGGTAACTCCACTTCGTGATGGCATGAATTTGGTTGCCAAGGAATATGTAGCCTCGAAAAATAATAATCCGGGTGTTTTGATTTTGAGTGAAATGGCAGGTGCAGCTATTGAGATGACGGATGCATTGTTGATTAATCCCAATGACACTGAGGAGATAAAGCAGGCCATTTGTCGGGCTTTAGAGATGCCCGAACAGGAACAACTGAAACGCTTGCAACACATGCAGAAAATTATTTCCGTACAAACGGTTAATAAGTGGGCGGCAGACTTTGTAAGTGAATGGAGCGATACGTGCCGTAAGAATGAACAGCTTCGTAAGAAAAGGATATCCGCCAGTATTATTGGTGCCATCAAAATGAAATATAACCAGGCTAAGCAACGGCTTATCTTGCTGGATTATGACGGAACGTTGGCGTCGCTCAAGACACGACCGGAAAATGCTAAGCCCACCCCTGAACTCATTGCCACATTGCAGAAGCTGGTTTCCGACCCGGCCAACCATGTTGTTGTGAATAGTGGTCGCGACCATTTTACTTTAGAAAAATGGTTGGGAAATTTACCTATTGCAATGGCTGCGGAACATGGTGCTTTCTATAAGGAAAATGGCATCTGGCACAAAAACATAAACAAAGCGGAATGGAGTTCCGGATTGGTGTCCATCTTGAAGCTTTTTGTCGAAAAGACGCCTCGTTCCCACCTTGAAGTCAAGGAAACGACTTTGGCATGGCATTACCGGGAAAGTGATGCATGGTTAGGAGCTTTGCGGGCACAGCAACTTATCAATGTGCTGGTTAACATCTGTATACAGCAAAAGCTGCAAATCATACAAGGAGATAAAGTGGTGGAGATTAAGTCTCCCGATTATAATAAAGGTTCCGAAGTGAGACGCCAGTTGGAAAAGAAACATTATGACTTTATCATAGCTATGGGAGATGATACTACGGATGAAGATATGTTCAAAGCTTTGCCGGTGAATGCAGTGACAATCAAGGTGGGATATGTGTCGGAGGCAGCAAGCTATAATATGCCATCACAAACGGAAGTCCTGCCTTTTCTTCAAATTCTGGCGAACAAGAAAGACATGAAACAACCCATTGGCGAGAATGTCAAAACGAGCTTGAAAGGGGTATTCGATTTTTTCAGAGACTTGTTAAAAACAAAATAGTAAAAATGAGTAATTTAAATTATGGGGTAGTAGGCAATTGTCGGACTGCCGCACTTATATCCGAAAAAGGCAGCATAGACTGGTTGTGTTTTCCCGATTTTGATTCTCCGTCTATCTTTGCATCACTACTTGATCGGGAAAGAGGAGGAAGTTTTGGATTTGACGTTACAGAAGACTATCATATCTCACAATCTTACGTTCCTCACACTAACATATTGTCTACTTCTTTTTCTTCGAAAGAGGGAGAATTTGTCGTACTTGATTACATGCCTTATTACCGTTCCTGCGAAAATGCCCATTATCTTCCGGCAGAATTGTATCGATATGTGAGGTGGATAAAAGGTAAGCCCCGTTTCAAAGTAAACTATGTCCCTGCTCCCAATTATGCGCAAGGTAAAGTGATTCATAATGTCACTTCTGAATTTATAGAAAGCTATTGCTCTTCTGATAATAAAGATAGACAATATTTGTATTCTTCCCTTCCTTTGCAGAACATCGAACAGAAAAAAGAAATTATATTGGAAAAAGATGAGTTCTTTCTTTTGTCATACAATGAAAAGGTCATTCCGGTGGACATTGAACGGGAAAAAATTGAATATTGCCGTACTTTGGTTTATTGGCTTAATTGGACCAACCGTACTAAGAAATATTCTCTCTATAATGATGTGATAGAAAGAAGCATGCTGGTTTTGAAACTGATGTCTTACTATAACGGAGCCGTACTGGCCGCCCTTACTACCAGTTTGCCTGAATCCGTCGGCGAAGTACGTAATTGGGATTATCGGTTCTGTTGGTTAAGGGATGCCTCCATGTCTATCGAAACTTTGTTCCAGATAGGCCATATAGGGGCAGCAAGACGTTTTATGAAGTTCATACAGTCCACTTTCGTATCCAAGCACGAATCCTATCAGATAATGTACGGCATTCGGGGAGAAAGGCAGCTGACCGAGATTATTCTGGAGCATTTGTCCGGATATAAGAATTCCAAACCAGTACGGATAGGTAATGATGCTTACCATCAAAAGCAGAATGACTCGTTCGGTTATCTGATGGATTTGATTTACCAGTACTATCGGCTGATGCCCGGTACATTAGACGAAATAGAGGATATGTGGGAAATGGTAAAGAGCATTCTTTCCACGGTAATGGAAGATTGGAAGAAACCAGATAAGGGGATATGGGAAATCAGAGGAGAAAGCCGCCATTTTGTTTCATCCAAAGTGATGTGTTGGGTGGCTTTGGACCGTGGTGCAAAGATAGCTTCCATGCTCAATAAATACGGTTATAGTGAACGTTGGCAAAAGGAAGCTGACAAGGTATGGCAGGATGTAATGACATATGGATGGAAGGAAGAACTTCAAAGTTTCTCGCAGACTTATGATAATATGGCAATGGATTCCTCTTTGCTGTTGATGGAACCTTACGGTTTTATTGCAGCAGACGATATCCGATACCATAAGACAGTGAAGGCTGTGAAAAAAGCTCTTTTGCATAAGGGATTGATGTACCGGTATAACAGCGAAGATGATTTCGGGCTTCCTTCTTCGGCTTTTACCATTTGCACTTTTTGGCTGATACGTGCGCTTTTTGTTATCGGAGAAAAGGAAGAAGCCCGTTGTTTGTTTGATGATGTTCTGACATATTCCAATCATTTGGGGTTATTCAGTGAGGATATTGATTTTAATACGAAGGAACAACTGGGGAATTTTCCACAAGCTTATTCGCATTTGGCATTAGTCAATACGGCTATTCTGTTTGCAGAAGAAAATAAGAGATTGGCTTTTATCCGGCCGTAACGAGGAGGGGAACTTAATTAATACTGCAAATGGGAGCATTTTGTATTTGTCCTTCTTTCTTTCGTTTTTAATTCCATTGAATGATGATACCTTTCTTTTTTTATGTATTTTTGCATAAATAAAATTTCACTATTTCGGCAGTTGTTTTGTACTCATATCGCTGATATAGTTTAGGAACTCAAAATAAAGGATTATCATGTTACGGAAGATTAGACTGACTTTTGCAATGATTTGCTTTGCACTCATCACCTTGTTGTTCCTTGATTTTACGGGAACGTTGCATGGGTGGTTCGGCTGGTTGGCCAAAATCCAGTTTTTGCCGGCTGTATTGGCGCTGAATGTGGGAGTGATATTGTTTCTTGTAATTCTCACTTTGGTATGCGGGCGTATCTATTGTTCTGTGATTTGCCCCTTAGGGGTATTTCAGGATATACTGGCATGGCTGGGCCGGCAACCTAAAAAACGCAGGAAGCTTCCTTACTCTTATTCTCCGGCCTTATCTTGGCTGCGCTATGGCGTATTGGGTGTGTTTATCATTGCCTTGATTGCCGGAATTGGTTCATTGGCTGCTCTACTTGCACCCTATAGTGCATACGGACGTATTGCCAATAATCTTTTTCAACCTATATGGCAATGGGGCAACAATCTGCTTGCTTATCTGGCTGAACGGGCAGACAGTTATGCCTTTTATGAAACGGATGTATGGTTGAAGAGCCTGCCGACTTTTATTATAGCTGCCGCTACTTTGGCTGTGCTTGTTGTTCTGGCCGGACGCAACGGACGAACCTATTGTAATACGATTTGCCCGGTAGGAACGGTCCTGGGCTTCCTTTCACGTTACTCGCTTTTTCGCATCACAATAGATTCAGGAAAGTGCAACCAATGCAGTCTTTGTTCACGCAACTGCAAGGCAGCCTGCATCAACTTTAAGGAGCATCAGATTGATGCAAGCCGGTGTGTGGTTTGCATGAACTGCATTGAGAAGTGCAAGCATGGAGCCATTTCCTACAAGTATCATCCTTTCGGTAAACCTGCTGCGGGCAAGGCAGATTCGGAACAGATAAACGAAACCCGCCGCAGTTTTTTCACAGCAACGGCTCTGGTTGCAGCCACTTCTGTTTTAAAAGCGCAAGAAAAGAAAGTAGACGGAGGACTGGCAGCCATTGAAGATAAGAAGATTCCTGAGCGAAGCACTCCCCTCACTCCTCCCGGCTCATTGAGTGCCCACAATATGGCGCAACACTGCACGGCCTGCCAGCTCTGTGTGTCGGCATGTCCCAATCAGGTTCTTCGTCCTTCTGCTGACTTAAGGAAATTGATGCAACCGGAAATGTCATACGAACGCGGCTATTGCAGACCGGAATGTACAAAATGTTCGGAGGTATGTCCTGCAGGGGCTATCCGTCCGATAACCAAAGCTGATAAATCATCCGTTCAGATAGGGCATGCCGTGTGGGTAAAGAAAAATTGCATACCACTGACGGATGGTGTGCAGTGTGGCAACTGTGCCCGCCATTGTCCGACGGGAGCCATACAAATGGTGCCGAGTATATCTGAAGACAAGGATTCTCCAAAGATTCCGGTAATCAATGTGGAGCGTTGTATCGGCTGCGGGGCATGTGAGAATCTTTGTCCGGCCCGTCCGTTCAGTGCCATCTATGTGGAAGGACATGAAAGACATCGAATTATATAACAAAGTAGAATTGCTATAAGTATGGAAGAACATCATAAAAACAATATGAACCGTCGTGATTTCTTGAAGATAGTGGGAATTACAGCCGCCACATCTACTGCTGCCCTCTATGGATGTGGTTCTAAGGAAGGGAGCAGTGAAGGCAGTAAAGCGTTGGGCCCCATTCCGACGGATAAAATGACCTATCGTAGTTTTCCCGGTTTGGGGAGTGACAAAGTTTCTATTTTAGGATATGGCTGTATGCGCTGGCCTACCGTTCCTGCTCCGGATGGAAAAGGGGAAATGATAGACCAGGATGCTGTGAACGAACTGGTGGATTATGCCATTGCCCATGGTGTGAATTATTTCGATACGTCTCCGATGTATGTACAAGGATGGAGTGAGAAGTCTACGGGAATAGCTCTGAAACGCCACCCGCGCGAATCGTTCTATCTTGCCACCAAACTATCCAATTTTCATCCTGATACCTGGACTCGCGAGGGTTCCATCGCCATGTACCGTAAGTCATTCGAGGATATGCAGGTGGACTATATAGACTACTATCTGCTACACATGATTGGTGGCGGTGGCATGGAGCAATTCCGCAAACGCTACATAGACAACGGTATGATTGATTTTCTTGTCAAGGAGCGTGAAGCAGGACGCATCCGCCGTTTGGGATGGTCGTTCCACGGCGATATCGAAGTCTATGACTATGCCTTGCAGATGCATGACCGTGGTGAAGTTCATTGGGACTTTGTACAAATACAGTTGAATTATGTGGACTGGAAACATGCTTCGGGCAGCAACTTCAAGGCAGAGTATCTGTATGACGAGCTGGCCAAGCGTAAGATCCCTGCTGTCATTATGGAGCCTCTGCTGGGTGGGCGGCTCTCCAATGTCCCCGACCATATTGTGGCACGGCTGAAGCAGCGCGAACCCGAACGCAGTGTGGCGTCTTGGGCATTCCGTTATGCCGGTTCTCCCCAGGATGTACTGACAGTGCTGAGCGGCATGACTTATATGGAACATTTGCAGGATAACATCCGTACTTACTCTCCATTGGTACCACTCACGGAAGAGGAAACTCAGTATCTGTATGATACGGCAGATTTGATGATGGAGTACCCCACCATACCTTGCAACGACTGCAAGTACTGCATGCCTTGCCCGTATGGAATTGACATTCCTGCCATCTTGATACATTACAATAAATGTGTCAATGAAGGAAATGTGCCGGAAAGCAGCCAGGATGAGAATTATCGGAAAGCACGCCGTGCTTTTCTCGTAGGATATGACCGAAGTGTACCCAAACTGAGGCAGGCCGACCATTGTACCGGGTGCAACCAGTGTTCTCCGCATTGCCCGCAAACGATTGATATTCCCAAAGAACTGCATCGTATTGACAAATTTGTAGAACAGTTGAAACAAGAGACTTTATAAAATGGAGAGTATCATTGACATACTGCACAAGGGAGGATACTCTTGTGTTATGAAGAACCGGGAGGAAGTCCGTACTTTCACCCAACGGGGAGTAGCGGATTTGTATGATTTGTACCAGACAGATTCTGCATTTATGAAGGGGGCTACCATTGCCGATAAGGTTATAGGGAAAGGTGCCGCTGCTTTGATGGTACTGGGAGGCTTTAAAACGGTCTATGCCGATATAATCAGCACTCCTGCGCTGGCATTGCTGTGCGAAGCAGGAATTGAAACGACTTTTGCCCAAGAGGTTCCCCATATCATTAACCGTGACAAGACCGGCTGGTGCCCGTTGGAGACGGCTTGCATGGAGCTGAATACGGTAGAGGAGATGTATCCGGTGATTCAGAATTTTATATCAAGAATCAGGGCAAAATAGCAACAGCCTGCTCTCTTTCCCTGATTACCTGATGCCTTTCTCTTCCAGCATCTTGAAGTCTTCCTTGCGCATACCGACATCATCCAGTGTGCGGGCTTCATTGTGGTCGTTCAGATAGACTCTGGGTCTTTCGATAAACAGAGCGCTGGTGACAGATAAAGAGTCATTCCGGTATGGGGTCTCCACTCCACCTATTTCCAGCATTGTCTGGAAGAATGAGGCACTGGAAGATACATTCTTCTGCCTATTGGCTTGTGCGGCCTCCAATAACGATGGGTATCTCTGCCGGTAGTTGTCGGACATCCAAATAAAGAATGGCACATGTATCTGATAATAGGAAGGTACCGGTGAGGCATGCAGAAAGAGATGCCGGTTGTCATCGAAAATATCTTCTCCATGGTCTGAAGTGTATATCAAGGCAGAATTGACATGTTGTTTTTGAAGCATATCTATCAGACGAACCAGAAAATTATCCGTGTAGCGGATAGAATTGTCATAGGCATTGATCAGGTTGTCTTTGTATTTCACTTCCGCGTCAACGGGCATGTCCGGCAGGAAGAAAGCCTGCTCTGCCGGATAGCGCTCTTTATAATTGAAATGAGAACCGTAAGTGTGGAGAACTATAAATTGCCTGGAAACTCCTTTGCCCAGTTCTTTTGCTACCAGTTTCAACAGTTTGTCATCAGAGGGGTTGTAATTGGAATCCCCCACATCTTCTTTAATGAAATCATACGTGTCGGCTTCTTTGCCGAAGAAGTCTATAAATGAGTGGTTATAGCGCTGGTTCGAGAAAAAGGCGGTCTGATAACCGGCTTCCTTGAATGCTGTGATAATCCCTTTTTGATAATAGATGGAATCAAAACTGGAAGCACTGACCGGTGACAGCAACATCGGAACACTCTTGTGGGTGGTGTTTGATTCTGTCAGCACATGGCTGAAAGCTGTCAGTCCGCCAATGCCCGACAGTCCCGGGTTAGTTTCCCGTTCATAGCCGTACAAAGCCCAGTTGCATGCCCGTGAGGTTTCTCCCACCACCATTACATATACTTCCCTTTCATCAGCCTGATGAGTACTTCTAGCATGAAAGGTAAAATCTTTAGAGGTCTTGTGATAATTCCGCGTTTGGGCCGTCCGTTGAAAGGCAAGCGCTATGTTGTAGCATACGTTGGCAGGATACAGTTCGGATTTCAGCTCATACCGGTCATCTGTCAAATAAGCACTGCCTAAGGATAATATTCCGGCAGACAGCACATACAGAGTGCGACGGCGAGCTTGCTGGATGAATGCTTCGGACAGTCTGCGTTTGTGTACAATGGATATGGTTGCCAGAATTAATGCAGGTATATAGAGCACTACCACAATAACGATGGCAGGTATCAGATTATCCAGCAGTTCCAGCGCCTCGCTCGAATTGGTTGTCACCAGATTCAGAAACATATCCACTGCGATAATGGACTGACCGAAAAGATACAGCAATACAAGCTGGAAGGCTCCGAAGAAGATGAACGGAAATAGCAGCCAGAATGTCCTGCCACAGTTTCTCGACCAAGCCATTACAGCATAATATATAGAAAGGGGTAACAGGATATTACATATCTTTGCCGTCCATGATATGGGTTCTGTAAAGCATAGCACTACATTGGGCACTATCAGAATGACCAGAAACAGATAGAACAAATGTTCCTGATTGTCGAACCATTTTTTTATGTCTCTAAAAAGCTTCATTGATATTGAATATAAATCCGGTCTGGTGTTTGCCAAAACCTAAATCCAAACGTACGTTTACTCTCTTTTTGAACTCCCAGCGGTAGCCGAAACCATAATTAGGAAGAATATGCCTGGCCTCCAATTCCGAGAAATTCGGGAATATGGTTCCCGCCCCTACCCATACGGCAACTCCATTTCGCTTCCATACATGTTGGCGTAGTTCCAGCTGGGCATCCATTGCACACTTGTCACGGTAGCGCCCCTCATAATAGCCACGCATAGAATAGGAACTTCCCAATGTTGCCATCAGTCCCCAGGGTGGATTTCCGTAGTTCAGCAGAGTATGGAACTGGCCTGCCAACACCCCACCCTTCCACACGGACTGGTAATAGCTGGTCGTCAGTTCCGTATTGCTGAATGCGTATTTATTTCCCAAAAAGGCCGGACTGAAGCGCTGGTCTACCCGTAGGTAATATCCTTTATAGGCATTTGTCAGAAAATCGCGTGAATCATACAACAAGGAAAACCCCAAGCTCACGTTGGTGCTGCGCGCTTTCATTCCTTTCCATAATTCCGGTTTTTCAAAGTCATGCCCATACACGTAATCAAATGCTGTCATCGGACCGATATAAAAGTTACGTGCCATCCGGAACATGAAGTCCACCTTAACCTGCGCCTGAAAGCGGTCATATTCACTCTCATTGTCATCATTTGCTCCATTGTCATATCCTTGTCCCCAGTAAAGGCTTGGGAAAGAATAGAAATACAGATTGTAGTTCAACCGGTATTTGTCTTGGGGAAACAGATGGTTTCCACGTACTCCCAGCAAATAGAATCCCACCGTGGATACATCCCCATACAGAGAGACATTGGACGGAGGGAGAATACTATCGTTCCGGTCGGCACGGTAGAGTCCTGCCGCCACCAGTCCGATTCCAAATTTGGTGTCACTGGAATAATGAGGCCCGCCTATAATGCTGAAATCAAATTTCTTGTTTTTCTTTTCTTTGTTGGCATCGTTGAAGTAATTCAAAATTTTTCCGAAAAAACTGCGTTTCTTGGGAAACGAGTCTATCGGATACGTAGAAATTAAGTCCACAGAGGTTTTTGCTTCTGCAGGGTGTGTTTGTGCATGAACAGCCGTTTCTGTAATCAGCATCAATATTGGAAATATCCATTTTGTCAATTTAGTGTCCATTTGCTTGTAGAAAACTTCCGTGGCAAAGTTAGTTTTTATGTTCTTCATTACAACAATGTTACTGTTCTTTTTGTTTCCAATTTTTCTCTTTTAATGTTCATTTCTGCATTGCATGTGGGGTTCACTCTTTTTAACTACATCATTTATAGAACTTTCCTCGATTTATACTGTTATTTTAATATTACAAAGAACAACATGATATTGAATTAATGAAAACAGCAATGAACATTCTCGATAAAGAGGGGCAGAAACGATGGGTAATCGTAGGCGGTGGCTTCGATGGATTAAAGCTAGCACGAAAATTGAATACTTCGGAAGCCTTGTTCAACCGAACCAGATATTGGACAGCTTTGAACAGGCCCAGAGTACCTGTAATAAGGCAGTTTTCCGGTATGGGCTGTGTGGCTGTTCATCCATTTGATAAGTATTGTGGGTGTAAAAAACCGTCTTTCCATCTTCGTAGACTGGATGTGGAGTTACTTTACCTATGACCTGTCTTTACGGATTATCATCAAACCCTTGAAGCGGCAGTAAACTTTTATTGAGTAATATTTGTTATAGTTCATATACGAACTTAAAAATGAATGAATATGTTAAAACGACTCTTATTTCCCGTCAAACCGGACGGAACGGCAACATCTGCTATGCTATTAATTGCAAGAATTGTATTCGGTATATTATTAATGAACCACGGTATCCAGAAGTGGACTAACTTTCAAGAGCTGTCGGCTGTTTTCCCAGACCCATTGAGTGTAGGTAGCCCGTTGTCTTTAGGATTGGCTATCTTCGGTGAATTGGCATGCTCCATGGCATTCATTATAGGTTTTCTCTATCGTTTGGCTATGATACCAATGGTGTTTACAATGGCTGTTGCCTTTTTTGTAATTCATGGCAATGACCCGTTTGCCACGAAAGAGCTGGCTTTTGTGTACCTGGTAGTGTTCATATTGATGTATATCATAGGCCCGGGCAAGTTTGCCGTTGACCGTTGGATCGGAAAGGCTCTTTCTCAAAAAACTCATAGATAGACACTTCTGTTTTACTGAAAACAGATTTTAAGCTCAAATAGGATGTATTTTCGTAAAAAATCCTATATTTGCGGATGCTTAAAATAACTCAATGAGCTATAAAGCTATTAAACACAGTAAAATAAAAGAGTGATTATGAAAAAGTTCAATTTGAAGATGGCTGCGACCGTAATGATTTGCGGCTCGTTTTTTTTCAGTTCTTGTATCGGTTCTTTTGGACTGCATAGTAAACTGGTCAGCTGGAATCAAGGTATTGGTACCAAGTTTGTAAACGAACTGGTTTATCTGGCATTCAATATTGTCCCGGTATATGGCGTTTGCTATCTGGCCGATGCATTGGTCATCAACTCCATCGAATTCTGGAGTGGTTCAAACCCTATGGCCAGCATTGGTGATGTAAAGAAAGTGAAAGGTGAAAACGGTGACTACCTGGTAGAGATACTTGAAAACGGCTATTCTATCACCAAAGAAGGTGAGACCGCTTCTATGGAACTCATTTACAACAAAGAGTTGAATACTTGGAATGTTGTTGCCGATGGTGTCAGCACAGAATTGCTGCAAATGAACAATGACGGTACTGCACAAATGACTCTTCCGAACGGTGAGGAAATGACAGTGACACTGGATGCCCAAGGTGTGGCTGCAGCACGTCAAGCGACAATGATTGACAGCTATTACGCCTTTAAGTAATGGGATAATGGATAAATGATAATGGGTAAATGTATATGCTAATTATCCAGTATCATTTATCCATAGTCATTTATATTTTTAGAACGGATATCCCACAGCAAAGTGGAAAGCAAAATCACGGCTGAATTTAGGATGAATAATAGGATAGCGGTCTTTTTTCTTCTCATAAGCCGGATTGATGGCCTTCATACCTCCGTCGAAACGCAATACAAAGAAATCCAGGTCAAGACGCAATCCTAAACCATATGCCACGGCAATCTGCTTATAGAACTTGTCAAATTTAAACTGACCTCCCGGCTGGTCTTTATAATCCCGTATTGTCCAGATATTCCCGGCATCTACAAAGAGAGCCCCTCTGAATTTCCAGAATAACCGTGTGCGGTATTCAATGCTGGCATCCAGCTTGATGTCTCCCGACTGGTTCATGAAGTTATTATCGCCGGGGAAAGAACCGGGCCCCAAATCACGTACAGACCATCCGCGCACACTGTTGGCGCCACCGGAAAAGTAGCGTTTCTCAAATGGAAGCATTGTTGCATTGCCGTATGGAATGGCGATACCGGCACCAAAATGAAATGCCAATGAATTGCGGTTGTCAATGACCAGATTCTTGGCAAAGTCAAAATCGCCTTTCAGGTATTGGGCAAAAGGAATGTTTAATAAAGTGTATTCTCCCGATGCATTCTTCTTCATTCCTCCGAGCTTTGCCACAGCATACAACAAGTTGCCCGCCGATTCAAAATTGAGGCGGATGGTATAGGAATTTCCGATGCCGGAATTATTCATCAAAGCCTTTCCGGCACTGTTATAAATATAGCTATAGCCGGTGCGGACAATAAAACGGTCTTCATAATTATATTTAAGGATGTAGTTCTCGTCTTTCTCCAGATAATCCTCTTTAAATCTCTGGTCTATGCTGGGCATGTACAGATAATTGATGTCCAGTAAATCAATGCGATGCTGCGAACGCTGTTGTTGTACTCCCCATTTGTAGCTCCATCCGGCAGACGCCACAATACGTGTGAATTCAGGCCGCATCTGGTAGTTATATTGCAAGCCGAATTCTGTAGTAGCCCTTATCCTCCGTTTGAAATCGCTGGATACAAAGGGGAACATGAACTGTGGAAAGTTGATAGTTGCTTCCGCACCTAATTCTATATAGTCTTGATTTAAGGAGCTCTGCAAACCAGACACAGCCTCGTATGCCCCACGTAGCTTGAACATGAATGTTTCGGAACCTTTGAACATGTTGCGGTGCTGAAAAGCCACTGAAGCGGCAGCTCCCAAGTCACCGGCAGAGTTTGTGCCTTCCACTTCAAAGGATACGGACTGATGCTTGCCTCTGGTCAGCATCACATAGGCGTTGAGCTTTGCACTGTCACTCTGCTGTACTTCGAAAAAACGGATGTTGGTGTATTTCAGGGCTTGCAGGCGTCCGTAGTTGGAGTAGGTACGCTGCACGTTCTGCTCATTGTAGAGAGTCCCCGGAATGATGCGCAGATTGTTGGTCAGCACTTTGGGACGCAGATAAAGCTTGTCTTTGTAGTAGATGGGGAATCCTTTGTAGTGCAATGAATCATTTACCTCGATGCTGTTCAAGGCAGATGCCTGCAACACATTATAGTCTGTAATGAAACTCACTTTATTGATAGTGTACTGTTGGTGATTCTGCGGTGTATCCTCGTTGTGCTGCTTGTATGGAGCCAAATGCAACGTCAAATCTACCAGGTAAGAATTGCGGACAGTATCTGCGGTATAAGAGATGTACTCTTTATTGAACTTATAATATCCGTTCTGAAGCAGTTTGTTCGTGATACGCTGACGTTCTGCATCCAATACATTGACATCAAAATACATGCCTTCGGATAAGAGGGTTACTGCAGAATCCTGCCGCATGTATTCCTTTATTTTACTGTCCTGGATATCATATTTCAAGGTACGCACTTTATAGGGTTTGCCGGTTGTCACCTTATAGACTAACCTCATCTTTTTCTTTTTGACTTGGCGTATCGGTTCCACCAGAGCACCCATATAGCCCATATTCTGCACAGCTTTAGTGATCTCTTCCCTGGTCCGATTGGTTTCCTCCTCACTGTATATGACCGGGGCATCACCTAATTTCCTCAATGTACGGTTTATCCAGCGTGTAGAGTCCCGTCCGGACCAGTTGTAGACATACAACTGGGTCTTTATCAAACTGAACCACTTCGCATTGGGATTCTGGCGGATATACATGGAGAGATTAGATGGTTTTACTTCCTTATTGTCAGTATGTATACGCACTTCATCCAGCAAATACGAGCCGTCCGGCACATATTTGGTAGAAGAACAGGAAGCCAACAAAAGTACGATAGTAGTAAGTATCGCGTAGCGGAAACCTTTATCCATACCGAGTCATTAATTGCGCATAAACAGCTACAAATATACTTGTATTTTTTTGTTCCCGAAATAAAAAACGCCGGAAGAGTGCAGAGTTTTTGATTATATTGAAATAATCACGTATTTTTGTCAAATGATAACATGTGTATCCTATGGCATTAAGTAAAAACCGCATTAAATATATCCACTCGTTGGAGCAGAAAAAGAGCCGGAAGGCTGACAAGGTATTTCTGGCAGAAGGACCTAAACTCGTAGGGGATTTGTTGGGACATTTTCCTTGTCAGTTCTTGCTGGCAACTTCAGAATGGCTTTCCCGGAACCACCCTATCTCCACTGTAACGGATGTCACGGAAGTATCGGAGGAAGAACTTTCGCGTGCCAGCCTGCTAAAAACCCCCCAACAAGTGCTGGCTGTGTTCCGGCAGCCGGATGAGGAGACGGATATTTCCGTCATCAGTCACTCCCTCTGTCTGGCTTTGGATGATGTGCAAGACCCCGGTAACCTGGGAACGATTGTCCGCCTTGCCGATTGGTTTGGGATAGAGCATATATTCTGTTCGCCCAATACGGTGGATATCTATAATCCCAAAACAGTGCAGGCCACGATGGGAGGTATCGCACGCGTCAGACTGCATTATACTCCCCTACCCGAGCTCATCCGCTCACTGAAGGATATTCCAGTTTACGGCACTTTCCTGGACGGAGAGAATATGTACGGACAACCACTCTCGAAAAATGGGCTGATTGTGATGGGAAATGAAGGAAATGGCATCGGAAAAGAAGTGGAGGCACTCATCAACCGCAAACTATACATACCGAATTATCCCGCCGGCCGTGAGACCTCGGAGTCGTTGAACGTGGCTATTGCTACAGCAGTAGTTTGCGCTGAGTTCCGGCGTCAGGCTGCATTGTAGTAAAATCAAAAGGGAAAAACAACCAGGGAATCAAACAAGACAATTCTTCCTCGATAACCGGAGGGATTGCCGTCAGTATATTGCAGCACGTATCAAAACGAGGATAGTCTGTTTCCGCTTCCGTAAGCAAAGCTATGACTCCCGGTAGCCATTCCGTATTCTCCACCTCTTCTGTCAATGGGAAGATACGTGATACACACTGTCCTTCACCTATCTCCACCACATATTGTTTCAGATAGCCATGTCCGGGAAGAAACAGAAAATGAGAAGCGTAGCGTTTCATGCTTTCGGACGGGGACGTATGGTTCTGGGAGTCGTGGCATTTTCCTGCTCCTGAATTTTCAGAGGCTTCAATTTCTCTGGTTTCCCGATACTGTCTTTGCGAAGGGAGTCTGTGGCCTGCTGAAGGCTGTCCTTTGGGGCAATGACCAGACTGTCCGTGGCGTGATAGCGCATCAGTGAGATACGGTCTGCCAGCAAAGGCTGTGGAGTCTCCTGCTGCGGGTAATAGATGAACCCACGTATTTCCTTGATTTCTCCTAAGGTATCGGCAAACAAGGTGAGCGTTTCCACACCTGTGCCTTGTACTTTCCGAATGGCACTGATGACACTGTCATTCTTCTCATAAAGAACCTGCATCGCCATCAACGGAGCATGTATGCTGTCCGGTGCACCGTTGTGAAAACGGAAGCGCACGCTCCAGCGCAACGTGTCACGGTCGTGGAAATTGGTGTCTGAAGGCAACGTAAACGTTATCTTGTTGTCCAGGGGCATGCCCGTCAACTGATAGATATGCTGCCATATCCACACGTCGATACTGTCTCCGGGAAGTGATTCTTTCGGCTTGTTGTCACGCAGGGCAATCAAGTGGTTGATACCGTCTCTTTCGGCTTTCAAGCGTACATTCACTTTCTCGTAGATTTTGGTAAGTACTTCCGGATTACGGGCAAACCAGACCATAGAAGAGTCGAAATCGGCCTGAGTGATGCCATATTTCTTGAAAACCGATTCAATGTAAAGAACCCGCTTATAGCTTTCGTTATACGGTACTTCTTCACCCATAGCTTTGGCTATGTGATAATCGTAAAGCACGTTTTCCATCTTGGCATCCGGAAGGACGGTCTCAGGTCTTTTCACCTTACAAGCCGTCAGACTGAATGCCAGAAGGACTACGCTACACCATTGAATTCGATTTATTCCTTTCATGATTTCTTTATGGCTGCGTGATAGGCATCATTGAAATCCTTATTATAGAACAACAGCAATGCAATCATACCACAGCTGATTGCTGCATCTGCAAAATTGAATATCGGGCTGAAAAAAATAAAGTGTTCACCACCGACGAACGGCATCCATGTGGGCCAGTTTGTATCTATGATAGGAAAATAGAACATATCTACCACTTTGCCGTGAAACCAGGAAGCATATCCTCCCCCTTCAGGCAGGAAAGAAGCTATCTGCGAATGAGTGCTTTCATTAAACAGTACACCGTAAAAGACGCTGTCAACAATGTTACCCAAAGCTCCCGTCAGGACTAAAGACACACAGACGATGAATCCCGTCTTCATTCCCAGCTTCACGAATTTATGCAGAAACCAACCTATCACCGTCACCGCAACAATACGGAACAAGGTGAGAAACAGTTTGGCGAATATTTCCATACCGAAAGCCATGCCACTATTCTCAGTAAAGTAGATGTAGAACCAATCTGTGATTCGGATGCTCTCGTGCCAGTACATGTGAGTCTTAATCCAAATCTTGATAATCTGGTCTATAATCAATACCGAGAATATAATGAGTAAGGCTATCCGTCCTTTCGTAAAGAATTTACCCATTTTTATTTCTTGCCGTTGTTTTTAGCTTCGATGCTCAGAGTGGCATGGGGCACTGCACGAAGGCGCTCTGCCGGTATCAGTTTGCCGGTTTCGCGGCAAATGCCATATGTTTTGTTCTCAATGCGCACCAAAGCAGCCTGCAATCCTTGGATGAACTTTAACTGGCGTTGGGCCAGACGTG
>ENA-OPVK01000993-OPVK01000993.1-human-gut-metagenome-genome-assembly--contig:-NODE-993-length-18504-cov-4.497371_pt1 | contig 18504 bp, 14 predicted proteins | sample MGYA00241495_ERZ501982 | MGnify/ENA primary metagenome ERZ501982 (study PRJEB25962, sample SAMEA2042002) | human gut metagenome | biome: human gut; feature: human-associated habitat; material: faeces...
TGCCGGACGGCAGCATCCACACCTTCAGCCGGGGCGGCAGCGACATCACCGGTGCGCTGGCGGCGGCGGCGCTGGACGCCGACGTGTATGAGAACTGGACGGACGTGTCCGGCTTCCTGATGGCCGACCCCAAGATCGTAACCGACCCGCGGCCCATCGAGCGCATTACCTACGCCGAGCTGCGTGAGCTGAGCTACATCGGCGCGCAGGTGCTGCACGAGGGCACCGTCTCCCCGGTGCGGGAGAAGAACATCCCCCTGAACATCCGCAACACCAACCAGCCGGAACACCCGGGCACCATGATACGGGAGGCCTTCGACGACACGGCGGCGGAGCTGCAGGAGAGCAGCATGATCACCGGCATCGCCGGAAAGAAGGGCTTTTCCGTCATCACCATGACCAAGAACGGAATGTCCTCGGAGCTGGGCGTTATCCGCCGGGTGCTGGAGATATTGGAGCGCTATCACATCAACGTGGAGTACATCCCCTCCGGTATCGACTCGGTATCGCTGGTGGTGGAGGCGGCCAAGGCCGCGCCGTATCTGTATCAGGCACTGGGCGACATGGAGAAGGAGATCAAGCCCGACAGCCTGCACGTTACCGACGGTATGGCCGTGGTGGCGGCCGTGGGCCGGAAGATGGCCTTCCAGCCCGGTTCCTCCGGCAAGATCTTCGCCAAGCTGGGCGAAAACGGCATCAATATCCGCATGATCACCCAGGGGCCAGAAGAGCTGAACATCATCGTGGGCGTGGACAGCGCCGACTTTGAGAAGGCTATCCGGGTGCTGTACAACAGTTTTGTAAAATAAAGTGCGTCTCCTGCGCCCATACTTCGCCGCAGCGGCTTGCCGTACACAAAGTCGATGCGCCGCATCTGAACGCAGGATACACCGCTTATTCGATATCGAGAAAAGGAGTACATCATATGAAAAAGTATAAAGTTGCTATTCTGGGCGCCACCGGCGCGGTGGGCCGCGAGATGATGAAGGTACTGGCCGAGCGCGATTTCCCCATCGAGGAGCTGCACCCGCTGGCGTCAGCCCGGTCTGTGGGACAGGCCATCCACTGGAAGGGCCACGACCTCCCCGTGGAGCTGGCCTGTGACGAGGCCTTCAAGGGCATGGACATCGTGCTGGGCGCGGCGGAGAACGACATCGCCAAGCAGTTCGCCCCGGCCATCGTCAAGGCGGGCGCGGTGTTCGTGGATAACTCCAGCGCCTTCCGCATGGACCCGGATGTGCCCCTGATCGTGCCGGAGATCAATCCGGAGGACGTGAAGAAGCACAAGGGCATCATCTCCAACCCCAACTGCACCACCATCGTCTCGCTGGTGGCCATCAACGCCCTGAACCACGACAGCCCCATCGAGAGCATTGTGGCCAGCAGCTACCAAGCGGTGTCCGGCGCCGGCGGCCCCATCGAGCTGATGGACGAGGTGGAGCTGCTGCGGGAGGGTAAGCCGGTGGAGCCCAAGGTGTTCCAGTACCAGATCGCCTACAACGTCATCCCCCAGATCGGCGGCGAAGCCTTTGAGGGCTACACCTCCGAGGAGATGAAGATGCAGAACGAGGGCCGGAAGATCATGCACCTGCCGGAGCTGAAGGTCAGCTGCACCTGCGTCCGCGTTCCCGTGGTGCGGAGCCACAGCGTGTCCATCGTGGTGCGGACCAAGGAGAAGATCAGCGTGGAGCGCGCCCGGGAGCTGATCGCCGCCGCCCCCGGCTGCCGGCTGGTGGATGACCTGGCCAACAAGCGCTATCCCATGCCGCTGGAGACCAGCGACCAGGACCTGGTGTTCGTGGGCCGTATCCGGGACGACCTGACCAGCGACAACGGGCTGAACATCTGGTGCTGCGGCGACCAGGTACGCAAAGGCGCGGCCACCAACGCCGTGCAGATCGCCCAGCTGCTGATCGCGGAGTAATTGTAAACAAAGTGAGGCCGCCCGGAGGGCGGCTTTACTTTTGGCGCAAAACCATATATAATGGGGAAAAGTCTATTCCCGGAGGAAGTCCTATGAAACGATGGAAGCGGGGCGCGGCCATGCTGCTGTGCCTGTGTATGATGACGGCGCTGCTGGCCGGTTGCGGCCGCGGCCGCAGCGGCGAGAGCACCGCGTCGGTGGTGATGACCGGCAGCGTGTCCACGGTGGACCCGGCCTATGCCGCCACACCGGCGGAGCGCACCCTGGTGCTGCACCTGTTCGACAACCTGTACCGCTGGACGGCGGAGGGCGCGGTGCCCGCAGCGGCCCACGCCTACGACTGCACGGACAACGAGGACGGCACGCAGACGTACACGTTCCACCTGCGGCGCGACGGCAAGTGGTCCGACGGCAGCGACGTGACGGCAGAGGATTTCGTGTACGCCTGGCGGCGGCTGACAGCACCGGAGACGGGCAGCCAGGAGGCGGAGATCCTGTCCATAGTGGCGGGCTATGAGGACGCCCACGCGGGCGACCCGGAGGCGCTGGGCGTATACGCCGAGGACGAGCACACCTTCGTGGTGACGCTGAGCACGATGTGCCCGTACTTTGTGGACGCGGTGTGCACAGCGGCGGCCACCATGCCGGTGCAGCAGAAGGCTGTGGAAGGCGGCGAGGGCTGGAGCGCCAGCCGGACGTGGTTCGTGGGCAACGGGCCGTACCGCCGCACCGGCGATTGGAGCGACAGTCTCTTCGCCACGCTGGTGAAGCAGGAGGACCACTATAACGCGCGGCAGGTGCGCGCGGACCGGATCGAGATCCGGTTCAAGAGCGCGGCGGAGGCCGCCAAGGACGCGGGCACCGCAGACGCGGTCATCGGTGCGGCAGGAGAGGACGGCACCTACGGCGGCAGCAGCACCGTGGGCGTGCTGCTCATCAACCAGATGGCCACCAACATGGACCGGACGGAGCTGCGGCAGGCCATGAGTCTGGTCATCGACCGGGATGCGGCGGCCGGCGCTCTGGGCGCGGACTATGCCGCCGCGGAGGGGCTGGTGCCTCACGGCATACGCACTGCCGGGGGCGAGGAGTTCCGGGCGGTCAACGGCGCGGTGATCGACTGCGAGGCGGATACCTACACGGACCGGTGCAGTCAGGCGCTGGAGCTGATGACGCAGGCGGGCCTGCGGCGGCCGGAGGCGCTGATAAGCCTGGGGACGGTGACGCTGCTGTACCGGAATACGCCGGCGCAGACGGCGCTGGCCCAGCGGCTGCAGAAGGTGTGGCAGGAAAAACTGGGACTGAGCGTGACCCTGCAGGGTGAGGATGCGGAGACGTATCAGCAGCTGCTCAGCAGCGGCGCGTTCACCCTGGCCCTGACGGAGCTGGACGCGCTGTACAACGATGCATCAGCCTATCTGGACCTGTGGCGCAGCGGCGACACGCGGAACTACGCGCTGATCTACATGAACGCCTATAACATTCTGATGCGGGTGGCGGCGGCCAGCACCTCCGCCGAGGCGCGGGACGCCTATTTGAAGGATGCGGAGTGGCTGCTGCTGGACACGGCCAACGTGATACCGCTGTATGAGAAGGAGCAGGCCTACGCCCTGCGCGGCGACGTGACCGGCGTGGTGTCCGACGGCATGGGTGCGTGGTACTTCGGCGCACTGTGGCGCGTGGAGCAATAAGTGAAAAACGCCCGGACCAACAGGCGTTAAACGCCTGCCCGCTATACTGTACAGAGAAAGCGCATATTTCCGGCCCCACAGCAGAGAGGAGCGATCATACAGATGATAGAAAAAGCCGAGGTCACAGCACTTTTGCAGCAGCTCACGGCCATCAAAAGCGAATATTTCCACGAGGACGAGATCATGGCCTTTGCCAGAGACTGGCTGTGCCGGCAGGAACTGCCCGCACAGCTGCACGAATACCACGATGCCAAGGTCACAGATTTCCATGGAAAAAATGTCATCGCCGTTATCGACGGCGGCAGACCCGGACCGGTCATCTGCCTGAACGGCCATCTGGACACCGTGCAGCTGTGCGGCGGTTGGACCCGCGATCCCTACGGCGAGCTGGACGGCGACAGGCTCTATGGTGTGGGCGCGCTGGACATGAAATCCGGCTGCGCCGCGCTGATGGTCACGGCTGCCCGCTTCGCCGCCGCCCACAAGACCTTCGCCGGGAAGATCAAGCTGGCGCTGGTCTCTGACGAGGAGGGCCCCTACGGCCTGGGCACCAATGCCCTCATCGAGGACGGCTATCTCTCTGACGTGGACTTCTCCATCATCACCGAGCCCAGCGCCGGCTTTGACGGCAAGCCCTTCCCCGATGTCTGCCTGGGCGCCCGGGGCGGCTATGGTCTGGAGATCCGCTTCTACGGAAAGTCCGCCCACGCAGCCAACCCGGGAAAGGGCCACAGCGCTCTGCTGGACGCGGCCAAGGTGGCGCAGGCCCTGGAGCAGGTGGACTATGTTGAGGACCCGCACCTGGGTAAGGGCACCTGCTGCGTGGTGGGCATCAATGCCGACGGCGGCGCGTGCAGCGTGCCGGACTTCGCCGTGCTCCGCCTGTTCTGGCACATCGTGGTGGGCGAGAGCCCGGACACCATCGTCCGCGAGATCGAAAAGGCCGTGCAGCGCGCCGGTATCACCGGGCGGTACGAGATCTGCTTCCGCGAAGCACCGTCTGAGGGCTCCCGGGGCTTCATGCCCTACACCGTCCCCCAGGACGAACCCATGACCGTCTCCCTGCTGGAGTCCATCCGCAAGGTCACCGGCAAGGAACCCACCATCTCCTACTTCGCCAGCATCGGCGACTTCAACTACCTGGGCACACGGCTGGGCGCGCCGGCCATCATCTTCGGCGCCGACGGCGAGAACTATCACAGCAGCGACGAATACGTCCTGCTGGACTCCGTCCACCAGACCGCCGAGGCCGTTTACGACTTCCTGGAGAAAACGCTGCTGCCCTGAGCAAGCAAAACCACCCCCGGCGAGGAGCCGGGGGTGGTCTGTTTTTCAGAAGGTCATCTCCAGCCCGCACTTCAGCTGGTGCAGCCTGTCGCCCAGGACCGTCTCCATCATGCCGCAGGCCCTCTCCCGGGTGCAGCGGCGGCGCAGGCGTACCGCACGGCCAATTCCACTCTTGCGCTCCGCCATTTTTCGCGGTAGAATAGCACCACAAAAAAGGAGGGCAATGCCATGATCTATCGTGATTTTCAGGACCTGCACCTGTCCCTGCTGGGCTTCGGCACCATGCGCCTGCCCACCACGGCGGACGGCGCCATCGACGAGGACACCACCCAGGCGATGGTGGACTATGCGCTGGCCCACGGCGTCAATTATTTCGACACCGCCTGGGCCTATATGCAAAATCTGTCCGAGACGGTGGTAGGCCGCTGCCTGAAAAAGCATCCCCGGGACAGCTTTTACCTGGCCACCAAATACCCCGGCCATACGCTCACCTGCGACCCGGACCCGGCGGACACCTTTGCCCAGCAGCTGGAGAAGTGTCAGGTGGACTACTTCGATTTCTACCTGCTGCACAACGTCTATGAAAACGACGTGGATATCTACACCGACCCCAAGTGGGGCATTATCGACTATTTTGTGGAGCAGAAGCGCCTGGGCCGCATCAAGCACCTGGGCTTTTCCACCCACGCGGACCTTCCCTGCCTCACCGCTTTTCTGGAGCGCTATGGCAAGGAGATGGAGTTCTGTCAGATCCAGCTGAACTATCTGGACTGGACCATCCAGCGGGCCAGGGAGAAATACGAGCTGCTGGAAAAGCACCATATCCCCGTCTGGGTCATGGAGCCGGTCCGCGGCGGCAAGCTGGCCGCCCTGGATGCCGACAGTGAACAGCAGCTCCACGCCCTCCGCCCCAACGCCAGCATCGCCTCCTTCGGCTTCCGCTGGCTCCAGGGACTGGATAACGTCCACATGGTCCTCTCCGGTATGTCCGACATGGCGCAGATGGCGGATAACGTGGCCACCTTCGAGCGCCTTGACCCCCTCTCCCCCGCTGAGGAGGCGATCCTCTTTGCTGCGGCGGATAAGATGAAGAATTCCATCCCCTGCACTGCCTGCCGCTACTGCTGTGACGGCTGTCCCCAGCAGTTGGATATCCCGGATCTGCTGCACAAGTACAACCAGCTCCGCACCGGCAGCGGCAGCACCATCAAGATGCAGCTGGACGCGGTGCCCGCGAACAAGTGGCCTCACGCCTGTCTGGGCTGCGGTGCCTGCGCCGCTGTCTGTCCCCAGAAGATCGTCATTCCCGACGAACTGGCAGCCTTTGCCGCCGAGCTGGACAAGCTGCCCGACTGGGTGGAGGTCTGCCGCCAGCGGGCGGAGGCCGAGGCGCGGGAGCGAGCCTCCCGCGGGCTGTAAGCGCACAAGAAGAAGTCCCTCCCGGCGGGAGGGACTTCGTTTGTTTACACCTGATATTTCGCCGCGCAGCGTTGGTACTGCTCCCGGAAGTCCGGGTCCCGGCGCCGCGCCGCATCCAGCGTGGCGTGCATATTCAGGTCGTGGTGGGCGGCGTCGATCACGCACCCGGCGATATTGGAGCAGTGGTCCGAGGTACGCTCCAGATCCGTCAGCAGGTCGGACCAGACAAAGCCTGCCTCGATGCTGCACTGGCCTTGCTGCATCCGCAGGATATGTCGGGTACGCAGCTGCTCCTTCAGATCGTCGATGACCTGCTCCAGCGGCTCCACCTGGCGGGCGGCGGTCATATCCTGCTGCCGGAAAGCGTCCAGCGCCCGCATGAGGATATCGTTGACCGCGGCGGACAGCACGCTCAGCTCCCGCTTCGCCTCGTTGCTGAAGGCCAGCCCCTTCTCCCGCAGCTCCTCCGCCGACTCCAGCACGTTCACCGCATGGTCGGAGATACGCTCAAAATCGCCGATGGCCTTCAGCAGCTCCGCGGACTCCTCGCTCTCCTGCTCACCCAGCTTCTGGGCGCTGAGCTTTACCAGATAGGTGCCCAGCACGTCCTCGTAGTGGTCGCAGCGGCTCTCATCCTCCCGGATGGCGGAGGCCAGCGCTTCGGTGTAGTGGTCAAAGCTCCGCAGGGCGTTTTGCAGCGCCCGCACGGCAACCTCCGCCATCTCGCAGGTGACGACCCGGCAGCGCTCCAGCGCCACGGCCGGTGTGGTCAGCAGGCGCTGGTCCAGCTCCACCGTTTTATCGGCCGCGTGGGCCTTATCCGGCACCAGACGGATAGCCAGCTTCTCCAGCAGGTCGCCGCAGGGCAGCAGTATGGCCGTACACAGGATATTGAACACCGAGTGGGCCACAGCGATACCCGCCATAGACGCCGCATTGTTCAGCAGTACCGGGGCAAAGATGGCCTTGACGATGCAGAACACCGTCAGCAGCACCGCCACGCCGATCACATTGAACATCAGATGCACCACGGCCGCCCGCTTGGCGTTTTTGTTGGTGCCGACGCAGGAGATCAGCGCCGTGACGCAGGTACCGATGTTCTGGCCCATGATAATGGGCACCGCGGCGGCGTAGCTGACCTGGCCGGTAGAGGCCAGCGCCTGCAAAATACCCACCGAGGCGGAGGACGACTGGATGATCGCCGTCAGCACCGCGCCCACCAGCACGCCCAGCAGCGGGTTTGTAAAGGCCAAAAACAGCTCTGCAAACCCCGGCACGTCCTTCAGCCCCGCCACCGCGGCGCTCATGGTGTCCATGCCGAACATCAGCGTGGCAAAGCCCAGCAGAATGGAGCCAGTCTCCTTTTTCCGACTGTCCTTGCAGAACATATAGAAAATAATGCCGATCAGCGCCAGCACCGGCGTAAAGGCGGTGGGCTTCAGCAGCTGCACCCACACGCTGCCGCCGTCAATACCCGCCAGGCTCAGCAGCCAGGCCGTCACCGTGGTGCCCACGTTGGCACCCATGATAACATTGATAGCCTGCCGCAGGGTCATCAGCCCGGAGTTCACGAAGCCCACCACCATGACGGTGGTGGCCGATGAGCTCTGAATGATGGCGGTGATGCCCAGTCCGGTCAGGAAACCGGCACCCACGCTGCCGGTCATTTTATCCAGCAGCGTCCGCAGCTTGCCGCCGGCCCGGCGCTCCAGCGCCTGGCCCATGAAATTCATGCCGAACAGAAACAGGCACAGCCCGCCCAGCATGGTCAGCGCATGAAAAATATCCATTTTCTTTCCCTCAACTTTACATTTTCTCAGATGTCACCTTATTGTCCATCTACATTGTACGGTATAAATGTCAAGTTCGCAGGCCATCTTTTGTAAAATCCATGTAAAACAGCGCAAAAAGAAGCACCCGTACGGGTGCTTCTTTTTTATGCTTCTTTTACCGCTGGCCCTTGTCGTAGGGGATACCCTCCGCCTTGGGTGCGCGGGATTTCTTGGATGTGAAGGCCAGCACCACCAGCGTGATCAGGTACGGCAGCATACGGTACACGTGGGAGCTGATGCCGATCTCCGCCAGCCAATACACGCCGTCGCCGTTGATATCCAGGCTGGAGTACGCCGCGGCGATACACTTGAACAGGCCGAACAGCAGCGACGCCCCGGCGATGTTCAGCGGCTTCCAGTTACCGAAGATCATAACGGCCAGCGCCAGGAAGCCGAAGCCCGCCACATCGCCGTTGGCCGTGCAGTTGGCCGTGGTCAGGGCGTAGACAAAGCCGCCCATGCCGGCCAGCGCGCCGGAGATGGTCGTACCGGCATAGCGCATCTTGTACACGTTGATACCCACGGAGTCCGCCGCCTGGGGATTTTCACCGCAGGAGCGCAGCCGCAGGCCAAACCGGGTCTTGTACAGCAGGATCGACAGCACCACGAAAATGATGATGCAGACATAGGTCGCCAGATACACCTTGTGCAGGAAGGTATTGCCCAGGAAGCCCAGGTCGTCCGTTTTTGCGTAGCCCAGAGTGGTCTTCTTGATCATGAACCAACTGGCCGCATCGCCGGTGGCCATTTGCAGGGTGTTCTGGTTGGCGATGATGCGGATGAGGAACAGCACCAGGGCCGGAGCCATCAGGTTCAGCGCCGTACCGCCGATGGTCTGATCCGCCCGCAGATTTACGGAGGCAAAGCTCAGCAGCAGGGAGAAAATAGCGCCGAATATGGCCGCCACCAGCATAGCCAGCAGCTCAAACCCCTGCAAAGCCACCCAGTCGCCGGCAGCCTTGGCCGCGTCGTAGACGTGGTTGGTCTGCATGATGTTCACGAACAGCACGCCGATAAACGCGCCCAGGATCATAATACCTTCCAACGCCAGGTTGATGATACCGCTGCGCTCAGCGAACACGCCGGCCAGCGCCACGATCATCAGGGGAACGGCGTAGATCATGGTCTGTTGGATCAGAAATGTCATGCCTGCTCCCCTCCTTCCTCCGGCTGCTCAGGTACCTGCGGTGCTTCCTCCGTCGGTATGTCCGGTATGTCCTCCGGCGGCGCATCCAGTGGCTGTGTCTCCGCCTCTGCCGGTATATCCGCCGTGGTGGTCTTGTTGGCCTCCACGACGAGCTTCTTTTTCCGTCCGGTCAGCATCATCTGGATGAGCAGAGAGAAGGCGGACAGGTACACGATGACGGAGATGATCACGTCGGTGATGTACTCGTTGTAGGCAGTCAGGTTGGTCAGCTGCAGACCGACGATATCCAGCATGGCCATGAAGATGCCGGTGAAAATGACCGCGATGGGGTTGTTCACCGCCAGCAGGGCCACGGGGATTCCGTTAAAGCCCACGCCGGGCAGGGCCTGATAGGTGTTCCAGTAGAACTCGGTGTTGCCGCTGAGCCAGTACAGCGCGGCGCCGGCGCCGGCCAGCGCGCCGGCAATGGCCATGGACAGCACGATATTGCGCTTATCGGGGATACCGGCGTAGCGGGCCGCATGGCGGTTGGCGCCGCAGGCCTTCAGCTCATAGCCGAACACCGTCTTCTCCATGATAATGTACACCACGATGGCCAGAATGATGGCCACCAGAATACCGGCATTGACCTGGGAGCCGGGGAACAGCTGATCCAGTCCCAGCTTGGGTGTGGCCACACCGTTGAAGGTGGTCTTGTAGATGTAACCGGACTTCGTGCCCTCTGTTACGTTCTTGAAGCTGCTGATATCAAACATCCAGGTGACAAGATTGGCTGCGATCCAGTTGGTCATGATGCAGGCCAGCACCTCGTTGATATTCAGCAGCGCCTTCAGCAATCCGGGGATCGCACCCCACAGGGCGCCAGCCAGCATACCGCCCAGAAAGGCCAGCAGCCAGATGATGCCCACGGGCACGGACTCGGAGGGGATGCCCAGCGCGACGGACAGCGAGACAAGCGTACCCATCAGATATTGGCCGGGTGCGCCGATATTGAACAGGCCCGTCTTGAAGGCCACCGCCACGGAAAGGCCGGTCATGATCAGCGGCATGGCGCGGAAGAGCATATTGCCCACATTCTGGGCGTTAAAGCCCCAGGTCAGCGCGCCCGCAGCGTCGCGCCCTGTGCTGAGGATGCCGGCAAAGATCAGCCGGACGCCCTCCCACATACCGGTAGTGGTGATCTTCTGCTCCGCCAGGCCCACAATAATGACCACGATGCTGCCCAGCAGCAGGCCGGCCAGGATGGACAGCAGAGAGGCCAGGACCTTCTTGGTGCCATTCTTGGCATACAGATCTGTCAGTTTTTGCTTCACGCCGTCTCACCCTCTTTCTTGTCCGCCCGCTTGGCACCGGCCATATAGAGGCCCAACTCCTGCACGGTGATCTGCTTCGGGTCGAACTCACCCACGATCTCACCCTCGTACATGACCAGGATGCGGTCGGAAAGGCTCATGACCTCGTCCAGCTCCAGGGATACCAGCAGCACTGCCTTGCCGGCATCACGCTGCTTCACCAGTTCCTTGTGTACGTTTTCAATCGCGCCCACGTCCAGGCCGCGGGTAGGCTGGACCGCCACGATCAGCGGCTTGTTGCGGTCCACCTCGCGGGCGATGATCGCCTTCTGCTGGTTGCCACCGGACATACTGCGGGCGGTGGTCACGGGGCCCTGTCCGCTGCGGATATCGTATTCCTCGATCAGCCTTTCGGCGTAGGCACGCACTGCGTCCTTCTTGATAAAGCCGCCCTTTTCGAATTCCGGCTCCTTATACCGCTGCAGCACCAGGTTCTGCTCCAGCGTAAAATCCAGCACCAGACCGTGCTTGTGCCGATCCTCGGGGATGTGGCTCATACACTCTCCACGGCGACGGATGCTGGCGTGGGAGATATCCTTGCCGCACAGCGTCACCGTGCCGCCATTGCTCTTATCCAGGCCGGTGAGCGCGTGAATGAACTCCGTCTGTCCGTTGCCGTCGATACCGGCGATACAGAGTATCTCGCCGGCGCGTGCATCAAAGCTGACGTGGTCCACGGCATTGCGCTTGTGGGTGTGAGAGGGCACGCACAGATCCCGGACCTTCAGCACCACATCCGTGGGCTTGGCCGGCTCCTTTACGACCTCCAGCTGCACCGGGCGGCCCACCATCATGTTGGACAGCTCCTGCTTGTTGGTGTCGCAGGTGTTCACGGTACCCACATAGCGGCCCTTACGCAGAACCGTCACCCGGTCCGCCACCGCCATGATCTCGTTGAGCTTGTGGGAGATGAAGAGGATGGATTTCCCCTCCGCCGTCAGGTTCTTCATAATGGCCATCAGCTCGTCGATCTCCTGGGGCGTCAGCACGGCGGTGGGCTCGTCGAAGATGAGGATCTCGTTGTCGCGGTAGAGCATCTTCAGGATCTCGGTACGCTGTTGCATACCCACAGTGATATCCTCCACCTTGGCGTCCAGGTCCACGTGCAGGCCGTACCGCTTGGAGAGCTCCTCGACCTTCCTCCGCGCTTCCTTTTTCTGCAGGAAGCCGCACTTCGTCGTTTCGGCGCCCAGAATGATGTTGTCCAGCACGGAGAATACCTCCACCAGCTTGAAGTGCTGGTGGACCATGCCGATACCCAGTGCCGTGGCATCGTTGGGATCGTTGATCTTCACCGTCTGGCCGTTCTTGCGTATCTCGCCCGCCTCGGGCTGGTACAGGCCGAACAGCACGCTCATCAGCGTGGATTTGCCGGCGCCGTTTTCGCCCAGCAGCGCGTGGATCTCTCCCTTTTTCAGTTGGAGGGTGATATCGTCGTTGGCCTTGATGCCGGGGAACTCCTTGGTAATGTGAAGCATCTCGATCACATACGAGGGAGTCTTATCCATGCCGCCACCTACTTTCCTCTATTATTTTGCCTAATGGCGATAAAGGCATAAATTTATTATATAGCATATATGCACAGATTGCAAGAAAAACAGCGGCGTTTTACTCCTCGCATCACGCGCTTGACGCAAAAAAAGAGACGCCCGTAGGCGTCTCTTTTTTTGTTAAGTACGTTCCGATTACTTGACCAGGTTCAGGGTCAGGCTGTCGGTGCTGTCCAGCTTGGAGTAGTCGTTGTCGACGACCAGAGAACCATCGGCCATCTTGGCCAGCATGGCGTTGTAGTCGTCCACAGTCCACTTGGTCAGGGACCAGGTAGCGGTGGGCAGGCCCACAGCGTTGTCCTTGGCGCCCAGGGTCACGAAGGTGCCGCCGATCTCGTCGAAGGAACCGTCATAGACCTTGCCGCAAGCCCACTGCACGGAGGCGGACAGGCCCTTCATAGCGGAGGTGATAACGGTATCGGACTGGCTGGACTGGTCAACGTCCACGCCCACCACGGCGCCGTCGTTAGCGGCAGCGGCAGCGGCGACAGACTGGAACATATTACCGCCGCAGGCGAAGATGACCTCGGTGCCGTTCTCATACCAGCCGGAAGCCATGGTCTGCAGCTCGGTGGAAGCGGAGAAGGAAGCGCCATACAGCCAGGAGTAGTTCATCTCGACCTTCACGCCCATCTCAGCAGCAGCAGCGGAAGCGCCCTGCACGAAGCCGTAGCCGTAACGGCAGCGGGGTTGTCGCCGCCGCCACCACCGGTGAAGCCCAGCTTGGTGTAGCCTTCCTTAACAACAGCGTAACCGGCCAGATAGCCGCACTGCTCTTCCTGGAAGCAGATGCCCAGAACGTTCTTCAGGGCGGTGCCGTCCTCGAGGGTCACAGCGCTGTCGCGGTCCACGAACACGAACTTGACATCGGTGAACTCAGCAGCGGCCTTGGTCAGGGCAGTGGCCTGCATAAAGCCGGCAGCCACGATGACCTTGGCGCCGCCCTCGGCAGCAGCCTTCATGGCATCGTAACGGTCGTCATCGGTAGCCTGGTCGCCGTTGGCGGGCTGATAGTACTTGTAGCTCAGGCCGTTGTTGGCAGCGTACAGCTTCACGCCGTCGAAGGTGCCCTGGTTGAAGGACTTATCCTTCAGCTGGCCCACGTCGGTGACGAAAGCGATCTCGTACTTGCCATCCTCGGAGGTCATCTCGTCGGCGATCTCGTCGGCGTTGGTGATCTCGGTGACTTCGGGGTTGTCGCCCTGGTTGTCGTCGGTCTTGGGGTCGTCCTTCTTGTCGCCGCAAGCGACCAGGGACAGCGCCATAACCAGAGCCAGGATCATAGCAAGAAACTTCTTCATGGTTATTCTACCTTCCTCAATTTTTTTATTTTCGCGCCTTGCGGCGGGAAAACCATCATTTCGGCACGGGGTCTTCCTCCCTCTGTGCCTTGCGCATTATAGCAGACTTTTTCGCCTTTGGCAAGTGAAAACCGCATTTTGCGGTAGAAATGTAAACAAATGTCATCAAAAATTTACATTTTGTTTGCACGAAATGCACAAATGTATCACACATAGCGACAGCGCGAGATATCCTCCCGCGCTGTCGTGACCGTTGTTTATTTCTTGGCGGCCATCTTCACAGCCACCTCCAGGGCGATCTTCATCATGTTGGTGAAGGTGGTCTGGCGCTCATCGGCGGACAGCTCGGTGCCGTTGACCAGGTTGTCGGAGATGGAGCAGATGGCCAGCGCCCGCTTGCCGGTATAGGCGGCGGTGCAGTACAGAGCAGCGGCCTCCATCTCCACGGCCATGACGCCCATCTTGGCGAAGCGCATGTTGCGCCCGGCGGCGTCATAGAACGTGTCGGAGGAGTACAGGTTGCCCACGGGCATCTTGACGCCCAGCTCCCTGGCGCTCTCTACGGCGGCCATCAGCAGGTCGAAATCGCAGATAGGGGCGAAGGAGCCGCCCAGCTCATACTGGCTGGCAAAGTCGGAATTGGTGCAGGCGCCCTGACCGGCCACCACGCTGCCCAGCTCCAGGTCGGCACGCATGGCACCGGCGCTGCCCACGCGGATAATGTTCTCCACATCATACTGGGTGTACAGCTCATAGGAATAGATGCCAATGGACGGGATACCCATGCCGCTGGCCATCACGGACACCGGCACGCCCTTGTAGGTGCCGGTATAGCCCTGCACACCGCGGACGTTGTTCACCAGCTTCGGCTCGGTGAGGAATGTCTCGGCAATGAACTTGGCCCGCAGCGGATCGCCGGGCATGAGAACGGTCTTGGCGAAATCGCCCTTGTTGGCGTTATTGTGGGGAGTCGGCATAGTGGTTCCTCCTTATATTTACTGTTCCATGGCCTTCACGGCCTTGACGATACGGCTGGTGCCCAGACGGTCCGCGCCCAGGGCGATGAAATCTTTGGCGTCGTTCAGATCCGCGATGCCGCCGGCGGCCTTGATCTTCACATGGGGCGCCACGTGGGCCTTGAACAGCGCCACGTCCTCACGGGTGGCGCCGCCCCCGCCGAAGCCGGTGGATGTCTTGATGTAGTCCGCGCCGGACTCGGACACCACGCGGCACAGCTCGATCTTCTCCGCCTCGGTCAGCAGGCACGTCTCGATGATGACCTTCAGCAGTCTGCCGTCACAGTGACCCTTGATGGCCTTGATCTCCTCCAGCACCTTGTCGTACAGGCCGTCCTTCACCCAACCGATGTTGATGACCATGTCCACCTCGGACGCGCCGTTTTTCACAGCGTCGGCAGCCTCGAAGCACTTGGCGGCGGTGGTGTCGTAGCCGTTGGGAAAGCCGATAACGGTGCAGACGGCGATCTTGCCGTCCACATACGCCGCCGCCTGCTTCACATAGCTGGCGGGAATGCACACGCTGGCGCAGCCGTACTTGATACCGTCATCGCAGATGGCCTTGATCTCATTCCAGGTGGCACCTTGTGCCAGCAGCGTGTGGTCCACGCGGGAGAGGATATTCTTCAACTCTTCGTTCATTATCTTCGCTCCTTTTCGGGATTTTGCGGTTATATATGTATATTGTACCACACACCGCGCGAAATAGCAACCCGCGCGGCCCAACGGCGCCCACCTGCTGCCGTTCCGTAAAAAAGGACCCGCCTGCTGAAGTGCGCTCTTTTCTCATTTCTCGCTGACGGTCACGCTGCCGTCCTCGCCCAGCACGGCGGGCACGATGGTGCTCCGCGTGTTCCGCGCGATGTTGTCCAGCCGCAGCCGGCTGGGGAAGTCGCTGAGCAGCGTGTACGCCACGCCGTGCTTCTTGGCCCGTCCCGTCCGGCCGATGCGGTGGATGTAATACTCGTTCTCCTCCGGCACCTCATAGTTGAACACCGCGTCCACATCGTCCACGTCGATGCCCCGGCTGGCCACGTCCGTAGCCACGAACACCCGCAGCTTTCCGTCCCGGAACCGCTGCATGACCTCCTCCCGCTTCCGCTGGGGGATGTCCCCGTGGATGCACTGGGCGTCCACGCCCCGCATCTGCAAAAACTTCGTCAGCCGTTCCGTGCTGCCCTTGGTGTTGCAGAAGCAGATCACCCGGTCATAGTTCTCATGCGCCAGTATCTTCGCAATGGCGTCCACCTTCCCGTCGGAGGGCACCTCCAGCCGGTACTGCAGAATGTCCGGCTTGTTCTCCTTGGTGGCCTGCACCGTGATCTCCTCCGGGTCCCGCTGGTATACCCACGAGATGTCCATCACCTCCCGCGAGATGGTGGCGGAGAACATCCCCAGGTTTTTCCGGCTGGGGATCTTGTCCAGAATACGCGTCACGTCGTGGATAAAGCCCATGTCCAGCATGCGGTCGGCCTCGTCCAGCACCACCGTCTGCACGCTCTTCAAATTCACGGTCCGCCGCTTCATGTGGTCGCTCAGCCGCCCCGGCGTGGCCACCACGATCTGGGGCCGCCGCTTCAGCGCGTCGATCTGCTTGCCGATGGGCTGCCCGCCGTACAGACATACCAGCCGAACGCCCTCGTGGCACACGGCGATGTCCCGCATCTCGTCGGTGATCTGCATGGCCAGCTCCCGCGTGGGTGCCAGAATGACCGCCTGCACCTCCTCGCTCTCCCGGTCGATGCGCTCGATGATGGGGATGCCGAAGGCCATGGTCTTGCCCGTGCCGGTGGGAGCCTTGGCGATCACGTCCTTTCCCGCCAGCATGGGGGGGATGCACCCGGCCTGCACGGGGGTGCTGACGGTGTAGTGCTTATTTCGTATGGCGCGCATGGTGGCCTCTGACAGGCCAAAGCTCTCAAACGGTGCGCCCTGTGTTACTTCCATAGTCGTTTCCTCATTTTTCCACATAGTATACCAATAAAGAATTATACCATATCTGTCAACGCCTTGCAACCGCGCAAAAAACCGTCCCCGCGGGGTAGCTCCGGCAGGGACGGTGCGGGGGAAGCGAATGTGTGCTGGGAAACATGAAGAATGTGAAGAAGATCGTGGTATCCTGGCGGCGCAGTGGTCAGCTGCGCCGCCGCGCGGGACCGATATCAGCCCCGGTTGCCGAAGAAGTAGTTATAAAACTCCTGCCAGTTTTCGGGCATCTGTCCGTTGTAGCCGCCGTTATTGCCGCCCTGAGAGGAGGTGTCCTCCTCCGTGTCGGTGCCGGTGATCTGGGGCTGTTGGTCGAAGGTGATGTCGGTGGTGATGTAGCTGCCGTCGCGGAACACGGTCAGGGTGGCGGTGTCGCCGGCGCGGTAGCTCTTCAGCGCCGCGGACAGATCCTGACGGCTGGTCAGCGTGGTGTCGCCCATCTTGGTGATCACGTCGCCCAGGCGCAGGCCGGCCTTGTCGCCCGCGCCGCCCTTGACGACGGAGTAGACGAACACGCCCTGGTCGATGTCGATGCTGTACTGAGCGGCCATCTGGGAGTTCATGGTGCCCACGGTCACGGCCATGTATGCCTTGCCGGTGACGGCGCCGTTCTCCATGATGTCGGTGATGATGGACTTCACATCGTCAATGGGAATGGCGAAGCCCAGACCCTCCACCGTGGTGGAGGAGTAGGTGGAGTACTTGGCGGACACGATGCCCACCACCTCGCCGTACAGGTTCATCAGGGGGCCGCCGGAGTTGCCGGGGTTGATGGAGCAGTCCACCTGGATCATGTTGAAGGGGGTGCCGTCCACGTTGATGGCGCGGTTGCAGCTGGACACATAGCCGCCGCTCATGGAGAACGTCAGCTCGCCCAGGGGATTGCCGATGGCCAGCACGGAGTCACCCACGTTCACGTCGGCGCTGTTGCCCAATGTCACGGGGGTCAGCCCGGCGGCGTTGATCTTCAGCACCGCCACGTCGTAGTCGCTGTCGCCGCCGATGACGGTGGCATCGTAGGTGTTGCCGTTATACAGCGTTACCTTCACGGAGGAGGCGCCGTTGATCACATGGTAGTTGGTGACGATGTAGCCGTCCTGACTGATGATAAAGCCGCTGCCGCTGGAGGCGGACTGGGGGGTCTGTCCGAAGATGTTGGTGCTCTGGGAGGAGCAGTTGATGGACACGGTGGAGTTTACCGTGGAGGCATAGACCTCGGCGGGCTGCATCTTGGTCTTGCCGTCCACCTTCTTGACCTCCACGGCGGTGACGGTGCGGTCGCTCTCGCTGATGGCGGTGCCGCTGCCGGAGCCGCCCTTTGCCAGCGCCGCGCCGCCGTAGCCCGCTGCGCCGCCCACCACGGCGCAGGCCAGCACCAGCGCCGTGACCTTCACCCACGTCCTGTGGAAGAAGCCCTGCTTCTTCACCGGCGCGGTATACGTGTTCTCCTGCCGGGGTGCGGGCGCGTAGTCGTCGTGGGGTACCTCCCGGTTGGTGAAGCGGTACATATCGTTGTTGTTGAATTCGTCGTTATACATCGTAATGACCTCCTGTGTCGCAGTTTCGTATAAGGAGCACTCTCCCATCTTGCCGCCGAGGGGAAAGCGTGGTATGATGGAGAAAGCAGACATGAAGAAGGGTGCCTGCTTCGAAGGGGCTCATCGCTCTTTCTGTTTTATAGCATACTCGCTTTCCTTAATTCTACCTTTAAGTTTTGCAGGAAAACCGTGAACTTTCTTTGAACACCCGCCCGCAGGCGCCAAGCCTTCCCCTTGATGGGTCCGCGGTGTTGAATGACACGCCGGTGGCGTGTCATACCCGCGGACCGACCGACCCGCAGGGAGACAGGTGCCCCCATATCCCGGCGGCGTCAGCCGCCACCTACCCATTGCGGTGCTTCGCGCCGCAATGGGCGCGATTTGATAATCGCCAAAAACGACCAGCGCACCAACCCCTACCCTCACTGCTGTCAGCGGCAGCGGCGCAGGAGGTACAAGCA
>ENA-OPVK01001007-OPVK01001007.1-human-gut-metagenome-genome-assembly--contig:-NODE-1007-length-18347-cov-11.933250_pt1 | contig 18347 bp, 19 predicted proteins | sample MGYA00241495_ERZ501982 | MGnify/ENA primary metagenome ERZ501982 (study PRJEB25962, sample SAMEA2042002) | human gut metagenome | biome: human gut; feature: human-associated habitat; material: faeces...
TCGCAAGACCTTCCTTCAGGAAGTATCCGGATCGAATGGCGCTTTCGAAATCATCAAAGTCCGAATTGGTATCCGAAGTGTCTTTCAAGCGACTGCGGTTGATTCGGATCTGTTGACCCAGCTTAGCCTGAATGCGTTCTTTTGGCTCGCGGGAAAAATAGAAATCGACATCGATCCCTTCGCCAGCATTGACGAGAATACTCGTCCACCCAGCCACAACGCGAGGATTATACCCATCAGAGGGAACAATGAGATATGCATGGTATACTCCGTCCATTACTACATATGACCCATGAGTCAAGTCAATGGAATCGGGGGCCAGTACACTTTTAAGGGAGACTGGTACTGTGATGTCGGTATCCCTCCGAGCTAGCTGGAGCTCCCCGATGCGCTGCTCAACTGTTTTTACCTCACAAGTTGATCGGTTGAAAATGGTGTAGAGAATCTCCAACAGGAAAGCGTTTTCGTCATCATGGGTAACAACCGCATTGTCGCAGTGTAGGAAATACTGCCGCGCTGTCTGAACAGTCGTTTCCAGAGCCGAGACAATCTCCGAGTACTCCGGTTTGCGATTCGTGACAGCTTCATACTCAAAAATCACAAGGAATCTGCGGGTAATTGCTTCTCGCGAGCCAATTGTCTGAATAAGGCGATAGTAGTCCAGCTGCAATTCTCGGCACTTTGGATTACTCTCGGACTCCATATCCCGCTCAATGGTACTCAGGTGTTTTCCGATGTCGGCCTTCTTTGTCAACACTTTGATTTGGATTTTTATGGGGGAAATCTTCATCCAGCTCGCGAAGCTGGCAACGATATTCTTCTGCTCAGATGTACTGCGTAAAAGAAAGTTGATCGGTTCAACTTCGAGGACTCTGATGTAACGACCGTCCTCCATTTCAATAATGCCGTTGCGGATATCCTTTACTGGAACAAAGTCTTCCGAGTAAGTCACCTGCTTTTTATGACTTGGCACCATCTTGCGATTATTTTTGTTGAGCTGCTTTTCGGTTTTTGCAGGGCGTTTTCGTTTCTTGCGAGGCTGCTTGATCCGAATGCCTAACTCTTCGGGCGGCTTGGTAGCTTCTTGCTCCCATATCCTCTTTTTCTGTTTCCTAGCGGTTTCAGGTATAGTTACATCAGAGCGATAAAGGTTCCGCCGGTGAATGAACCAGCGAACCCAATTGATCGCAAATTCCGAAAGTGAATCGCCCTCAAAACCGATAATGCCAAAAATACCAAGCGGGAGTGGGAGCAGGCAAAGAATGATAATCCGCACAGTAAGCGACATAGGCAACTTGATGATGGGAATACCCGTCAACAAAACGAGCACGCAAGCTTCAATCGCATTGCGTGCTCGAATCATTCCGCCAAATAAGCGCCCACTTGCAAGAAAGTTTGGCGGGATATAGTAAATATCCCGCTCTTCGTTCGGTTTGCTCATGTTCTGCCTCTATTCTATTGTCAGTTTCCGATGATCCAAAACGGCCCACCGGATCCAGCGCGCTTACTAGCTTCGTTGAGGATAATGGACATATCCCAACTCTTCTCGGAGCGCTTATAACTGGAAGGATCTGCGACGAGTATCTTCCCATCGGATGTGCAGCCTCTCAGGACAATGAAATGGCCACTCGATGTAAAATGGCCTTTCGTCATGAGTGCAACGACTAACTTGCCCTCCGCAAGCGCATCAATGATACGCTGTGGTTCAGAAGCTGTGCAGCCATCGACACTCAGGCTCCACGCTTGCGCTGCTCCTGGTATCAAAGAACGATAAGAACCATTACCGCTGCACCAGTACCCGTGCTCGTATGCCCATTGTGCCATATGAGGCGGATCAATGGTTTCTGAGGTAAGACTGGATATCACTATGGCCATTGCAGTCGGGCCGCAGGCATAACCACCAATCGTATCTGTACCATAGGGCGAGTACTTCCACCGTTCATCTAACTGATTGTAATAGACAACCTGTGTTTCGCCGTCAGCAAAAATGACCCCGTCGTAGGATAGGCCCATTGCTGAGAACTCTGTTTCACTTAGACCTTGGTAAATTCCATCGCCCAAGAGGACAGTCAAGTTTTGCGCATATTGGCTTGCAAGGAGTTTCTGATCGTCTGACAGGTGGAAGACCTGATCGGCAAAATACGCTTCTCCATTATAGGAGATGGTATAGATCCGAATGGTCTCATGAATGGTTTCGCCCGAGTCTTCGTCACCTTGCTCAGGGGGAATTTCTCGCTCTTCATCCGTGAAAGCAAAAGAGTAGAGCTTATCCTTGTTAGCGGTGAGCAAAGCCTCCATATCTTCCTTGGAAATAGATGCAATTTCTGTGTCCTTGTGTGCGCAATACTGGGAAACAAACGCATTTGCATTAAACACCACATCAGCGCCAAACGGGCTATATCATAAAGGAACGGGGACACCCCGAAAAACACAGGCGAGAGCGCCGTTTGCGGCACAGACGGACAGAGAGCGGAGAAAACGGGCGGAGCGGAAAAACATTCAAAAAGTTTTCGGAACCGGTTCCGATTTACACCCCGTTTTTCTCCTATTTGTGAGAGGGCGTTTTCGGACAGCGCAAGCGCCGGACTGCCCTGTCAGAAAACAGGAGAGGAGTTTTGCCACATTCTACACCAACCGACTGCAAAATTCAATGCGGAAAGGAGCCGCCGCATGAAAAACGAAAACAGGAACAGGGAACTCCACGCACTCGACGGCGGGTGCGGACAGTTTACAAGGCACATCGGCTCCACCACCTACCTTGTGACCGTCCGTTTCAGCGGAAAGGGCAAGGAAACGCTTGAGGACAAAATTCTGCGCCTGATCGAAAAGGAGGCGAGGAAAACTGCCTGACCCCGTATGTGCCGCAAAGGAGGCGTTGAGCCGGAAAGAGGGAAGCATGAACAACGAAAAACTGACAATCCTTTATGAGCGGTTGAGCCATGAGGACGGGCGGGAAAACGAGAGCCTGTCCATTGAGAACCAAAAAGCCTATTTGGAGGAATACGCCCTCCGAAGCGGCTTCAAAAACCTCGTCCACAGGACGGACGACGGCTGGAGCGGGACGCGCTGGGACAGACCGGGCTTTTTGCAGGTGACGGAGGATATTTCGCGCGGCAGCGTGGGGCAAATCCTGATAAAGGATATGAGCCGCCTGGGGCGTGACCATCTGCGCGTGGGCTTGTTTCTGGAACAGCTTCGGGAGATGAACGTCCGGCTGATCGCCGTTGCGGAGGGCATCGACACCGCCAAAGGCGAGGACGATTTTATGCCCTTTCGCAATATCCTTGCGGAGTGGCACGCAAGAGACACCAGCCGCAAAATCCGGGCGATATTCGGCGCGAGGACGGCGGCGGGAAACCACGTTACGGGCGCATTGCCCTACGGCTACCTCCACGACCCGAAAGACCGCCAGAAATGGATCGTAGACGAGGAAGCCGCTCCCGTTGTAAAGCGGATATTCCGGAGCGTGATTGCGGGAAAGAACATCGCAAAAATCACGGAGGAACTGACCGCCGAGCGGATACTGACCCCCAACGCACATTGGAAAAGCATCGGCGAAAGGACGAGCCGCGGGGCGCACAATGCAGACCCGTATAAATGGTCGAGCGCCACCGTCATCAACATCCTCAAGAAAGAGGAATATATGGGCTGGAAAGTCCTGAACAAGACGGGAACGGAAAACTATAAATCCAAGCAGCGGAAACCCACCCCCGAAAACAGGCTTGTATTCAAGGACGCGCACCCGCAGATCATTGACGAAGAAACATGGAATATCGTTCAGCGGCTGCGGGGAACGAAGCGGCGTGTTTACAAGCCGGACGGAGAGCCAAATCCTCTGACGGGCGTTCTCTATTGCGCCGACTGCGGCGCAAAGATGTATCACAAGCGGGGAGCCTCCGGGCGACCCGACCACCCCCACCATGAGTATGTGTGTTCCGGCTACCGCCACTATTCCAAGTCCTGCACCTGCCATTATATCCGCGTGGAAGTCGTGGAGCAGCTGATACTGGACGCGATACGGCGGGCAAGCAGATACGCCATTGAAAACGAAGCCGCATTCATTCAGCGTGTGCGGGAGGAAGCGGCGCTGCAACAGGAAGCGGCGGTCAGGGAGAGCCGCAGAAAGCTGACAAAGGGCAAACGCCGCCGCGAGGAAATCAGCCGCCTGATCAAAAAACTGTACGAAAGCTACGCCGCCGATAAAATTCCCGAAAACCACTTTTCCGAACTGCTGGCGGGCTATGACGCAGAGCAGAAAAGCCTCGATGCGGAGCTTGAACGGCTGCAAGCCGAGATAGACCGCTACAACACCGACAGCGTGAGAGCCGACAGGTTTTTGGAGCTGGTAAAGCGGCACACGGAGTTTACCGAGCTGACCCCCACCCTTTTGAATGAATTTGTGGAAAAGGTGGTCGTCCATGAAGCCGTCAAAATCGAGGGAAAGCGGACGATGCAGGTGGACATCTACCTGAATTTTATCGGCAAATTCGACCTGCCGGAGCAGGAAGCGGCACAGGCGGCAACGCCCGAAAAGAAAAGGAAGAAGAAGCTGCGCCGCGAGATGAGCGAGGAACAGCGGGAAATCCTGCGCAGGCGGGACAAGGAGCGGTACGCAAGGAAAGTAGCCGCAAAGAAAGCCGCCGAGGAAGCGGCAAGAGCGGAGATCCTCAAAGGCACAGCCTACGAGCTGCCGCCGCAGGAAAGCGAAATGCAAAGAAGCGCATAACCGAACATGGAAACGAAAAAACGGCTTGCCAACCCAAGGGCGAGCCGTTTTCCCGTTCCCGAAAGGGGCGTTTCTCCATCGCTTCCCTTCCCATCCCATCCATTTCAAATCCAACAAACGAAAGGAGCTTTTACACATGGCAAAGACCAAAATCGAAAAAATCGCAGGCATCGAGGAAGAAATCCGACAGCTTGAAAACAAGCGCAGACAGCTTGTGCAGGCGCAGAAAGCGCAGGAGCGCAAGGACAGGACGAAACGCCTTTGCAAACGCATGGGGCTGTTTGAAAGCCTGCTGCCCGAAAGCATATCTTTGACTGACGAGCAGTTTCAAATCTTTCTTGAAAAGACCGTCCTCACCGAGCAGAGCCGCCGCATATTGGACGGATTGACCGCACGGCGCGTAGCGGACGGGGACGCGGACGAGGGCAGCGGAGCAAGGGAGCGCGGCTAACGCCGCCCTCCCCCTACCCGAAGGGCGCACTTATATACCACATAACCGTGGTATCGTGCGGTCTTGCAGACGGCGTTTTGCGCCTGCCGGCACAAAAGGAAACGGCGGGTAAACCCGCAGAAAGGAGCGCGGTGCATGGCGATTTACCATTGCAGCATCAAAATCATCTCCCGCGGCAAGGGCAAGTCCGCCGTTGCCGCAGCCGCCTACCGCAGCGGTGAAAAACTCGTCAACGAATATGACGGAGCGATTCACGACTACACCCGCAAAGGCGGTATCGTCCACACCGAGATTTTACTGCCCGACAACGCCCCGCCCGCCTTCTCTGACCGCTCCGCTCTGTGGAACGCGGTGGAGAGAATCGAGAAAGCAAAAAACGCCCAGCTTGCGCGGGAGATTGAAATCGCCCTGCCCCACGAACTGACGCGGGAGCAGGGCGTTTCTCTTGTGCGGGAGTATGTGAAGGACAACTTTGTGGCGGCGGGAATGTGCGCCGACGTTTGCTTACACGATAAGAACGACGGCAACCCCCACGCCCATATCCTGCTGACCATGCGCCCCATTGAGCAGGACGGCGCATGGGGCGCGAAGCAGAAAAAGGAGTATGTTCTTGATAAGGACGGCAACAAAATCTACGACCCGAAAAAGCGGCAGTACAAATGCAAGTCCGTTCCCGCCACCGACTGGAACGAGCAGACCAAAGCGGAGGAATGGCGGGCGGCGTGGGCTGAAATCTGCAATTCGTATCTTGAAAAGGGAAATCATACCGAGCGTATAGACCACCGCAGCTATGAGCGGCAGGGAATAGACCTGATCCCCACCGTGCATCTGGGCGTAGCCGCCTTTCAGATGGAGAAGCGCGGAATCCGCACGGAGCGGGGAAACATCAACCGCGAAATCGAAGTCACAAATCAGAAGCTGCGGCAGTTGAAAGCCCGCATTTTCAAGCTGCAAAGCTGGCTGAAAGAGGAAGCGGCAAACACCGAGCCGCCCACTCTTGCAGAGGTGATACAGGGTATCCTTTCGCGGCGGGAGCAGAGCGGAAAACCGGGCTGTTATACCGCCGTCAACAATCTGAAAGCGGCGGCAAAAATGCTGAATTTCCTGCAAGAGAATCAGATCATGGATATGGACGGCCTGACGGAAAAAATGGCGGGTATGTTCGGGGAGCAGCGCGAAATATCCGAAAAGCTGAAACCCATCGACAGGCGGCTGAAAACCCTTGAAGGGCATATTTCAAACGCCGAGAAGTATTTGAAGTACCGCGAGGTTTACGGGAAATACAGGCGGCAGCCGCCGAAAAAGCAGGAGGCGTTTTACGAAGCGTACCGCATGGAGCTGACCCATTACGAAGCCGCAGGACGCTATCTTGACGGCGTGATGAACGGCAGGACGGGCATTCCGCTGAAAGCATGGAAAGCGGAACATGAGAAGCTGACCGCCGAGCGGAAGGAGCTGTCCCGCCGCTATCTCGCACTGAAAGACGAGGTAAAGGAAGCGGAGCATATACGGAAGGGTGTTTACGCGATCTTGCGGGAGGAAAACTGCAAAGAGCAGCCTACGCACAAGCAAGACCTTGACCGCTGAAAGACAGAACGGCGGGACGGTAAAGCCCGTCCCGCCGTTCGTGGTTTTGGGATTTTGTTAGTCTGATAAAGTGGAATTTATCTAATTGCTTTTCCGATATGTTTGTCTAATCTCCACTGTGGAGCATTCCCGTCGTCTGCCCAATACTCATCCATTGAAACAATTTTATCCTCTTTGGTTTTTATGAAAGACACGACATGAAAGGAAGCGTTTCTGCCTTTGGGATATACATTTACAACCGTAACGATTAGGTCATTCAGCGTTTCGACTCTTTCAACGCTACCCTCCCAATCACCGGGATATTCACAATTAGCAATAATAAATTCATCAACATTAAATCGCTCATTGGTACAATGCCAGTTTATATAGGCATCGTTCTGAAAATACTTTCTGATTTCGTTCTCATTTTGACCGAGCACTGCTTTCCAAAAATCGTATATATTCATATTGGTCAGATGTTCCTCCGCAAATTTCGATTTACCAGTCAACTAATCGTCCGTATTATAGCACAGGTTTGTGAAGATTTCTACCACTCTTGCGCTTTATGCAGGAAAACCGCATGGAGCAGCCTACACACAAGCAAGACCTTGACCGCTGAAAAGCAGAGCGGCGAGACGGGCTTTACCGTCCCGCCGTTTCGTTTTGCTCGGGTGTGTTTGATTGATAAATGGGAATTTAATTGGCTTATACAAACGGGAGACTTCCCAGTACAATCTCAGTTTCAGCGTCCACAACACAGCGGATATTCTCAAAAATAACAACAATATCGCTGCTGTCAATTAGTTCTTTCTTCATTTCATCTTCGCAATACACATATTTCATCCATTCCTCGCCAAGCAAAACAGCTTTTTTCATTTCACCTGTTTCATATCCCAAGTTTTCTGAAAAAACTGTGCAGTTCTGAATGATATTGTCATTCACCTCTGCCGGAATAGCATTTGAAAAATCGTCCTGCATGGAGGAATTATACATTTCTGGTTCATTCACAGTTCTGTTGTTACAGCCAACCAAACCCAACACACAAAAGAATGTTAAAGCAAATGCTATCAGCCTTCTCATATAATCACGCTCCTTCCTCAGATTACAATATATCTATCAACCATCAATTTAATTTTAGCACAGTTTTGCGAATATTTCTATCACTTTTGTACCTTGCAGACGAAAAATCTCATCCGCTCCGACTATCCGAACCGTCAAGGGACGAGTCGTATTTTTCCGCGCACAGCGCGAAAAAATCTCCACTCTTAAACCCTTGACCGTCCGGATTTTTGCCGCTGCCTTTTCGCCGCCGAAAACGGGGAACAGGATTAGTAAACCCTGTCTCCGCTTTCGTCCGCTTCATTTTAGCGGCAAAACCGTCTGCACTTTCGCGACGTTCACTGTCGGCTTTTGCGGGGCTTCGCGCCCCGCGCCCCCGACCTCAAACAAGGAACAGAATGCAGCCCTTACGGCGCGGGAAAGCGTGCGAATATGGAGTATTTACCCCTGCCGCAGCCTCTTTTACGAGGTGGGCAGGGGTTTTATATTCCCTGCCACCAAAACGCATTTTAGCCGTCCACAGAGCGCATTTTTAGCCTTTTTCTCTGCCTGTTTCCCCTTAATCGTATAGCTTTTCCCTGCCCCTAAAAAGTTCCTCTTGACAAAAACCCCAAGGGATTGTTGATCTCTTTTCCATCACAGCCGGACGATGCAAAATCAGAATCAATGCGTTCAAGAACATCCGTTAATCCTTCAGAGAGGATGGAACTGATGCCCTCGTTGATGGCTGTCATATTCTGGACTAACACTTCATCGTTCGAGATTCCATTCGGGGAGTCCGTTCCATCGCCCAATAATGATCCGAAGATGATAGAAGGAAGCATAGCTACAAGAATTAGAGGCAACAAAACTGCCGCGATCAACGGAATCAGCCATTTTGCAGAAGACTTCCCTGCTTCAATTGCCGCACCATGAGCACCACCTGCAGCTGCGCCCTTGGCAATATTGGAAATTGCTTTGCCAGTCTTTGCGGCACCCGCAACTGTGGATTCGGTCGATGTTTGCTGCTGGCTTTTTTCATCACTCATTAGATTTTGTCCTTTCTTTTGGGAACAGGCGGCATCTGAGAAACGATGCGTTCCTCATACCTAATCTTGTCACCTTCATCGGTATAGGGCGTTTTCTCAACTTTGGGCTGAGCATACTGCCGATACCACGAGGCACCGTCTACTGTTTGGACTGTATCATACGGGCCAGTTGGGGCCATGTATTGTTCTGTGCTGTACATAGCAAACTCCCTATCTGACTGCCTATCAGGTGAGACCTCAAGGCCCGTGATGCGTCCACCGCCGATTTCAACATTCTGAAATATGGGTGGCGCTCCAGAAATGCGTGCACTCTCAACCACAGAACCGTCGTGCTCTCTAGCGCCAGATGGGATAGGTGTCCCATTTGCAGACGCAGTAGGAGAAGCTGTTCCTGCGGCTGTGCCGCCATCAAGCGTAACTACGTCTTCTGACGTAATGGGAGATGGAGGGATGAGGCCACCATCATCTGCAAGTGCGCTACCTGAGTCAACAGGCGAATAGCCCAAATAGCTTGTCAATGCCTCAGCCGCCTGATCACCGGTGATGGACCCGACTGAGGATATGCTGCCTTTTGCCACAGCGCCAACAACGCTCATTGCAAATTTGCCTCCATTTTGCAGGCTTGATTCGAACATAGCGCCACCCACAAGATTGCTGAGTCCTTTTGCATTGCCTGTAGCGCTTGCGGCTGCCGCGTTTCCAGCAGCACGTCTCGTAACGCCGACAAGGCCGTTTCCTCCACCTGTAAAAGCAGCGCCGGCGGCCTGTGCATTTGTGTGAGTGCTGTTACTTGAGGAATGATGGTTAAATACAGTTCCACCTACAGCCCCCGCAACAGCAGCAATGCCGCGTCCGGCAACCATGAGCTCAGTCAACATACTTCCACCGGTTCTGCCGACATTGATTCCCAAAGAAGCCATAAAACTATCAATTTTCTGGCTGACTTTAAGGAATCCAATGGCGCATAGAAACCAGATAAAAACATTGCCAGCAACTTCTTCCTTGCTCGATGCCGCAATGGCACTTTCTACTTCGCTCTCATCGATGGCAAAGGCGGTTGTCGAAAGTACGCATAAGAGCAGCAATACAAGCAGTATGATATGGACTTTTCTCTTCATCTTTACCTCCTCAAACGGATAACGGGTTGGCAAGAAAACTGCCAACCATACTCGTGAATAAGCGCAGGCACCATGCATTCATGATCAGCAAAAAAAGCTGGCCTCCAAGCATTCTGCACCATGCACTAAAGACATTTGATGTGTTTTCTGATGCCCCTGTAGCGAATGCGACTGGAGCTGTGTAGATCAGAACGCCGACGAGAATGTATCTCTCCGCTGCCTCGAATAGAAGCTTGATATAGTTCCATGCTACGATGAGCACCAAAATGAGTACAATCAAACTTACCGAGCCGGACACAAGGCTGCCCACCAAAACTGTTACTACGCTGGCAAAACTTGCAAACTCGATTGGGGGAAGTGCTGTGTCTACCACCCAGTCGTATGGCGTTCCTACGATTCCCAAAACGAGCACCATAATCTGATCCGCAAAAAGTGCTAAAAAGATAAAGAGAATGGATTTGATGGCGAGCTTGACTGGATCCTCCGCACTAAGGCCCAGTCCAAGCCCAAAGTTTCTGAATAGCTGCCACACAAGGTTCAGTAAGATGAAGCCTACACCAATCGCTACGAATATTTCATAGAGCGTTTCAGCGGCTGGGAAATAGCGTAGAAACGTGCTCATATCACAGCCTAGCGCACCGAGTACGGACCCTGTGATCAGATCCAGCAGATTCATGACCTGTGTGGCAATCCACTCAACAATACTGTCTAAGATTCCCATGCGGCTCCTCCTGCATCTGCTTAGAAGTGGCCTAACTCATCATCGAAGCTACTTTCAGGCAGGTAGTATGCTGCGGTGAGGCACATGGCAATGCCAGCGACAATACCGGATAAGAAACAGATAATATTCTTCATGTCTTGATTCTCCTTCGCAATTAGGGAGTCCAAGTGCCACCGGAAAAGAATGGTGTCACATAGGCCATGATAAAGCCAAGGCTATTGAGAATGGCCCAAGTAATAATGATCCGCTTTAACCATGCACGGGACTCATCAACCGTTCGTCCAGATCTGGAGAAGTTCATCAGAAGAAGCGCAATAGCCGCAGTAACAACAGCTGCGATGGTGCTGATGCCGAGGATTTGAGTGTACACATCCTGCATGATTGCACTCGCCTTCGTCCAAATGGTGTCAGCAGCAAAGGCGCGTGTGGAAAACATGGTCAGCATCGTAGGCACGAGAAAGGCAGTATATAGGCCTCGGCCTGCATTTACATTTCTGAATCGCTCCTGCAGCTTCTTGATGACGGCAGGTTTGTTTAGATTCATATTGGGAAGTCCTCCTTTCAAATAGAGCCGAAAAGAAAAGCCGGGAACTCGGGCAGTACGACCTGAGTTCCTGGCTTCACATGAAAAATGCCTCCCGATGAAAGGAGGCAGTCCATCAATGAATCTTTTCGACGCTATCATCTTACCATTTAGGGGATACAGATGCAATTAAGCAGAACTTCAAGTTTCGTTCGGAAATAGTTCAATAGTGCTTCAAGGTAAAAACTGCTTGATAATCTCCATGCAATCACGCGCCGTGTAACCCCACAGAATGCGGTCAATCGCTCGAATTGCCATGTTGAGATAGCTATGATAGGTTACCATCGACATGGGGAATCCTTGCCGATCAAGTTCCGATAGGATCACCTCACGATTCGCGGGCTTCTTTTTTGAGAAGTATGTGAGGTAGAGGACTTGATACATCAGCTCACCGTGGTCTGGATCCATTCGCACCGTATTAAGCGCGTTATCAATGATCTGGAGCATGTTCTTGCTCCGAATAACTGTTCTGGCGTACCCCTCCAGTTTAGAACCGGACAAATCCACGCCAGCCAATTCGGCATTGACTTCAAGTGTGGAAAGGCGGGTGCCATGCTCCATTTCCATTCGAACATTCATATCTGCTTCCGAGATTTGGATCGCATATGCTACTTTCCGGTACTGCTTGAGCAGATGCCTTGTGTTATGATACTTATCCGCATCCTTGCGTTTTGTGGTCTTCGCCTCTAAATGATCAACACCGGCTTGGATGCCGGTTTCGATCTCTGTTTTCAAAGCTTCTTTTTCTATCTCAAACGCGGGAGTGCTATCTGATGTCATTGTTTCATCTCCTTTCCGGATTGGGACTCAGTCGGTGGATCGCGGCTATTCTTCTCCTGATTCGTTACCTCCCAGTCTAAAGCACTGTAGAAGACTAATGGAATTTGGCGAGCAAAAAAAGAACTTCGGATCACCAGAAACACTTGAATTCTCAAGGCTTTTCGTGGCTTCCCTATAGTGTGAGCGGGCGGGACGCGAGTTTCAATGCTGATATCCATCTTGCCTTCATCGGGATCGACCAAATCAGCAGCCTTTGTAATGCCAATGATCTCACCAATGCTGCTTAGCTCGAGCTCTTCGCAGGTATCGCCAAAAATCATTTCTCGATACCGACACATTGAAATGACAGAGCCGCGTGAGCTTGAGAAACTCACACGGCTGATAATTCCGTATTCGCCAGCTTTCAACATGAAGCGGCCAACGCGGGATTTTGACCAACCCCAGCGTTTTGCAAGGTAAGTATATGAGAGCAACGGCATACCTCGCATATTGGAGTAATACACAACCGGCATATACTCCGATCCTCGCACCTTGGGATCGTTTAAGATGGTGTGCAGCCACATGTCCATAATGGCGTCCAATTCACTAAATACGATTCCTTCTGTTTTGTGAGCGATACGCAGGAGCATTCGGCCAACAGGTAATGGGAAGAAAAAGAATCCGGAGCCCTTATAGCTATAATAGTTGTACTGAAGGCTTGTGCAATGCTCTTTCCAATTGGTGATGGAAAAGCGAATGATCTCATTCTCTTCATCCAGCCATTCATAAGTCAGGAACCCGTATTTCTCGTAATAGTCCAATTGCTCAAGAGCTTGTCTTTTGGAATGGACACGTAGAATCCTGGGTAACGATCCAAGCTTGCAGATCCATTGGCCAGGCGCCTCCATGTATCTCTCTCCATTGATCACACGCTCATTCGAGCGGAAGTTCGCATAGCTAAAGAGTGCCATGAGACTGAAAAGATGGACGGTCCCTTCATTATGGAATTCCTTGTGGTCGTTAAAGTGGCGAAACCAAGGTTTCCATATTCTGACCTTCGGAAAACTTACTAATTGCTGCTTCTGTGTGCAGTGCATCTCATACACCCCCTTTCCTACAAAGTAATAGGTTTAAGATATCGATTCCAAGTCCCCTGGTCAGGGGGACACAGGCATTTCAGCCTCGGCCCATGCTTGTGGGTGCGTCGTCCCTCGGTTTGAGGCCTAGCCGGACGAGTGTACCATTGTTTTCCCGTGTTGTCATCGCTATGAGGCTTGACCACGCCTCTTTCACTTGCTCATAGTGGCTCGGACACGGTGATGTCTTGGAATCGTATGCAGTTTTCAAGGTGCAGCGCTGGGTAAATAGTGCAAGAAGCAACGGTCGCCAAGAGATAAAACACCTCGCACGCGCTTCTCGTAATAAATGTAGAAAACGGCACTCTTTTGACCACCCATGAATTTGAAAAAAGAAAAATGCCTCTGATACCGACGTGGTATCAGAGGCTATAGCATAGCGTAGCTATTTGCATCTATTGTTGGTCTCATTGTAGTATTGTTATAGAACAATTACTTTCAGTTGAGCTAACTGGATAGTACTTGCTGTATTCCATCTTGTACTTGAGTGAGCCGTGTGGTACTATATGCTGGTATTGTGCGTGATGGGAGAGATCATATGTTCTTTACGATGGATGAGGTAGCACTTATTGACGGCCTTATCGCCACCTACTTTGTTGCAGATTCCGTATCAGAAAGTGTGCGGATCCGATATTATAAAACGCATCAACACCTCCAAGACAACCGAACCGATTATGCGGATTTGAGGAATATAAAGGAGGCCCTTTTCTTTTTGGCTCCGCTATTTCATGGTAGTATCCAATTTGAAAAGGATATTTGGTCAGTGATTGCAAAGACGCAGAGATTATTAAAAGCGAGCAGCCCGGTTGCAGAGTAAAATGCAACTGGGCTGTCTCTTTTTCTTCCTATCTACCTGCATAGTCAATCGTTGGAAGATTTTTATCCCGTTAGGGTGGTCAAAAGGCCCTCTTTTTCTACATTTATTCTGAAGAGCTCTTTAGTTTATGTAGAAGGAGGTCTACATGCTGAATTCGAAGTCTGGGAATATTCAGACACGGCATATGCAACGGAAAACGCACATAGAGTTAAGCATCAAACGCTCTGGAAAGGAGGGCAACAATGGAAGTATTTCTAATCTATCCCAAGTCAGAGCAAGCACAAAAGGAACTTGCCCATGAACTTGCAAAATTTCATGCAGAGCAGGCACTGAAGAACATCTTGAAGTTGCCCTGTTCCACGGAGCAAAAGTTAGAGCTAGTAGATGCAGTAGTGAAGCATTTGAAAGAACAAGCATAATAAATCCACAGGGTTCTCATGGACGCTGACCTGATAGAAAACCGAGCAGACTGATTATCAAGACCAGTCTGCTCGGTTATTCTGTATACGACAGTCACGCAGTACATTCTCATCGTAGTTAAGAGCATTTACCCTCTATTTGAAGTACTTCTCCCAAGTGGATTTGAAAAGTTGTTTTCTGTTCTGCTCCCATTGTTTTAGGTTGCAAAGGCTGATGCCTAGCCTATCAGCATACTCTCTTTGCGTTAGGCCAAGCTTCATTCGAATTGCCTTGATCTGCTTACCCTGGCCATTTCTCAGAAAGAGATTGTAGTCATCCAGAAGTCTTTCGACTGGAACCTCGAAAAGCTGCGCGATTCTCTCCATGTGCTTCGGAGAGTAAAAGTCCTTCCCATATTCTTCATAATGAATATAAGTACTTCGGTATATACCGGCGTAGTCAGCTACGTCTCTCTGCCGCAGGCCTTTCTGGTATCGAAGCCAGCGGAGCTTGTCCGCTGTTTCGGTGATTTCGGAGAAGTCCGAGAACTGCAGATTGAACTTTTCTGCATCCTGATACTTGTGCGGCAGTATCACCGGAAATTGAAGAATTTGTAGCGGGGCTACTTTTACTGAACCTGATATATTGGAAATCAGAATGTAGCAGCGGACTTCCACTTGCGCCAGCAGACGCCATTTTGCATCAAAAGGTGCCTGTTTTGCTACTTCATTCTCCGATAGTTCCGCTATGTTAGGATAGTATTTTCTATACAACGAGCGGCGTAGGTGGCCAGCTTGATTCCCTTGTCAGGGCGGAAGGTATTGACCGCCTTGATAAGCCCGATCGTTCCGATGGAGATCAGGTCCTCTTGGTCAGTGGACTGCGTGTAATACTTCTTGATGATGTGGGCCACCAGGCGCAGATTGTGCTCCACCAGTATATTCCGGGCCTCCAGATCCCCTGCGGCACAGCGCTCCAGACACTCCCTCTCCCGGGCAGCAGACAGGGGCTTTGGGAATGACCCGGCGCTACCGGTCAGGTGCAGGGACAAAAACAGGCTGTTGCACAGCAGCAACAGTGCAGCAGACAGCATACGCATCGCTCCTTTCACAACACCCTATGCCCTATGGGAATGTCCCTATACAAAAAGAACACGGACGGCAGCGTCGTCCGTGTTACAGTTCCTCCTCCGGAAGGGCCTCACCCTCCTCGCCATTGCCGAAGGCAATGGCCGTCCTGCCGTATTTTTGGCGGATAGCGTCCACGGCCTCCTCCAGCTGCTCCTGCCGCTGACCGCAGGCCTGAGCGGTACTGTCCAGCAGATCCAACTGTTGGAAAGTGCTGCACGTCTCGGTGACGTACAGCGCCGTTACGGTCATGGAGCGAAGGCGGGTAGGCGGCTTCCACAGCTGCCGGGCCAGGTCCGCAGCCGCACGGTAAATATCCCGGACCAGATGGGTGGGTGCGTCCAAGCGGGTCTGGCGGCTGAATGTTTTGAACGATACGTCTTTCAGCGTCACGCTGACGCCGCCGGCATACAGGCCGTGGCGGCGCAGGCGGGCGGCCACACTGTCGCACAGAGGCATCAAGCCGGCGCAGATCTGTTCCCAGCGCACCAGGTCATCGGGGAAGGTAGTGCCGTTGCCCACGGACTTGACCGGATCGGCGGCGTGGCGGGGTTTGACGGGACTTTTGTCAAGACCGTTGGCGTATTCCCACAGCTGGCGGCCCATCTTTCCCAGCAGCTGCTCGGGCATGGCGGGATCGCAGGCGGCCAGCTGACCGATGGTTTCTATACCGTATTTTTTCAGGGTCTGGGTGGCGGCGCGGCCGGCGTACAACAGGTTGCCCAGCGGCTGCGGCCAAACGATATTTTGCCACCCGTCTATTGGAATGACCGTTGTAGCGTCCGGTTTTTTCATATCGCTGCCCAGCTTGGCAAACACTTTATTGAACGAAACTCCCACGGAAATCGTTAATCCTGTCTCATTTTTTACTGTTTTTCGAATTTTATTGGCCAGTTTTTCCGCGTCGCCGCCGAAGAGGTGGAGGCTGCCGGTGACATCCAGCCAGCTCTCGTCGATCCCAAAGGGCTCGATCAGGTCGGTGAAGCGCTCATAGATGTCGTTGACGCGGACGGACCACATTTTATACAGGTCGTGATGGGGCGGCAGAAGCACGAGGCCGGGGCACTTCTTTTTGGCCTGCCAGACCGTCTCAGCCGTTTGTATTCCGTACTTTTTGGCGGGTTCGTTCTTGGCCAGAATGATGCCGTGGCGGGTCCTTGGGTCGCCGCAGACGGCCACCGGGACCTCCCACAAAGCGGGCTTGTCCAGCAACTCCACAGAGGCGTAAAAGCTGTTCAGATCACAGTGCAGTATGATGCGCTCTCCCATGCTTTTCACCTCCCGGCACAGCAAATTTCTTTGGCAGTATATGATACAATGTCTGTACCTTTTCTATATTTTCTTTATACTTTTTATGTGCTCCTCACGCACTTTTCATGCACCCTGTATGCGCTGTTGTGGGCAGGTTCTCTTTCTCCTTCCTTCCAGCCCCCCTTTTCGGGGCAGAAAACGAAGGCCCGGACGATCATCTTCATGTGCGCCCCCTGCACAGGGGGCGCACACAGGTGGCTGTTCAATAGCCGATCCGACGGTCCACCAGACGCAGGGGCTTCTCACCCCGACCGTAGCGCTCCAGGTCCTCACAGAAAAGCTGCACGTTTCGATCGCGGGTGTAGCCCAGGCTCATCTGACCGGAGATGTGGGGGGTGATGAGCAGGTTCTTCGCCGTCCAGGCCGGGTCGCCGGCGGGGATGGGCTCCTGCTCAAACACATCCAGAGCCGCGCCGGCGAGACGGTCGTGGTTCAGGGCGTCCAGAAGGGCGGCCTGGTCGATGGCGCTGCCGCGGCCCACGTTGACCACATAGGCGGTCTTCGGCAGCAGGGCGAGGCGCGCCGCGGAGAGAAACCCCTTCGTCTCACCGGTGGCGGGCAGGGCCAGGGCCAGGATATCCGTATCCGGCAGGAGGGCGTCCAGCTCGTCGTTGGTATGGATCTCGTCAAAGGCGGGGTCGGCGGCCTTTTTGGTGCGGCGGACACCGCGGACGGCGGCAGCACCCATGGCCTTGGCGCGGCGGGCGAACTCCGTGCCGATATCGCCGGTGCCGACGACGGTGATGGTGCTGCCCATAATGGAGCGCATGGGGAGCACCCGGCCCCAGCGGCCGGCGGCCTGGTCGGCGCAGTAGGCCGGGGCGTGGCGCAGGAGCATCAGCGTGACCATGACCATGTGCTCGGCGATGGTGACACCGTAGGCGCCGGAGGAGTTGGACAGCATGACCTCGGGAGAGGGATACAGGCTGTCGTCCAGATAAGCGTCCACGCCGGCAAAGCTGCCGCAGAACCACTTGAGGTTCACGAAGTCCTTTAATTCACCGGGCTTGGGCATACCGTAGATGACCTCATAGTCACCCCGCTTGTCCGCGGGGACGGCGGCGGGGGCCGCCGTCTCATCGATGAGCCGGCGGTGCTTGGGCTCGGTGAAGCTGTCGTAGATAGCGATCTTTCTCATGTTGTATATACCTCCAGGAGTTTTTCCGCGCAGCGCATCCCGTCGGCGGCAGCGGAGAGGATGCCACCGGCATAGCCGGCCCCCTCGCCGCAGGGGAATATGCCGCGTATATTGGCTTCATAGTGCGCGTCACGCACCAGGCGCACCGGGGAGGACGAGCGCGTCTCCACGCCGGTGAGCAGGGCGTCCGGGTCATCGTAGCCCTTGAGGTAGCGGCCCAGGACCGGCAGGGCCAGGGCCAGCGTCTCGCTGATAAAATCCGGCAGGCAGCGGCGCAGGTCGGTATAGACCACGCCGGGGCGGTAGCTGGGGCGCACGATCCCCGGTCCGGCGGAGGGACGGCCTGTCAGAAAGTCCGCCACCCGCTGACAGGGGGCGGCAAAGCCGCCGGTGAGGGCGTAGGCCGCC
>ENA-OPVK01001008-OPVK01001008.1-human-gut-metagenome-genome-assembly--contig:-NODE-1008-length-18343-cov-2.671096_pt1 | contig 18343 bp, 14 predicted proteins | sample MGYA00241495_ERZ501982 | MGnify/ENA primary metagenome ERZ501982 (study PRJEB25962, sample SAMEA2042002) | human gut metagenome | biome: human gut; feature: human-associated habitat; material: faeces...
CCACCGCCGGCCTCGGCGGCCGTGTCGATGACCTTCTGTATGGCCTCGGTCTGCAGCAGGGTTGAGTCGTTCTTGACACCGTAGTCGGTTATCACGTACTGACGGCCGAGCGCGCTCACGTCAACCTTGGCGGTGTCTGTGAACCACGACTCCATGGGAGTGCCGTCGGGCCACACCTGCTTTTGATTCTTGGCATCGGCAACAGTGGCTGCCGCCAGCAACAGGGCGGCCACAATAAATGTGCTTGTCTTCATTTCTGTTTTAGAGATTTTTGTTTGTATCTTTTAATTATTGGGAATCGGGATATTGCTGCACAGGCGCTCCGACAGCCGCGCTGCGTGAGGGCAAGCCAGCGCAGACGACTGTTGCGCCAACACATATTGGCTGTTGCAAAGGTACGTATTTTTTGCCGCATTGCGGTAAAAGATTTCATAAAAATGAATGTCCGCAAGTTGCCAAACGTGTTTGAAAGAGTTTCACTGGGGCTGTGTCAAAATGTAGTTAACTGGAGTTTGGGGCTTCGCCCGAAGTTATCTGGAGTTGACAGACGTATGTTTTGTTGCTGATTTCCAAGCCATTTTTCGCTGCTCTCTGGCAACACGGTCCGCTAACTTCAGACGACCGGCAGGCCGTCTGACTTCGGTTAACTCCTTTCAACTACATTTTGATACGCCCTCAATGCGCTTCTATTTGGCAATATGCGGACATTCATAAAAGTATTACACCGATGGGCTGCGGGCCGTGGCCGTGGCTTGTTGCCTGTTGCCTGACAGTTGCGTGCCGGTGTATGCCGTCGGTCACTTGTTTTTCACCTTTACCATCACTATGGGCTGTTCGTCCACATCGTCGAGCGGTGCCGTCTGGTATTTCACCTTGCCAAAGTCTATGGCCTTGAGGTCTATGCAGCGTATGGCGCTGTTGCGCATGGTGCGGTAGTATATGCGGCCGTTCATGATGTCGGTGGCCGACGTCCACTGCGTGGCACTGGGCAGGTCGGCGTGCTGTTCGCCCCTGGCCGTCTCAATGCCTATGGGTATGTCGAAGTTGTTCAGTATCTGGAAGCACTGGCGCACGGCCTCCGTAGCCGTGGCTGCGCGCGGTGTCGACGCCTGGTAGAAGGCTGCGCGGACAAAGCGCGAGGGCGGTGTGACGTCGCCCGGCAGCCCGAGGAAGCCGCTGCCGGCGCCAAACGACACGAGCGACAGTTCGCCGAGCCGGTTTTGCGGAGCCGTGCCCGGCAGCAGGTTGACGTAGTTGTTGAGGTTGGTCAGTTGCCACTCGTAGCCCGGCGAGTTGGTCAGCACGCCGAGCTTCGACTCGAAGAAGTGGGCCTTGCCGTCGGTTATCTCCAATATGGCCTGGCGTCCCGATGCGTCGGTAAACCGCCAGTGGGCCGTGGACGCGCGCGGGTCGACGGCCACCACGTGGACGCTGCCCACGGCTTGCTTCACGTCGTCCACCGTCTTGCAGCTGCCCAGCACCCATGCCACGAGCTGCAGGTCGGCTATCGACGTGGTGCGGACGGCCTCGTCGAAAGCCTCGTACTTGCCGTATTGCGGAAAGTAGAACAGTCCGGCCGACAGTCCGGCCTCGTTGAGGCCCTCGGCCACAAACTCCTCCTGCTCTACGGACAGGCCCACATAGCCGTACTTGGCCGTAAACGCCATGGCGCTCTTCTGCCCGCCGGGGGCGTACGACGTTTGGGCGTAGCCCCTGGGCACCACCACATACCGGCTCTTCAGGTCGCTGCCGCCCCATTCGATGGTGCGTGCCGGTATGCATGCCCCGTCGGCAGCTTTCAGGGTGATGCCTGTGCAGGCCTTGGCCTGGTTGAAACAGGCCGTTGCCGCCATCATGGCGAACAACACGATAGTCTTCTTTGTCATGTTACATTTGTTTGTTATTATCCCAGTCGGGCCTTCGGGCCGACTCTTTGTTATTGTTGCAAAGGTATGTAAAATATGCGAGACGCGTGCCTTGGCAGCAGAAAAAGTTGGCGGGAGTGAAGCCGCCTGTCAGGGCACCATCCCGCCAACGCAGTGCAGCGGCACCGATGCCGCCGCCTATTGGCTGTTGTCAGAGTTTCCCTTTCACTGTCACAGCCTCGCTGCCGCAGCATCCCTTCAGTATGTAAGCGCCGGCGGGCACGGCCGGCGTTGCGGTGTGGCTGTTGGTGGTGGCGGTGAAGTCGGCCACGGCCATTCCGCTTGCGCTATAGAGCGTGAACGCCCATCCGGCATAGCCGTTGACGGTGAGCCTGCCTCCGGCAGCCTTTATGGCCCTGAGGGCTGTGGCCTGGCCGATGGCGTCGGGCATGTTGACGGTGATGTATATCTCCTGTTCGGTGGTGATGCCGTTAGACTCGGCCGTCAGTATGGCCTTCGTAGTTCCGGCGCCAACCGGCTGTATGGCCAGGGTGGTGCCGTCGAGCGTTACGTCGGCCACGTTGGCGTCGCCGCTGTCAGACAGGGCGATGCTGATGTTGTAGGCTATGTTGTCGCGGTCGCTGACGCTCCAGGCAAGGTCGGCCGTGTATGGCTGGCCGCCCTTCTCCAAGGTTACATATCCGTTGACGCCGTTGAACTCGGGCGCATACTTGTCGGGGAACACGGGCAGCTCCTGGAACCAATAGTATTGCTTGAGCTTGAACGTCTTCTGCAGTTCGCCCGTAGTGCCGTCGACAAGGTGCAGCCAGTTGTGCTCGTAGTTTTTGCCGAAGCCCGACTGCGTGGTCATCACAATCAGCCGGTTGGTGCGGTCGTCCATTCGGGGCGAGCCATACTGTATCTGCGTCTTGCCATCGGTGGCGGCCTTGAGCGTGTCGAGGCTGAAGAATGGTTTCAGGTTGCTGATGTCTGTGCCAATCTCGTAGCGGTAATAGTCAGGTCCGCCGCCCCACACGCTTGCGCTGGAGTTCCAATAGAGCACGTTGCCGGTGGCTGATGCGCAGAACGGTATTGGCCGCCAAGCACCCCAGGAGCAGTTGATGTGCACGCCGTTGGGCAAGGCAATCTTGTCTTTGATGGTGCATGTTGCGGGGTCAATGCAGTGCAGGCTGTCGGTAGAGGCCAGCCACACCATGCCGTCGGCGGCCTGCGCCACACCTTGTATGTTGTTGTTGGCAATGACGGCGCAAACGGTGTCTGCCTTTGCGTCGATGACCAGGGTGCCCTTGTTTTGCTGGGCGGCAAACACATAGCGGCCGGCCTTCACCATGTCGCCTATCTGGCCCGAGTATAGGTTTTTGCCTTTTGTGCCCTCAATGGTGTGGCCTATTGCCATGTTGTCGATGTCGAACGTCACAATCCCGGCTGTGGTGCCGAGGTAAGCCTTGTGCGGGTTGACGCCAACCACCGAGCGCCCGTCGCCTCCGCCAATCTCGTCGAAGCCGGCAATCTTCTTCAGTGTCTTGGCGTCGAGCACCACAAGGCGGCCGCCGGCATGGGTGGTCACGTCGCCGCCGTCGGCTTGCTGCTTCGACACCACATACATCCTGCCGCCATAGATGGTGGCCGAGCTTGCAGTGGCGCCAAAGGCCTCGCCCGGGTTCTCGCGCTCATACACGCGGTACATCAGGCTGTCGTCGGCCGTGAGGAAGTTCATGTCGGCGTTCTCATGGCCAAACCAAGCCTCGTTGAGCAGGAACGTCCCGTCTTGGTAGCCCTCGTAGGGTGTGCGGTTGGGCTCCACCACCTTTACCGTCACGGTGTCTTTGGCGCCCTGTCCGTCGGAGGCTTCAATTATCAGTTGTGTCTCGCCAATCTTGTGGGCCACGATGTTGTTTTGGTAGAAACTGGCAATGGCCGGGTTTTCTATCTTGTAGCTCACTGCCGAGAAGTCGGCGTCGGCAGGTATCACCTCCACCTCGGGCTTCTGCACAATGTCGCGCAATTCTATTGTCAGCGTGTCGCCGCAGCTGGGCACTATGCGCTCAACAGGCTTGAGGCACTTCACCTCTACGGTGTATTGTGCAGTCACTTGCGGGTCATAGCTGCTTGTGGCGGTAATGGTGGCTGTGCCCTCTTTGGTGGTCGACGTCACTATGCCGGTCAGCGGGTCGACCGTGGCCACGGTGGCGTCGCTGCTGGTGTATGCCAGTTGGGTGAATGTGGCGTCGGCAGGTTTCACCCTTGCCCTGTTCACGGTATCCTTTTTCAGCCCAATTGTCATAGTCGGGTTTTCAAATGAAATGGCCGTGAGTGGCTTCTGGGGCGCCAGCACCGTGACGAGGCAGGTGTCCGAGCGGTAGAGCTTGCCGTCAATGTTGGCCTGCGCCACAATCTTTGCCGTGCCGGTCTTGCCGGTGAACGTCACCAGGCCGTTAATGTTGGTCGTGTCGTTTGCCACCTTGGCTATCACGCTGTTGTCACTATCCCCGTTGTCGTCGTGAATCCACCAGTAGAGCGACTTCCTCTTCTTGCCCTTGGCGGTGAGCACTTCGGGCACATAGCAGCTGTCGGCCATGTTGAACGTCAGCTTTTCGGGTATGGCCACACCGTAGTCGGGCGCGGGCAGGTAGAAATAGTAAGGTGACGGTGGGGCAAATTCGTTGTCGTCGTCTTCGTAGAGCGGACTTACATACCAATAGTCCACCGAGCCGTCGCTGAGCTGGCGGCCTGTTGCGCCATAGTTGCTGAACGCCAACTCTTCGGTTGGGCTGCTGGCCACCCAGTAGCTCCAGAATCCGTTGTACCATCCCGAATACCAGTGGTCGGTAGGGTCGGTGGCGGTGATGCCGTCGAAGCCGTATCCCTCGGTTGCCACCAGGCCGTTGTCGTTGACGGCCATCTTCGTTCCGTCTTCAGTTACCAGTCCGAGGGCATTGTTGCCGTTCAGGTCGAAACCCATGCCGCCAATGGCGGTGCCATATTGCGTGCCGTCTTGCACCAGGAGGAAGAATCGCGGGTCGGCTGCCGCAATGTCCTTGAGCATTTTCTCGCCGTTGGCCTCGCTGTAGCGATAGCCCCAAACGAGTTTCTCGGCGCCTTTCCTGTCGCACCATTCCACTATCAGGTAGGATGTGTTTGGGCCCTCGCCCACGTAGTAGCGCACCTTGCTTGCCTCGAATGCGTCGCCGTTGTTTTGGGCCTTCACTCTTTTTGGGATGGGCGCCTTGAGCTGTCGCGGCACTCCTTGCACACTGAACGTCTGCTGCGCGCATACACTCATTGCAATGAGCAGGGCGAAGCTGAGAAAAAGATAAAACTTCTTCATGTTTGAAAACTTTTGTTTGGTTAATATAATGTTGTTTGTTGGTTATTGTCATTGTTGTCGTGCCCCGGCCGCCGGCATGGCTCTCGGTGTGCGTTGGCCTCAGAGTCTTGCGTTGCGGGTGGGGGCTCATTCCGCGAGGTGCAGGTCGGTTGCCCCCATCACCTCGGTCGATGTCTCCCCGAGCCATCCGCAGTATTGGTTGACGCCGGTGTATATCTTTATGAAGTCGATGCCGGGCAGGTTCACCTTGTTGCCGCGGGCGTCTACGGCCCAGCCGATGTCAAAGCTGGAGCCGTCTTCAGAGTTCAGTCGGTTGTCGGCATAGCCCCATCCGAAGGCATAGAGCACCCAGTAAGAGCCCGTTCCGCTTTCGTCTGTTGCGTTGTTTGGCAGCAGCGTGCCCTTGAATGTCATGGTGTTGTCGCTTATCCACCTTGGGTAGTAGTCTTGGCTGTGGAAGTTGTTTTTGTAGACATAGCCCTCGGCTCCGGTGTTGTCTGTCCACCCTATGTATTCCGCGTCGGTGTTCCAGGGCTCGTCGGGGCCTCCCGCCACAGCCTCGTGGTCGGGCGCGGGGCGGTGGTAGGTTATCTCGTACCCGGCCTTTGTGGTCGGCTTGCCGTGCTCGCTGCCGGCCAGTTCGTACCATTCGTCGCTGTCGGGCCTCCCGTTTCGGTTTCTGTCGAAGGCCACCATCACAATGCCCGGTTCGCAGCTGCCGCCCTCGGCCGGGGCTTCGGGGTTGGGGTTGGCATCGGCATAGAACGCGTTGCCCAGCACCTTTAAGTCGCGCTGCCCCGGTGTGTTGACTATGGTGTGGTCGAAGCCGCATACCACGTAGCCCCCATAGCCGCCCAGGGTTATCATGCCGCGGGCGTTGTTGCCTATTGCTTCAAGCGCCTTGCGGTTCATGTCGGCCTGTGTGTCGCCCTCGCTGTATTCAGGAAGCTCGTTGACAAACTGGCCCGGGGCAGGGCGATAGTCGGTCACCGATGTGATGTAGGGCGAATAGGGCGCGCCCTCTGGCACCACCGTGATGGTGAACCTGGCAGTGGTGGCCACCCCGGCGGTGTCTTTTGCCAGCATTGTAATGTCGTATGTGCCGGCTTTGTAGGCGATGAACTCCAGCGAGTCGGCGTTGGCCACGACATCGTTGCCCGCGAGCCACGTTATGCCGTAGCGGTTGTTGCCCGTCATTGTGGGCTTTACTGTGAGCACCCTGCACCGCTCGACGCGGAATCCTCCGGCCGGCTCTTTTATTGATATCGAGCTGCCTCCGTCTTGTATGGGTGGCACGGTGGTGCCCTCTTGCCCGTCGTTGTCGCCGGAGCATGCGGCCGTGGCCATCAAGGCGCAGGCCATCACTGTGTAGAAGTGGAAAGGTTTTCTTGTCATTTTGTATGTAGTGTCCGTTCTGGTTTAACCTTGTTGCTGCCCACGGTCATTTCTTGAGGAAGGCGAAGTGGGCCGGTATGTCGCCAGTGGTGACCGACCATTTCTTTCGTCCGTCGGGAGTGAAGCAGTAGAGCGTGCCGGCCGTGACGTAGTTTTTGGCGTCGGTCACGAATATCTCCTTGGTCTCGGGGTTTACGGCAATGCCGTAGGGCATGCGTATCTCGCGCTCAGTGCCGTCGGTGATGAAGTTGCGGGTAATCACCTTTCTGGTGCGCGTGTCGATGAGGGCGTATGATATTGACCATTCCTTCTTGCTCACATAGCTGTATTCGGTGCTGTAGAGATATAGGTTGTCGCCGTCTATGCAAAACTCGGTGGCGGGTATGCCCAGTGTGTCTGTCACCCGGTCTGTGCGCGAGTCGATGACAAAGAGGTTTGAGGGCACATTGTAGTAGTCGCCGCGCGATGACACGTAGAGGTTGCCGTGGCCGTCGGCCTTTATGCGGTGCAGGTTGATGGCCACGTCTATTTTCTTGGTCTCGGTGAATGTCCCGAGGTCTATCACCGAAACGGTGCGGTCGTAGTTGGGCACGCGGTAGCCGCCAGAGTTGGCCACATAGAGCTTGTTGCCCACCACGGCCATCTCGTCGGGCTGGTAGCCCACGGTGCATTCCGCCACCACCTGCAGCGTGGCCGTGTCCACCTTGGCCACATATCCCAGCCGGGCGTTGGGGTCTATCTGCACCGGGCCGGCATACGAGCTCACGTAGGCGTAGGCCCCGCTGAACACGATGTAGCGGCAGTTGGGTATGTTTATCTGGCCGATGTGGCGCGCGTTGCGCTTGTCCATCACCTCTATGAAGTGTGAGCAGTTGATTACGGCGTAGAGCTTGCTGCCGTATATCTGCAGGTCGTTGCCCACGTCGCCCAGCTCCATCACCACGTTGGGGTTGGTCTGGGCGTAGATGTTCTTGCGGTATTGGCCCGTGGTGTAGTCATAGAAGTCGAGCGTTGACTTGTTGCTGCCCATGTTTCCCTCGTTGAGCAGGTAGAAGCCAACCACGGAGTCGGGGCTGGCCGACGGTTGCACTTCTGTCTCTGTGGGCGGCACAAGCCTCTCGTCGTCGCCTCGGCACGCCGCCAAGAGGCACGCCGCCAGTGCGCATAGCAATGCTTTCTTTGTCATGGTTGATGTCATATTTTTATTTTTATCGCCAGCTTGTAGTTGGTTCCGGGCATGGGATAGCATTTCACCACCTCAAACTGCTGGTTGAATATGTTGTTCACTTCGGCCGTGAGCCGCAGGCGTGTGCGTGCTATGGTGAAGCCGTATGTCAGCGAGAGGTCGCTCGTGTACCATTCGGGCACATAGTTTTCCGGTATGTTGTCTGAGGCGTCATAGCGCTTGCCGGTGTATATGAAACTGTAGTTGAGCTCCCATCCGCGCCACTCGGTGTTGAGCGTGAGCGACCCGCTGTGCCAAGGTATGTATGGAATCTGGTTGCGATAGTAGTTGCTTGTGGGGTCGGTCACGTCTTCAGCATGTTGGTAGGTGTAGCTGGCCCGGACTCCGAGCATCACCCCTTGTGGCAGCGCGAAGGCAGACTGCAGTGACACGTCGACGCCCTTTATCTCTACTTCGCCCAGGTTCATCATGGTCCAGCGGTACTGGTTGCTTGTGGGCATGGCCACAATCTTGTCTTCCACCTTGTTATAATAAGCGTCTGCCTGCATCTCCAAGTGGCTTAGCCATTTGTTGCGTGGGTGGACTGCGTAGGTGAATCCGAGGTTGTACTGGTGAGTGTATTCCGGCCTGAGCTTGATGTTGCCGATGAAAGTGTAGTAAAGGTCGTTGAGGGTGGGCATTCGGAATATGCTCTTGTAGAATGCCCGCAGGGTGAAGTCGGCTTTTGCGAATGGCCTGTATGACATGACTACGGTAGGCGTCAGCTCGGTCTTGCCTCCGGCGGCGGCAGTGTCGGTGCGCACTTTGTCGGTGACGAATGTGGCCAGGAGGCTTGCCTGTGCGTTCAGCCGTCCGTAGCGGGCTTGCGCGGCCACGGCCACAAGCGTGGTGTGGCGCACGGGGTAAGCAAAGTTTATGAGGTTGGCCGAGAGCGTGTTCAACTTATAGTCGGTGCTTACGGCCATGCTCCAGTGTCCGTTGATGTTGAACAGGTTGGCCAGTGAGAGGTACATCTCGTTTTGTCGGAACCTGTTGTTGACATACATCGTAGATACGTCGAGCGATGGGTCAGACAGGTAGTGCAGGTAGTCGTAGGCATATTTTGCATTGGCTTTCAGGCTATAGACGCCCGAGAGCCGTCGGGTCATTGAGCCTTGTATGAAGAAGTTGGTGTCCCACTGGCGGTCTTGGTGCGACAGCTTGTTGCGCACCACCGCCCCGGGCAGGCCGCGCGACGACCTGTAAAGGTAGGTTTTGGCCCGCCATTCGCCCTCTTTGGCGCGCCCAAACAGGCCTGCTTCGGCGCGCAGTGCGCTCACATCGCCGTTCTCTCGCACCGCGGTGGTGTCGTAGCCGCCTTCTGTCATGCGGCGGTATTTATACCTGCCGGTGGTGTACATATAGTCTGCGCTGAGCGATGCCGCCATGCCGTGCCCCAGGTCGCGCTCGTAGGCCACCGAGGGGTTGGCCAGTCCGAACGACCCTGTCTTGAACGTTGCGCGCAAGTTTTCGCGCTTGCCTTGTTTGAAAGTGGGAATGCGGCTCTGCAGATACACTGTGCCTGCCGAGCCAAAGTCGCGTGCCGACTGGAATATGCTGCTGCGCTGGCCGTTGTAAACGCTTACGGCCTCGATGTTGTCGAGCGCGAAGCGGCCAAGGTCTATCTGCCCGTTCTGCGCGTTGCCCAGCTCAATGCCGTCGTAGAACACACCCACGTGGTTTGTTCCCATGCTGCGTATGTTGACCGTCTTGAGCCCGCCGATGCCCCCGTAGTCTTTTATCTGCACGCCCGAGAAAAATCTGATGGCGTCGGCCACCGACTGGGCCGAGAGGCTCTCCAGTTGTTTGCCCGAGAGGGTCTGGGCCGGCAGCAGGTCTTTGTCGTGCTTCCGCCATGACATTATGGTTACTTCGGAGATGCGCCCGGTCAGCGTGTCGTTGGCGGCCTGTTGGCTATTGGCGGCCACGCACGTTGGCATTATTGCCAGAAGTGTTGATATTCTCTTCAGGTTCATTGCCCATCCTTGTTTGGATGGCTGCACGGGGAAAGTCGCGTAACGGGCAGGATGCCATATTGTGCCAGCCTGCAATGCGCAGGCTGTTGGCAGGTGCTTCTCGCGGCCTTTCCTCGAAAGCCATCGAGTTTTATGTTTGTGATGTACATGGCAGGTCTTCTGACTCGTTCCACAGCGAACGCCTTCCCAAGCCGTCGTGGCTCAGTGGCATATTTGTTCGCTGCTCTAATGGAACTCACAGCAGCGGGACTGTCCGGGACTTCCACCCGGTTCCCTTTTAATCGCCCGGCGCCGCATGGCGGCATACGGGTGAACCAAATACGATTGCAAACTTATACAAAAAAGCCTTGAACGTCAAATGTTCAAGGCTAAAAGATGTTAAACAAGCACGATAAACTCGACAAACATGCCGACGAATCCCTGTGTGGCTTATTTGTTTCGTTTCTCCAGCACTGCTTTGCGCATGTTTTTCAGCAGGTCGCTGGCGAATATGAAGTCGGTAAGGTTTTCGTTGGGCGACTCCATTATCTCGCTGCTGTGGCCTTGCCATTCTTTGCGGCCCTCATGTATGAAGATTATGTTCTCGCCGATGCCCATCACCGAGTTCATGTCGTGGGTGTTGATGATGGTGGTGATGTTGAATTCCTGTGTGATGCCGTGCAGCAGGTCGTCGATCACGAGCGACGTCTTGGGGTCGAGGCCCGAGTTGGGTTCGTCGCAAAACAGGTACTTGGGGTTCAGGGCGATGGCCCTGGCTATGGCCACGCGCTTCTGCATGCCTCCCGAAATCTCGCCGGGGTATTTGTTTTCGGCGTCCACCAGGTTGACGCGGTCGAGGCATGTGCGTGCCCTTCGCACGCGGTCGCGCGCCGTCTTGTCTGAAAACATGTCGAGGGGGAACATCACGTTCTGCAGCACCGTCATCGAGTCGAACAGCGCGGCGCTCTGAAACAGCATGCCCATCTCTCTGCGCAGCATTATCTTCTCCTTCTTTGTCATCGACCCGAAGTCGCGGCCGTCGTACAGAATCTCACCGCTCGTAGGCGTAAGCAGGCCCACGAGGTTGCGTATGAGCACAGTCTTGCCGGAGCCGCTCCGGCCTATTATCAGGTTTGTCTTGCCGTTCTCGAACACTGTGCTGATGTCTTTCAGCACCTCTTTGTCGCCAAACGACTTGCATAGGTGTCTTATTTCGATCATATTCTTTAGTAATCAGGAGGCAGGAGATTGGAGTACAGACAAATGTGAAATGAGGAGGAAGGAGGAAGGAGAAGGGAGTACGGACAAATGTTCTGCAAGGAGGCAGGAGTGCAGAATCATGTTCTGCATAGTACATTTGCCGGAAGCCATGAGATGCTGATCTGTCTTTTATGATGAGGCAGTGGCATTGATTCTTCATCGGAAGGCATCTCCCTGTAGGCATTGCTCCGTCTTGTCGACTTTTCCTTATGTCATTTACTGTATTCGTGTCTTGTTCCTGATGTTTTTTAATCTTTTAAACAGTTATTATTTATTATGCCGTTGCAATATCCGTAGAGCAGTTTTGCGGTTTGCTCACTGGCATTGCAGAGTTGTTCATATTCGTTTATTTCGATGTATCCGAGGTCTCTCGACAATATTATATAGTCGCGGCACTCTTCAAGGCTGCCTTGGGCAATGTTCATGAAGCGCAGCTTGTCGGCCTTGCCCAGTTTCTTGTAGCCCTCGGCAATGTTTGCCTCGATGGAGATGGCCGCCCGGCGGAACTGCGACGTGAGGCCAAAGCGCTCTTCATGTGGAAATCTCATTGTCAGTCTGTAAACGCAAAGCACAAATTCATGCGCCTTTTGCCATGCCATTATGTTTTCAAATCCAAACCGTCCCATTTCTTCCTTGTATTTCCACTGTGCGCAAAAGCACCTGTAGAGTTGTATACTTCAGCTTCATTTCTCCTTGCAGAACAATTGTCCGTACTCCCGTCTCCAGCCTCTCGTCTCCTTGGAAAACAATTGTCCGTACTCCCGTCTCCAGCCTCCCGTCTTCTTGGAAAACATTTGTCTGCACTCCCGTCTCCAGCCTCCCGTCTCCTTGGAAAACATTTGTCTGCACTCCTGCCTCCTGTCTCCCGTCTCCTTGGAAAACAATTGTCTGCACTCCCGTCTCCTGCCTCCCGTCTCCTTGGAAAACATTTGTCTGCACTCCTGCCTCCTGTCTCCTTCCTCCTGTTCAGCTCAACAACTGCGTCAGGAACACGTCGGAGCAGAGAATCAGCACGCTGCTGCTGACCACGGCGTCGGTGCTGGCCTTGCCCACGTTGACCGAGCCGCCCTCGACAGTATAGCCGAAGTACGACGGCACGCTCGATATGATGAAGGCAAAGAAGAGGCTCTTGATGATGCTCATCCATACGAACCATGGGTTGAAGGCGTGCTGCAGGCCCGACGTCAGGTCTTCGGGCGAGAGCACGTGGCCTATGTATGCCGTGCCGTATGCGCCGAGTATTCCCGTTGCCGACGAGAAGATGACCAGGAAGGGCATGATGGTGATCAGGCCGAGCACCTTGGGCAGGATGAGGTAGCAGGCCGAGTTGACGCCCATGATGTCGAGGGCGTCAATCTGCTGGGTGACGCGCATCGTGCCTATCTCGGAGGCTATGTTCGAGCCCACCTTGCCCGCAAGTATGAGGCACATGATTGACGACGAGAACTCCAGCAGCATTATCTCGCGCGTCACGTAGCCCGTGGTCCACCGCGGCATCCACGGGCTTTGAATGTTGAGCTTCATCTGTATGCATATCACCGCCCCGATGAAAAACGATATCAGCAGCACGATGCCTATGGAGTTGACACCGAGCTGGGCCATTTCCTTCAGGTATTCCTTGAAGAACATGCGCATGCGCTCGGGCCGCTGGAACGTGCGCCCCATCAGCTCGAGGTAGCGGCCGAGGCTGTTCAGCCATTTGTATATTACCATCCTTTGAGTCATTTGTCACTGCAAAGGTAGCTATTATCCAATAGAAACCGAAATGTTGCAGTGGGTTTTTTGCTCCGCGTTCGTTAAAAATGGTGTATGTGGCAGGTGCTGCCGTGTCGGGCCGTGGGCCGTGTCGGGCCATGGCTTTGCATTTGTTTATGTGATTTTAAGGGGCATTCGCTTCGCATACTCGAATTTTTGCTGTACCTTTGCACAGGTTATAAGCATTATGGACGAAAACATCAGCATCTCGGCAGGGCCTGCCGTAGACGAGAGAAAGCAGGGAGGAATGACGCTTCGCACCGAAGGGCTGGTAAAGCGCTACGGCAAGCGCACCGTGGTCAACGACGTTTCCATCGACGTCAAGCAGGGGGAGATTGTGGGTTTGCTCGGGCCCAACGGGGCCGGCAAGACCACGTCGTTCTACATGACCACAGGCCTTATCGTGCCCAACTCAGGCCACATCTACCTCGACGACCTCGACATATCCAAGTTTCCGGTGTACAAGCGTGCGCGGGCGGGCATAGGCTATCTTGCCCAGGAGAACAGTGTGTTCCGCAAGATGAGCGTAGAAGACAACATACTCTCCGTGCTCGAGATGACGGGCAAGCCACGTGAGTACCAGATGGAGAAGCTCGAGAGCCTGATAAAGGAGTTCCGGCTGCAGAAGGTGCGCAAGAACAAGGGCGACCAGCTGTCGGGAGGCGAGCGCCGCCGCACGGAGATTGCGCGCTGCCTGGCCATCGACCCTAAGTTCATAATGCTCGACGAGCCTTTCGCCGGTGTCGACCCCATTGCCGTTGAAGACATACAGCAGATTGTCTGGAAGCTGAAATACCGCAACATCGGCATCCTTATCACCGACCACAACGTGCAGGAGACGCTGTCGATAACCGACCGTGCCTACCTGCTTTTCGAGGGACGCATCCTCTTCCAGGGCAGTCCCGAAGAGCTTGCGTCGAACAAGATTGTCAGGGAAAAGTATCTCAGCAACAGCTTTGTGCTGCGCAAGAAAGACTTCCAGTTGATGGAAGAAGAGCGCAAGGCGCGAGAAAACGAAGTTTAAGTTTAAGTGTTAAGTATTAGTGATTAGTGATACTTAACACTTAAACTTAACACTCATGTCACATTGAGTATCCCCAGTCCTTTAGGGCGTATCCCCAGTTTTCTTCCACGAGCCTTACCGTGCGGTCGTCATACTTGTATGCGTTTTTCTTGTAGCCCTTCTTCTTGTCGGTGTAGGCCCTTATGGCCTCTTCGGCCTCTTTGAATCCGGGCAGCCCCAGGTCGGCATATATCTGGCGCGTCATGCCGAAGGCGTCGGTCTCATAGTCCTCAAACTTCACCTCGACAAGGTTGCCCTTGGGTATGAGCGCCTTGTCGGCCTGGTAGCGCTTGTACAGCTTTGTGTATATGTCGAGGATGTTGCGTTCCATCTCCTCGGGACTGATGTCTTCGAGCTTCAGCGGCTTTATGGTGTTGTTGAAGAAGCTGCGCGTACTCTCAAACACCGTGTAGGGGTTGCGCACAAGGTAAATGAACTTGGCGTCGGGAAACATCTTCACCAGTTCGCGCACGCGCCCGGTGTGCGGCGGATTCTTCGACAGGAACTGCGTGCCGTGGGTGTTCCACAGGCTGATCTTTATCAGCTTGGTGAACACCTCCTCAAACACCCGCAGCTCCTCGGGCGTTATTCGCTCGAACGTGAGGTAGCGGTCGCAGTATTCGTGCATGTATTTCGGGAAGAACCAGAAGTTGTAATACGTGTACGGCATCATGTTGGCCAGTGCAAACTCCTCCTCCTGCGGAAGGTCCACCGACAGCTCCATGTTGTCGGTGGGTCGCTTGTCGGGCATCAGCCACGCCATGTTTTTCTTGAAGAACGCCTGCCCGAACATCATTAGATGCGGGAAGACGGTCTGGTATGTGGTGTTGTAGCCGAAGTGTCTGTCGCACGAGAACACGTTGTGCATGAACGTTGTGCCGCTCCGCCAGTGGCCCAGTATGAACACGGGCGGGTGCTCCAGCGGCTTGTCGGCCAGCCGGCGGCGGTAGCGTGCGTCCTGTATTGGCGTGAGCAGGCTCAGCAGCCGGCACACGGCCTTGGTGAGCATGTACTTCTGTCTGTATCCCCTGTCGATGTCGCGCCCGTCGCACACGGCCCTGAACGTGGCCCAGTCGGCTCCCACGAGCGTGTTGATGGGCAGTTTGTTGAATTCGAGTAATCCCATGGTGCTATGCTTCGTTGATTATGTCTTCCACTGCCTGCTGCATCTTGTCGGGCGCTATGGTCGTGGTCCCGGGCTGCGCCTTCCCGTCGGCCGCTATGGCCAGGCATACGTCGCCGGGCTTCACTGCCACGGCTGCCGGCCTTGTGCAGCACGCCACGGCCACGCCGCCGTCGGCCAGAGCCTCAATAAACTGGTACACCCATGCCGGGCCGCAGCCGGAAACGCAGCTGGCCGCGTCGATGAGGCTTTCCGGCACAGCGTCCAGACGGCCTGCCGGGGCCATGATCTTCAAAAATTCCTGTTCTTCCTCGGCGGTGACATTGGCAGAGCAATACTGGATCATGCCTTCGCCCACCGAAGCCGGAGTGTTGGGCATGATGCGGATGACTGGGAAATCTTCACCGGCCATCTCCTGGATGCGGGCGATGGAAAGGCCTGCCGCCATGCTGCACAGCACGAAGCGCCCCGGGCGCTCGTCCAGCGTGAACTTGAGCGGCTGGAGCAGCGCTTCCATCATCTGGGGCTTTACGGCCAGAAAAATCAGATCGCACCCCCCGGCCACTTCGGCGTTGGTGGCTGTTTTGCAGCCCAGCTCCTTGGCAAGGGCCTGCGCCTTGGCCGCGGTACGGTTTGCCAGAAAGACCTTCTTCGGGTCAACGGCCTTGCACACGGCGCGGGCGATGGCACCGCCCATGTTGCCGCAGCCCAGAAAACCAATGGTATCCATCATAAATCATACCCTCCCTTATGGCAGGCATTTCACGTCTGCTTGCTCCCATTCTAAGCGCATGGAGGGGTAAAATCAAGGGCCTTTGCTGCATTTTTGCTCAGGCTCGTGGAATTGACGATTCCGGGGCCGGAAGGAAAGGCTTTATTTGGCTGAAGTGCCCTTTGCGGCGGCGGAAAACAGCATGGCAGCCATACCGATGCCGTATGGCACACTTCACGGAGGAACCCGACGTTTTGCGATGCAGGGTGGAAAATCTTACAAAGAATTCAAAAAACAGCCCAAAAGGACACTTGAAATACTGTGCACTTTTGCGGTAAAATAAGATATAGACAATCTTCTCACGGGATTCAACCGCACACGGCAGGGAGACACTCTGCCGGGAAAGGATGGTTTTTGTGTCACAGACAACCAAACGGGCACTGGAGGCATCGCTGAAAAAGCTGCTGCTGGAAAAGCCCCTGAACAAGATCACGATCAATGATATCACCGAGGACTGCGGCGTGAACCGCATGACCTTCTACTACCATTTCAAGGATATCTACGACCTGGTGGACTGGATTCTCGTGGAGGATGCCGCGAAGGCGCTGGAAGGCCGCCAGAGCTTTGAGACCTGGACGGAAGCTTTTCTGGACATTTTGCACCAGATCCAGGAGAACAAGGTGCTGGTGCTGAACGTATACCGCTCAGTGGGGCGGGAGCAGGTGGAACAGTACCTTTATAAAATGTTGGACCCGATGCTGAAGGACTTTGCCGACCGCGAGTGCCGCGATATCACCGTGCAGGACGATGACAAGCAGTTCGTGGTGGATTTCTACAAATACGCGCTGGTGGGCGTGGTGCTGGAATGGGTGCGCCGGGACATGAAGACCGACCCGGCGGTGATCGTGGAACGTATGGGGCGGATGCTGCAGGGCGATATGCGCCGGGCGCTGTGCCGTCTGGCCAGCAACAAAATACACATGGTGCAGGAGAACTGAACGAAGGCCTGCGCGGCAAAATTTTATCATAATCTGCGCCGTGATGGGTTTTCCATCACGGTGCTTTTTCTGTTTATGGCAGGTTTGCCTTAAAAATGGTATGATGTCAGCAATAAAAAAGGATTTCCGAACATATCGCTTGGAGGAAAAGGATAATGAATACTTCGATTGAGAATCTGACACATAAAATGCAGCGCGCCGCCGTCGGCAAGATGGTGGACGTGGTGCTTTCTCATGCCGATAAAGATCGTCAGAAGACCATGGGCCAGCTGGTGGACGTGGCAAAGCAGTTCTACGGCGGGGCCTTCAGCGATGAGACCTACGAGCACGCAAAGCAGACCCTGACCGACCCGGACAGCAAGTGGTCCAAACTGATCAACTGCGTGCTGGACCAGACCGACCCCAACGTGGCCCGCACCATGGCGCTGAACCTGGGCTACGAGGCCTTCTTCCGCGGCACCAAGATGATCCGCGAGAACCGCATCAAGTACCAGTGCAACATCCCCTGGCTGATCCTGTTCGACCCCACCAGCGCCTGCAACATGCACTGCGTGGGCTGCTGGGCCGGTGAGTACGGCCATAAGAACAACCTCAGCTTTGATGATATGGACAAGATCATCACCCAGGGCAAGGAGCTGGGCGTGTATCTGTACATGCTGACCGGCGGCGAGCCGCTGGTGCGCAAGGCCGATATCCTCAAGCTGGCCGAGAAGCACAACGATGTGCAGTTTGCCATCTACACCAACTCCACCCTCATCGACGAGCCCTTCTGCAAAGAGGTGGTGCGTCTGGGCAACATCGCCTTTATGCTGTCCATCGAGGGCACCCCGGAGACCAACGACGCCCGCCGCGGCGACGGCCACTATGCCGCTGTCATGCACGCCATGGACCTGCTCAAGGAGCACGGCATCGTGTTCGGCACCTCCATCTGCTACACCCGCGACAACATCGAGGCCGTCACCAACGACGAGTTCATGCGTTTCCTGTGCGAGAAGGGGGCTCACTTTGGCTTCTACTTCCACTACATGCCGGTGGGCAACGATGCGGCGCCGGAGCTGATGCCCACCCCGGAGCAGCGCCAGTACATGATCAAGCGCATCCGCTACCTGCGTTCCTCTGAGTGTGATATCCCGTTCTACCCCATGGACTTCCAGAACGACGGCGAGTTCGTGGGCGGCTGCATTGCCGGCGGCCGCAACTACTTCCACATCAACTCGGCCGGTGACGCAGAGCCCTGCGTGTTCATCCACTACTCCAATGCCAACATCCACGACCAGAGCATTCTGGAGATCCTGCACAGCCCGCTGTTCATGGCTTACCACAACGGCCAGCCCTTCAACAAGAACCACCTGCGTCCCTGCCCGATGCTGGAGAACCCCGAGCTGCTGCAGAAGATGGTGCACGAGACCGGTGCCCACAGCACCGACCTGCAGTCCCCCGAGACGGTGGAGCACCTGTGCGAGAAGTGCAAGAGCTACGCCGCCAACTGGCAGCCCACCGCCGACGAGATCTGGTCCCACACCAAGATCCGTGAGAGCCGCTACGAGAACTATAAGGACTGGAAGCCCTCGCAGCCCATTGAAAAGTAACGAAGGCAGACATCATAATGCAAACAAAGCCCAGGCGTTCCATTGAAGTGCGCT
>ENA-OPVK01001027-OPVK01001027.1-human-gut-metagenome-genome-assembly--contig:-NODE-1027-length-18124-cov-3.716144_pt1 | contig 18124 bp, 13 predicted proteins | sample MGYA00241495_ERZ501982 | MGnify/ENA primary metagenome ERZ501982 (study PRJEB25962, sample SAMEA2042002) | human gut metagenome | biome: human gut; feature: human-associated habitat; material: faeces...
GCGGCGTTGTTCTCCGCCATAAGGCGCTCGCGAACCTGGGCTTCGAGCTCCGCCATGAAGTCGGGATGCTCGCTGATATAATTCTTGACATTGTCTCTGCCCTGACCGAGGCGGTTCTCGTTATAAGAGAACCACGCACCGCTCTTGTGGATAATATCATACTTAACGGCGAGGTCGAGTATTTCGCCGACCTTGGATATGCCCTTGCCGTACATGATATCGAACTCAGCCTCTTTGAAGGGCGGAGCGACTTTGTTCTTGACTATCTTAGCCCTTGTGCGCGAGCCAATGAACTCGTTGCCGGGGCCTTTGAGCTGCTCTATCTTGCGGACATCGATACGGATAGAAGCATAGAACTTCAGCGCGCGTCCGCCGGTTGTGACCTCGGGGTTGCCATAGACAACGCCGACCTTTTCACGCAGCTGGTTTATGAAAATTATAATAGTATTCGACTTTGAAATCGCGCCCGCGAGCTTTCTGAGAGCCTGCGACATAAGGCGCGCGTGGAGACCGACATGGGAGTCGCCCATATCGCCCTCAATTTCCGAGCGCGGAACAAGAGCCGCAACGGAGTCGACGACTATAACATCGATAGCGCCCGAACGGGTCAGAGCTTCGGTTATCTCGAGCGCCTGCTCGCCGTTGTCCGGCTGAGAGACGAGAAGAGAATCGACATCAACGCCGAGATTCGCGGCATACACGGGATCGAGCGCGTGCTCGGCATCGATAAACGCAGCCTCGCCGCCCATTCTCTGAGCCTCGGCGACAACATGGAGCGCGAGAGTGGTTTTACCGGACGACTCGGGGCCGTATATCTCGATTATTCTGCCGCGCGGAAGTCCGCCGATGCCGGTGGCGGCGTCGAGGGTAACAGAGCCGGTCGAGATAGCCTCGACATTCATTGCCGTGTTCTGACCGAGTCTCATTATCGAGCCTTTGCCGAAATTTTTCTCTATCTGCGATATCGCAGTTTCAAGCGCTTTCTGTTTATCTGCCATATTCGTTCCGTCCTTTCGGGGAGCTGAAATTTTGTTCGTACAAATGTTCTGTTCTTATTCTACATCATACCCCTGCAAAATGCAAGGGTATTTTGAAAATTATTTTGATCTTGCAAGAAAAGCGATGTTTATGGCGTGGTCGCCGACACGCTCGAAGTCGGTTATGGTGTTGAGATAGAGCATACCAGCTTCGGTGTTGCACTCCTTGCGGTTAAGGCGGAATATATGCGAATCCTGGCATTCGAGGGTCAGGTCGTCGATATGCTCTTCGAGGTCTGATAGTTCCTTTGCCTCGTTGTCGCTGAGCGACTGGTTATCAAACGCCGCCATCGAACGCTCAAGCAATGTAACAACACTGCCGCAGAGCTGGTTGAGCTCCTCCCTCGCGGGGTCGGAGAACTTGAGCCCCTCGCCGATATTGTGCTGAGCCGCTTCGGCGAGGTTAATCGCATGGTCGCCGACGCGCTCGATATCGTTTATCGCGTGGAAGACGCGGGCGATATAATCCGAGTCGCTGTCGGTTATATCAAGAGCGTTGAGCTTGACGAGATACGAGGTTATATGATGGTTGAGGTAGTTTATGATCTCTTCGTTTTCCATGACCTTGTCGATATCTTTGTCACTGCGGTTTATGAGCGCGTGGGCGCTTGTCTCAAAGTTATCGCGCGCGAGCTTCGCCATGCGTGCGACCTCCTTGCTGACCTGCATGACAGCGAAGGGAGGCGTATTGAGCAGGCGGTCATCGATGAACTTGCAGTGCATCTCGCTCTCGCTGTCGTCCTTGCCGGGAACGAGCAGGCAGGAGAGCTTGACGAGAGCTTTCGCGAACGGGAACATAACAACGGTCGAGACGATATTGAATACGATATGCGATATGGCTATCTGCGCCATCGGGTCGGGCGACAGCTTTTCTATCCACTCGACATAGGGAGTGAGCAGGGCGATAAGAATGAATATGCCCGTGCCGATGAGATTGAATAGCAGGTGGATAACTGCGGCGCGCTTCGAATTTTTCTTCGCGCCGACGGTCGAGAAGAGTGCCGTGAGGCAGGTTCCGATATTCTGACCGAAGAGGACGAAAACGGAGAACTTGAGCGGCACGAGTCCCTGCATGGCGAGAGTCTGGAGCACGCCGACGGAAGCCGAGGAGCTCTGGAGCACGGCGGTCATGACTATGCCGAGGATAATACCGAACAGCGGGCGCAGAGGCGACTCCGAGACGGTGACGATAAAGTTCATGAAGCCTGCGCTATCTCTGAGCGGAGCCATGGAATCGGACATCATATCGATGCCGAGGAAGAGCAGACCGAAGCCCGTGAATATTGCGCCGAGGTTCTTGACAACGGTCTTTTTCGACGCGAGCATGAGTATAACGCCGACGAGCACTGCCGCCGCCGCGACACTCGAAAAGTTCAGCGCGATAAGCAGTGATGTAACGGTAGTACCGATATTCGCGCCCATTATGACGCCGACCGCCTGCGCGAGCGACATCATGCCTGCGTTGACGAAGCCGACGACCATGACGGTCGTTGCGGTTGACGACTGGATTATCGCCGTGACGACAAAGCCGACGAGCACTGCGAGGAAGCGGTTTCCGGTAAGCACTTCGAGCATTCTCTTGAGCTTGGCGCCGGCTGCGTTTTCGAGTCCGTCGCCCATCGTCCTGATGCCGAAGAGGAACAGACCGAGTCCGCCCGCCATCGACAAAATATTAGCTACGCTCATATTTCAGTCCCCTTATTTCAGTTTTCCTGTCCATTTTCATTTCCTGTTTATGAGACTCAAAGAAAGCCAAAATCTCACATATATATCTTATCAGCTATTCTTGCAAATGTAAACCGCAAAAATAAATTAAAGCGGCGGAACACGGGTTTATCATCCGTATTCTGCCGCTTTTTGATATCAATTTTTCGCTTTTCTGCGTTTTGTAAAAATTGTCAGCACAGTTAAAAGCGCCGGAAAAAATATGGCGCAGAGTATGCCCTTTTTTAGGTCGTCTCCGAATACGCTCGCCATCATTCCGGCAAAAGTGGGTCCGGAAGAACAGCCGAGATCGCCGCCGAGCGCCAGAAGAGCGAACATCGCCGTTCCGCCGCCTTTTATCCCCGCGGACGCCTTGCTGAACGTTCCCGGCCACATGATGCCGACCGAGAAGCCGCACAGCGCGACTCCGACAAGCCCGAGCACAGCGGAGGAGCTGAGCGCAATGAGCAGATAAGACGCCATGCACAGCGCGCCGCTGAAAATCATCATGCCGTCGAGGTCGATTTTGTCGCCGAATTTGCCGTATATCATACGCGACACGCCCATAAGCACGGAGAAGAGCATGGGGCCGGCGAGGTCGCCGACTGTCTTTGAGACGCCGAGACCCTTTTCCGCAAAGGTCGAAGCCCACTGGCTGACCGCCTGCTCGCTCGCACCGGAGCAAAGTATCAGCAGCATGAATATCCAGAACATCCTGCTGCCGATCAGTTGTTTAAAAGAGAGCCCTGTCTCCCCTTCTTCGATAAGCGGAGCTATCGGGACGCGGATAAAGTTCAGGGCGTTGACTATCGGCACGACCGCCCAGATAAGAGCGAGATACTTCCAGTTAGCCGTTGTGAATATCGAGAAATAGAGCGTTGAGAGGCCGACGACGGCGACGCTGCCCCAGCAATAGAACGAGTGGAGCAGGCTCATCATCTTCTCTTTGTTATCCGTCGGGCACGCCTCGACTATCGGGCTGACTATCACCTCGAGCAGTCCGCCGCCGACTGCGTATAGCACGACGGAAATGAGCAGACCGACAAACGGCGAAGGCAAAACATCCGGCAAAACGGTCAATGAAACAAGTCCCGCCGCCGCGAACACATGAGCCATGATTGCCGCCGCGCGGTAGCCTATCTTATCGATAAAGAACGCGGAGAGAAAGTCGATGCAAAGCTGGAGAATAAAATTGACGGTTATCAGCGCGGTTATCTTTGAAAGCTCAATGCCGTAGCTCTTATTAAAAGTCAAAAACAGCAGGGGCACAAAGTTGTTGACTATCGCCTGGACGACATAGCCCGCGAAGCAGGCGTTGACGGTCGATTTATAGTTTTTCTTCATGAAGCCGCCTTCTTTCTGCGGCGCGGGATAATGAACTCACGCACGAGCATTATCACCGACAGAGTCAGCGGGAATATGACGGCGCAGAGTATGCCTTTTTTGAGGTCGTCGCCGAATGCGCTCGCCATCATTCCGGCGAAGGTCGGTCCCGCCGAGCAGCCGATATCGCCACCGAGGCAGAGAATAGCATACATCGCCGTTCCACCGCCGTGGAGCGCCGAGGACATTTTGCCTATCGTGCCCGGCCAGAGGATACCGGCGGAAAGTCCGCACACGGCAACGCCGACAAGACCGAGAATGGGCGATGAGGTCAGCGAAATGAGAAAATAAGAAGCTGTGCAGACGCACCCGCTAAGGAGCATCATTGAATCGAGATTTATTCTGTTGCCGAACTTGCCGTACATAAAGCGCGACACGCCCATAAGAATAGAGAAGAGCATGGGACCCGCTAGGTCGCCGACGGTCTTTGTGAGTCCGAGCGCCTTTTCGGCGAAAGTCGAAGCCCACTGGCTGACCGCCTGTTCGCTCGAACCGGCGCAGAGAATAAGCACCATGAATATCCAAAATGCCTTTGTTTTGAGCATATCCTTTATAGAGAGCTTCTCCTCATCCTCGCCGACGACGGGCGCTATCGGCACGCGGGTGAACATAACGGCGTTGACTATCGGGAGAATCGCCCATATCAGCGACATTATCTTCCAGTTCGCCGTCGAAAACAGTGCGAAGAACAGGGTCGATATACCGACTGCCGCGACGCTGCCCCAGCAATAAAACGAATGGAGCAGGCAGAGCAGCTGATTTGAATTTGTCGAGGGGCAGGAATTGACTATAGGATTTATCGTGATATCCAAAAGACCCGCTCCGACTGCGTAGCAGAACACGGAGATAAGAAGCCCCGCAAAAGCCGAGGGCAGTATCTCCGGCAGGATCGTCATGAAAATAAGACCCGTCGCGCACATCGCATGGGCGAGCACCGTCGAAGCGCGGTAGCCGATGCGGTCAACGAACAGCACGGCGGTCAGATCGACAAATATCTGAATAAAAAAGTTCGCGGTGATCAAAACGGTTATCTTGGAAAGCTCGATGCCGTACTGCGCCTGGAATGTCAAAAACAGCAGCGGCGCGAAATTGTTGACGACCGCCTGCACGACGAACGCCGTGAAGCTCGCCGCGACGGTATGTTTATATCCTATCCTTTTCATTTTCGTTCCCCCAACAGAGAATTGCACACAGGTGTCGCGCTTATCATTAACCATTTGGATTTTCAAACACAACACAAAAGGCATTTTAGCACAAAGCGGAAGTTAAATCCATAGATTTTGAAAAAAGGGCAAGGTGCTCAAAAATTGCAGAAATGCGGCGGCGCGGCACATAAAGTTGACGAAAAATTGCAGCCGATTCAGGGCGAAAAATTGTAGAATTCAATTTTGGGCAAAAGTAAAAAGCCTTGAAACAATCAAGTTCCAAGGCTTTTTATGGAGCTGCTAACCAGATTCGAACTGGTGACCTCATCCTTACCAAGGATGTGCTCTGCCACCTGAGCCATAGCAGCGAATGGCGACCCGGAACGGTCTCGAACCGTCGACCTCTAGCGTGACAGGCTAGCGCTCTAACCAACTGAGCTACCGGGCCATTTTGGTGGGAACAACAGGGCTCGAACCTGTGACCCCTTGCTTGTAAGGCAAGTGCTCTCCCAGCTGAGCTATGCTCCCTGATCGATCGGTTTTTCGTCCGACGACGCAGACTAATATACTATAAATTCGTCATTCTGTCAAGCCTTATTTGCAATTTTTTTCAGTTTTTCTTAAAAAAGTCTCCGCCGCGCCCGGCAACGGAGACTCTATTCAAATTTTGTGCTTATTTTGCATATATCGCGCCGATTATCTTGTTCATGGTCTTCCACGACATGAGGCGGGTGAGGAAGGTCAGGAACGAATAGCTCGCGCCGATGGTGTATATCGGGCTCACCTTTTTCTTCATGGCGACATTGGCAATAAATTTTCCTGCGACTGCGGGATCCATGCCGGTCTGCTCGTCATGCTCCATGCGGGAGACAGAGCGCCCGATGCGTCCGCCGTAGACATCGTCGCCGTCGACCGTCTTTTCGCGCGCCTTTGTAAAGCCCGTTTTTATATCGCCCGGCTGAACCGCGCAGACCGTGATACCGTAGGGACGAAGCTCGTTTGCAAGAGCCATGGTATATGAATTTGTCGCCGCTTTCGCTGCGGAATAATAGGTCTGGAACGGAATGGGAATCTGCCCGGCAACGGAGCTGATATTGACTATTCTCCCCTGCCCCGCTTCGCGCATAACAGGAACGACGGCGCGGTTCATATTCACCATGCCGAAGAAGTTCGTGTCAAAAAGGCGCTTGGCGTCCTCGGTCTTTGTGAACTCCACTGCGCCCGAGATGCCGAAGCCCGCGTTGTTGACGAGCACATCTATCTTGCCCTCGCGAGCGACTATCTCATCGACCGCTTTTTTCACTGCCGCTTCGTCCGTCACATCGGCGACGAGGTGGTTGAGTCCCTCGACACCCTGCGCACGGCGGCTGAGTTCATAAACAGTATAGCCCGCACTTTTGAGCGCAAGCGCGGTCTGCATACCTATGCCTGACGTTCCCCCGGTCAGGACTGCTATCTTTTTATCCATAAAATGTACCTCCGAACTGAATAACAGGTAGATTATACCACAACTGTATTGCATATTCAATGCGGGCGAAGAATGCAGATTTTCTTTTTTCTGTTGACAAAGGCGAAAATACATGATAACATATATGCATAGATACTCAATGTATTGAGTAAAATTGTATACGAGGTGATAGTATGAAAATAAGCAAGGAACTCGCAAAGGGCAGCACGGGGCTGTTGGTGCTCAGCGTCATATCAAAGACCGATATGTACGGCTACCAGATAATCAAGACGCTCGAAGTGATGAGCGAAAATGTGTTCAGCCTCAACGAGGGCACGCTCTACCCCATTCTGCACTCGCTCGAAAAAGAGGGTTCGCTCGAATCTTATTGGTGCGAAGCGGAGGGCAGAAAACGCAAATATTATAAGATAACCGAATCGGGGCTCGCCGAACTCGCGGACAAAAAACGCGAGTGGCAGAGCTTCTCAGGCGCCGTTTCAAAGGTACTGGGAGGTGCGAAGCTTGCAGCAGAGGTTTGACGGATTTCTCGACTATGTCTGCGGCAATATAATCTCGAAGCGCGAGCGCAAAAATGCCAGGAACGAGCTATATGACCATTTAATGTGCATCTACGAATGCAACCTCGCGCGGGGTATGGACGAGGAGCACGCGGCGATTGAGGCGGAGAACTCCATGGGCGACAGAAATGCTGTTCGTGCGCAGCTCGAACAGGTTCACGCGAGCTTCCCGGAGCTCGACTTCAAAAAAGCCCTGACGATAGTTACGGTCGGCTTCGTTTTCATGAGCTTTATGCTCGAAGTCTCCTACCCGCTTTTGAAAGAAGTCATTCAGCTTTTCGGCATGGCGCTGGTCTTCGCCGGAACATTCTGCCTGCGCAAAGCGAGCAAGAGGCTCGGTCAATCTTTTGCCGTGTTCTCGGCGCAGTTCGCGCTTTTTGCCGCAAATATCATTTTATACCCGCTCAGCGAGAAATACAGTTGGCTGCCAACCGTTCTGCTCGTGGGCTCATATATATGCGCCGCCGTGTTCTGGGCACTGTTTGCACTGGGGCTGAAAAATCTCGCAAACGGGCGTGAAGCGGCAAAGCATCCGCCGTATTCGGCATGCATATATCTCAACGCGGCGTTAAATATTGCCAACACTATACTCGTACTGCTCGCATTCTCAAGCGGCACTTACAGCGCGGACAAAAATATCAAAATAGAAGGTTTCCCCGCGCTGATATTTATTATAGTCGCAGTCGCCGCGATCGTTGTCACGCTTATCACGCTCGTCCGCGCGAACAAACTGCTTTTTGAAAGCGGGCACGAATACACCGTTGAATCATCAAGCGGCAAGAAAGCGGTGCTTGTGATATGCTCGTTTGCGCTTGTATTCGTTCTCAGCGGTGCTGTCGATTTTGCTCTCGCCGAGCGCAAGGCGGAAACGCAGCCGTATAACACACACGACATATCTATGAGCGACAGCGAGCGTGACAGAATATATGCAATACTTTCGAGCTACGGGATATCGGACGACAATATTGCCCTGCTCCCGGACAGCGAACTGCAAAAATACAGCAATGCGGTCAGCGCAGACGAGCTCGACGACACGATGAAAAATCTTATCGCAAACTGGAACGCCCGCCCGGAGTTTAGCTTCAAAAGTAGAGATATCGAATATAATTTCGAGAGGCACGAATACTGCATAATTATCGATTCCGGCGAGCCGCACAACTATATTCGCACACTGTATTTTCTCGAATTGCAGGATTCCGAGCAGACGAGAAACGACCGAAAATATGTTGACGGCATGATTTTCAACTACACCGACGCAACCGCCTCGAATTATCTTATGCCGCTCAACATGGGCGGAGAATACAACGGTGATCTTTTCATGATACTGACCGAAGAGAACGGCGGTCTTGTAGAAAACAAACCGCTCAACATACAACCGGACAGCGACGCGTCGATAAACAGAATAAACCGCGTTGAATTTCAGCTCAAAGACGGCATGAAGATAATTTACGCCGCCTATCTCGGCGAGCCGAGCGACGATTCGAGCAAAATACTCACGGCGAATTACACGGTACAGTATGTCCACCGCAAGCTGCCGATACAGTCGCCTGCGAGCCGCGCGCTCGCACGACAGACAGAAATATCCACGCCGGCATATTGCCGCCGCAACGATATATATCCGTGCGATGTGTCATATGAGTCGATATTCAAAGAGCCGTTCAGTGACAGCGAAAACGAAGCTTCTGATTTCACGGAGGATATAATACAATGAAAACTGCCCGAAAGCGGACAGACAGGGTAAAACAACAAACAACGGAGGTGCAATATAATGGGCAGGTTTGACAAATTTCTCGACTATGTCTGCGGCGATATAATCTCAGACCGTGAGCGCGAAAACACCAGGAATGAACTTTATGACCATCTGATGTGCACCTACGAATGCAACCTAGCGCGGGGCATGGACGAAGAAAAAGCGACGATCGAGGCGGAAAACTCCATGGGCGACAGGAACGATGTCAAGACAAAGCTCGGTCAGGTTCACGCGAGCTTTCCGGAGCTCAGATTCAAGAGCGCGCTGGCTCTCGTTATCGCCGGATTCTTCTTTGCATCGTTCCAAATAAGTCTGCTCAGCGGCATGGACATACTCATAAAGCTGTTCGGTCAGTCGCTGATGATAGCGGGCATATTCTGCCTGCGCAAGGCACACAAGAAGCTCGGATTGGCCTTCGCCGCGATAATGGGACAATATGTTCTTTCGGGCGCTTCAACGGTGCTGACTCCGATAGCGGAGGATCACCCGCTCCCAATCTTCATTCTTTCGCTACTCGGCGCGATATGCGGCGCGGCGTTCTGGATTCTTTTTGTCGGCGGGCTGATTGATCTCACAAGAGGCCGCGAGGACGCAGAGGATCTGCATCTCCCGCTGTGCGCTGTGTCGAACGTGCTTCTCAGTGTGCTCAGCGGCGGGACATACATATATATGTGCATCACAAAAACGGCATCCCTAAACTCGGAAAACGCGCCGATTTTCTTCCTTATCGCGATATCGCTGGTTATACTCAACATGATAATCACGATAGCCGTTCTGCGGCGGGTAAATAAGTTCCTCTACGAGAGCGGTCACGAATATGAGGCGGAGAGCTCCGGGCTGAAGAAAGCCGCCGTAACGCTCTGCGTGTTCGCGCTGGTGCTCGCGGCATGCACGGGTTTCGACGCATATCGTCTGACGAGAAAAGCCGAAATTGAGCCGTACAGCACGGCGGACATTGCAATGGACGCAGACGAGCGCGCGAGAATAGAAAACACCCTTGCGGACTACGGAGTTGACAGAGAGGTTCTGAAGCTTCTGCCGAACAGCGAGATTATGCGATTCCGCAACACGGCGAGTATCGACAAGCTGACAGACATGTCTCTTCAGGACATCAAATACACAAAGGAATATCAGAGCCGCAGGAACAGCGACGGCAAGCTTCAATCCGGCGTTTACACGATGGGCACTACCGGCGATCCGTCATATTATTTTGAAAATTTAACATACTGCGTCACGGATAACGACGGCAAGAAACAGCTGCTCTGTTCTTTTGAGCTGAAAGACATAGAATCCGCCAAGAAGGACAATATAAAAAACTATGTCGACTGCCTTGAATTCGAGAAAAGCGACGCAAACAAAAGTCTGATGACATATCAGGTATACAGAAACAACGACTCGTTTTTCATCCTGACTCAAGAAGACGGTCAGGAGCTAAAAAACAAGCCGCTGAATATCAAGAGAAAAACCGACGCGCTCGGGAACACGGCGATTTCCGAAGTCGAATTCCAATGCAAGCCGGGAATGAGGATTTTCTACACCGCCGACCTCACCATCGCCGACACGCCATATCCGATATATGACATAAAGCTCGGAGCCTCGTACATTCATCGCAAAAGACCGATATTATGGATATCCGAACGCACACCGAAAACTCAGATAGATTCAGAGCAAGGGCAGCGATTTTGCTGGGTGAGGCCGGCCATAAGGACATTATATGTCCCATATCTCAAGAGCGAAGCCCCATACGAAGCGACGACAGAGCCCGAAGAAGAGACGACGGAGCGAGTCATCCACGGAAATTCAATTGAAGAGATGGCCGCGAGCTAAGATAAAAAATGAGCCTCCGAAATACGGAGACTCATTTTTTTTATTACATCTCGCCGAGGGCGAAGGTATCCGAGAGCCAATCGGTGCAGAGCTTCACCCACTGGGAAGCGCGGGCATTTTCTATAACTGACTCTGGTTTATCGCAGACGCTCGGGGTGCACAGCGAGAAGCCGTGCCAGCCCTTGGCGAAAATATGCATCTCGAACGACACCTCATTTTTCGTGAGCGCCTCGGCATATTTTATGGAGTTTATTATCGGGACGGTTTTGTCCGACGCGCTTCCGAAGATGAATGTGGGTGGAGTATTTCTATCCACATGTTCTTCGAGCGACGGCACGGGGAACGCCAGAATACGGCTTATCTCGGAGAGGATGCACGGATAGCCGAGGATACACGCATTGGGTCTTGTGCTGCTGAGAGTCGAGAGGGCCGCCGCAAGATGCGCGCCGGCGGAAAAGCCGATGACGGCTATCTTGTCTTTTATAACATGCCACTCCTCCGCCCTTTCGCGTATGAGCGTCAGTGCCTCTTCGGCATCGGCAAGGGGCATTTTGAAATCCTTGCCCTCGCCCACGGTATAGCGCAGGACGAAAGTGTTATATCCGTGCACGGCGAACGCCATGGCTATCGGCTCTGCCTCGCGGTCGGAACACATATAGTATCCGCCTCCGGGAATAACCAAAACCGCCGGGCGGTCGGTCATATTCGGCATTTCTTTTGATGTATCGAGCAGATACGAGGTGAGCGTCGCCCCGGGATTGCTTTTGAGTTCCAGCTTTTCAACCGTCATGATATTCCTCCTCAGTAAGTGACCTTGAGGGTCTTTATCTCGAAGGGTCTGAACTGAAGCTTCGCGGGCGCAATGCTCTCTACTTCGCCCTGCTCCTCTTCGAGCATATTGGTTATCTTCACGCTCTTTGCGCCGTCGAAGAAGCTGACTTTTGCGTTGGTGAAGGTGCCCTCTGCCTCATACATACGAACTATGAATGCACGCTGAGCATCCTCGCAGGGCTTGACAGCCTCGACAAATATATTGTCGGCGTCGATGCTCATGAACTTCTGAGCCGAATATTCGCCGGCAGTCACTGCGGTGGGAACATTGAGCTCATATGCCGGGCGGATAACGCTCTCGGCATCGAAGCCGCTGTCATGCGGCAGGAACGAATAGACGCAGTGGTGAACGCCTCTGTCGCCCTTGAAATCGGGGCGCAGGCCGCCCTTGTGCAGGGACAGGCGCAGCTTGCCGCCGTTGACACTGATGCCGTACTTGCTGTCGTTGAGAACGGCAACGCCGAAGCGGGTCTCGGAGAGGTCGGTATATTTATGGTTGAGCACCTCGAACTTTGCCTTTTCAATGCTGTTGTTGCGGGTGGTCGGGCGCTTGACATTGCCGAACTGGACATCGAAGCGGGCGAACTCCTGCCTGACAGAAGTATCGAACGCAGTCTTGAGGAAGCGGTGGTTATCCTGCCAATCCATGACAGTGTCGAAGCGCACCTCGGCGCTGTCCGCAAAGAATATCATATCCTGCGTAACGGTCGATTTGCCGCTTATCGCATACTTGCTGCGGATAACGAGCGCGACGGAGCCGTTTGAAACGACCTCGCGGCTGACAAGCTTCGAGACATCCTCGAACTTCATCTCGATATCGGCGTCAACATCCCAGTTATCCCACTCGGACGGGAAATCTTCCGCCATGATGAAGGTGTTGAGGTTATATCCATCGCCGCAAATCTCGCGGTCGGCGCGCTTATCGACAAAGGAAGAAATCGTGCCGTTATCCGCAAACTTGACGGACGCGAACGGAGTCTCAAGGCTGTTATCATCGAGGCTGAACACGCTGTTTTCTTCGGGCTTGCCGTCGACAAGCTTGAGAGTAACGCTCGAAAACGCCGGGACGGTCACGCCGCCGACCATGAGCTTTTTGTTGCCTCTGACATCGGTGTAGACCTGCTGTCTGTAGCCGCCGTCAACTATCTTGCCGCTGTAGTCGAGAACAATGACATCGGAGCGGTCAAAAGAAAGGGTGTTCGTGACGGTCACGCAGTCCTCCTTGTCGCTCTGAGCGAGTTCCTTGACAAGATCGCGGGCGCGGGTTATGAGCGCGGTAGTCATGGCGCGGGACTCCTCATGGGCGCGCGGGATGCAGGTGCCGGGGAGGATATCGTGGAACTGGTTGACGAGCAGCTTCTCATAGAGCGGAGCGATATCCGCGCTGTCCGCCGTCTTATTGTTCTTCACTGCGTCGTTTACGGTAAATATTTCAAGGTCTCTGAGTGCGAACTCAGCCTTGCGGTTGTTGCGCTTTATGACATGCTGGTTTGTGAGCGTACCGCGATGCAGCTCAAGATAGAGCTCGCCTGCGTATGTATCGGGCTCGACCGCGTCTCTCTCAATCTCTTTCATTGCCTCGCCGACGAGCTTGTGCTCGGACTTCGGGCAGCCATTGAGATCGGCGCAGCGTCTTGACGCCTCAATCATCTCGAACTGCGGTCCGCCGCCGCCGTCTCCGTAGCCGTAGGAGATAACGCGGGTGTCGGTGACGCGCTTATCTTTGATGCACGAATGGTCGTTCGAGGGAGTACCCGCGACATAGGACATGAGATCCTCGGCATCGGGCCAGATGTGGGTGCGGTTGAAATGGGTGAACACCTTTGTGCCGTCGATACCCTCCCAATAGAAAGTATCAAGCGGGAATGTGTTGGTGTCGTTCCAGTCAATTTTGGTTGTCAGAAAATAATCGACGCAGCAGCCTTTCATTATCTGCGGGATAGCCGCGCTGTAGCCGAAGGTATCGGGCAGCCAGAAGCAGTTCGAGGTGAAATCGAAATATTTTCTCGTGAATCTCTGACCCCAGAGGAACTGTCTGACCATCGACTCGCCGGAGGTTATGTTGCAGTCGCACTCGACCCACACGCCGCCGTTGGGCTCGTATCTGCCCTCTTTGACCTTCTGCTGAATGCGCGCGAAGAGGTCGGGATATTTGCGGCGCAGGAAGTCGCTGTGGCACGATGAACTCTGGATAAATTTATATTCCGGATACTCGTCCATGAGCGCAAGCTGGTTTGCATAGGTGCGCGCGCACTTCTTGACTGTCTCGCCGACGTGCCAGAGCCACGCGGTGTCCATATGCGAATGTCCGATGAGCGCAGCCTTCGGTGCATCGTCGCCGTTTTTGACGGAGAGTGCTTTTTTAAGATAGGGCTTTGCTCTCTCGAGAGCCGCCATGAACTCGTCACGGTCAACATCGTCGGGTGACTGATATATCTCTTTGAACACTTTTTCAAGCTCGTTTATAACGGAAGCGCGTCTGAAAGAGCTCTCCGGCAGGTTCTTGACGAGCTGAACGAGGGTGCGCAGATCGAAATAGAACTCCTGGATAGCATAGTTCTTGACGCAGATATCGATGCCCTCGTATGAGAAGTCATAAGTGAGCAGAGGGTTGTTCTCGGTCGGGTGGCAGCCCTTATAAGAATGACCCGCGTAATATTCGAGGTCGATGGCTATCTTCTCGCCTGCCTTTGCGTCCTTTTTGAGCAGGTCGCAGTAGTGGTTGCCGTGACCGGTGAAAACTATCTTCGTGCTGAAGTTGCCGTAGGGCACTCCGTCGACCCAGAGGGTTCCCTCATAGCCCGAGATGTGCGGGCGGATAAAAATATCTTTTCCGCCGAGTCCGTCGGGGACAACAAAATCGGTCTTGAACCAGCAATAACCGAACTCCTCGCCCCATTTATAGCCCTTTTCGATGGGGTCAAAAAGGCTGTCCTCCGGGATGCAGTGGAAACGCTCGAGCGTTGCGAACGCGCTCACGGGGCCCGGCTCGCCGACTTTTTCAAAAATCATCGGCTCGATGATATCGACAAAGCGCTCAAGCTTTCTGAGCATTCTGTCGGTCTGTTTTAAATCCAGCATATTCTTCTCTCCAAAATATATTTTTCCGCTGTGCGGACATTTGACTTATATAATATGTAACAGTATACCGCAAGAGTGTTGCATCTGCAAGCATTTTTGAAGAGAAAAGAAGCAAAAAAGCCGCCGCAGAGATGTTTTCCCCGCGGCGGCTCGTGTTATTTCAGCGAAGTTCTAAGATGCGGCATATCGCAGCTAAAACCGCCGCGAGATAAAGCCCGAAGATATTCATTATATTATAGAGAAGTGCCGTTATCATCTTCGCCCTCCGCTATGCGCTGTTCGTGCATGAATTTGTCCGCTTCTATGGCGGCAGAAGTGAAGCTGTTGTTCTTCCAATAGCTCACAGCGCCGACAATGAATGTGAATATCAGGCTTATTATTGTATACAGCTCGCTGTATTCGACGCTGACCGGTGTTTTTCCGAATGCGGTCAGCGCCATATTGACTATTGACACAAGAGACAAAATACCTCTGACCCACGTGCCGACCGATATTTTTGTTATATTCTCAAAAAGCTTTCTCATGAAAATCCCCCTTATTTTCTGCGCGTGATATCATCTATGCGCCTGTGCGCGGATTTTATCGAATCCTCTGCCGCCGCCATGCGCTCGACGAGATTATTGTGCTTGTCGACCCGCTTTTCGAGCTGCGCGATGCGGTAATTCGTCAGCCTGTTCGACGCGAGTATGCCGCCGAGCGAGCCAATGAGCGTACCCGCCGCCGAGAGCAGTGCCACAGTTATTTCTGCGTCCATCTCACACCTCCTCGAGACTGCCGACCGCGACCCAGCTCGAAATATCGCCGAGCAGGGCTTCGAGCTTGCCGCGGTTCTGCTGAACTTTCGTGACGGTATGTTTTTTCGGCGAGAGCTGGGAATCCGGCACGCGTTTTCCGCGCGCCGAGGTGCAGCCGCCGTAGACAGCACCGGGCTTTATAAAAACAACGCTCCCGACCGAAACTGACGGTCTCGCCGCGAGTTTCAAGTCAGAGAGCCTGACCCAAGAGTTTATCTCCTTGAGCAGCGCGCGGCTCGGCTCGACTTTTGCGACGGTATGAGTCCTTAATTTCACCCACGAGGGAATGCGCTGACCCGTGGCATATGTCTTTCCGATTATCTTCACGCGGTCGCCCGCTCGGATATCGCAGACGGGCTTAGCTTTCTGCGGCGCGGTCTTTTTTAGTCCGTAAAATTCGGCTATCGACGCGGCAATCGATTCGCCGCACTTTTTCTGTCCCGCTTCCGTTTCGACATTTTTTCTGTCCGAAGAGCTGTCTATGAACACGGTCTCGATGAGCAGACTGCGGCATCTGACCGAGCGGACGAAGCCGAAATAATCGCCGCCCGCGGAATTGAGCTTTGTTTTAGCTCCCCTGTCGCGCAGTGAAAATGTCTTCGCAATGCCCTCGCTTATCTTCGCGGCGAGCTTTTTGCCGCCCTCGTCGGTGTGTTTATAATAGACCTCGCTCCCCGTTCCGCCGCCCGCATTGAGGTGGATCTCGGCGGCGAGATCGAAGTCTCCGCGGTTGACGAAGGCTATCCTGTCCGTCAGATACATATCGGCATCGTAGTTTATGAGTACCGTATCGCAGCCGTAATTTTTGAGCGCTTTGGCGATATAAAAGCCGATCTTTCGCGCTATGCGAAACTCGTGGAAACCTCCGCCGACCGCGCCGCTGTCATAGCCGCCGCCCGCCGATCTTCCGTGACCCACGGATATACAAATTCTCACTCTCGCACCTCCTCGAAATAAATGCCCACAAGCTGCGACGGCAGATAGTGCATAACCGTGCCCTCGCCGCCGCTGTCGTCTCTTGTGCATCTGTAAATTTTGCCGCCGTCGAGATAGTACTTGTCTTTAAAATACCTCATGCCCTCGGCGGCAGTTATCGGATTATCTATCGTGCCGTCCTCGTCTGCCGTCACGCGCTCCCAGTGTGCGGGAGTCACGCTCGGACGCCATGTGGGATTGGCGGATATAGCGTTGTAACGGCGATATAAATTCCCGCCGTCGCGCACCCTGTCGCCGATAGAATAATCCTTTTCGCCGCTCCACGGTTCAAACAAACTGATGCTCGTCAGAGCTTCGGCGTTCGTCAGCTTCGCGGCGGCTTTTGTTATCATCTCGCGAAAGCGTTTTGCCTGCGTCCTCGTCATATATCCGCACCCCCTGCGATGATATCCAGCGCCTCGTCCGCCGATATGTCCTCGGGCGGCTCAGCGGCTGTCCAGATTTGCTTTATCTCGGATTCCGTCTCCGTCCATGACTCGGTGTAATACCCGCCGTCGGACGGATAATCAGCCGTAATTATCGGCTTGTAGCCGTACTGTAAAAGCAATGCCGGGTCATTGGTAAAAACATCGCCATTTTCTGTTCTTATCGGTCTCGGCGCGCCGCGAAGCTCGCCGTTTACCAGTTTTCCGTACATTTAATCACCCCCATATAAAAGAGCCTGTACCCTGATTGTAAAATGCTGTTTTGCTAATAAGGTCATAAAGGCACGGCACACCATCAGCATCAAGACACGGTTTGAAATCGCGGATTTTTCTGCCGCCGTAGTACATCGCGCATGAGTACAGTTTCATATAGGCATATCCATCGACATATGGCGAATTACGCACAAAAAGCCACAGATTTCGCGCATCCGCCGGAAATGTTGTTTGCGACGGGTCGGCTTTTTTATACTGTATGCCGTCCATCTCGACCGTGTATTGCCCGTCCGCGTTAAAATGATATGTATGTCTGTCAGTATCAGCCTTTTTAAAATATTGGACTGCGTTATAGCCGCAAACAAACCATGCCGCGCCATCAGGCGAACCCCAGCTGGATATCATCAAAACCATCAGTAGATAATGTTCCGAGTCACTGTACGTCTGTGCCAAGTTCTGATTGCTCCGTGCATCGACAAAGCAGAAATCCGCTGACAGTCCTACACTCGCCGAAGATTTTACTCCGGTGTCAATGCGCTGACTGCCTGACGTTTGTATATAATCAACTGCGGTATAGCCTTCGGGCAGTCCGCCGCTTGATTTTTTAAGCATCATTAACCGACGTCTGATCATGCTCTACGCCTCCTGTTACTCAATTTTTTCATCAAGCGTTACAACGAGATTTTCGCCCTTGCCTTTAGCCGACACGCGAAAATAAGCCGCGCCCTGCGGTGGCGCAACATTGATATCCGTGCTGAACGCCGCAGCGGCGTTGGGGTCGTCAATTTTGGTTGGGTAATATATGCTGGTGCCAATCTTATCGTATTTGACCACAGAGCTTTTGAGGGTAAAATCAGCATTATACCACGCAATGCGAGCACCGTATTCATTCCATGCGATACCCTCGCCGCCG
>ENA-OPVK01001031-OPVK01001031.1-human-gut-metagenome-genome-assembly--contig:-NODE-1031-length-18088-cov-2.660012_pt1 | contig 18088 bp, 12 predicted proteins | sample MGYA00241495_ERZ501982 | MGnify/ENA primary metagenome ERZ501982 (study PRJEB25962, sample SAMEA2042002) | human gut metagenome | biome: human gut; feature: human-associated habitat; material: faeces...
TCCTGTATCCTGTCCGGGAAGGCATCCAACGGAAGACCTGTTTCCGGAATGCCTTCCACCTCCGAACGAAGCATGTTGGTCAAATGAATGGTATCAAACATAGCCACCTCCTTCCTGTTTGGGAAGTTTATCACCAATAGCGAAAGCTTCATAATGGAAACGGCGCAGGAAGCGGTCGACATCCGCCTGCGTGTACTAGTATTTGTTGCCTTCGCGCGAGTAACCGAGATAACCGTTGTCGCACAACTTTTTCAGATACTTCTCCTTGATGTGCAGTTTCTCCATCAAAGACTTGTTGTCATAAAGAAAGTGTCCGCCTTTATGATCCGTTGGCGACAATTTCTCCTGTTTCTCTACTATGCTGAGAATCTTTTCAAGCAGTTCCCGGTCGCATAGTTTCTTTTCTCCATTTAATTTTTGAGCCATAGTTTATCGTATTATGGCTTAACCTTCCTTATGCACACTCGGACTGTAAGCCGGGTTTATATGCAATGATACGACTGTGCACATCGCGCCAGAAGCACGGCGCAAAGATTCAAACTCTTTTCTACTAATGTCTTTTTGGATTTTATTTGTTTTTGTTATATCTTTGTGCCTGTTCCCGGATGGGAGTATCTCTTGGATGAGAGATCGCGCTGGATTAGTGCAAGGTATCATGCAAACGAAAGTTTCTTGGCGACTTGATCATTCCTACTTGCAAGTGAATAAGTAGTTGGCATACTACCCTATTTTATTATTAATTTCGAAAGGAATGGTCAAAGAAAATTATGAACGTTAAATCAGTAATTCTCAAATCAGAGAATCAAACTCAGGTATCAGTTACAAGATCTATCGAAGGCATCTGCATCCAAAAGATTGTCATGCCAATTTCACCGCTCGGCTTCATCAATCTAATGCATCATGCAGATAGCAAGGTCAACCCTAGAAAAGCAAAGATTAATCCTATTGTCAAAGCAATTGAGGAAACATTGCAATTCTCCCCGGAACTCTATTTCTTTAGTTCAAAAGGTATTCTACTTTCGTCCATCTATGTCGATCTTTTAGACCGCAATAGAGTGCGTCTTAGTTTTTCTGAAGAAGAAATGGAGGGAATAATGGACGGTGGACACAACGCATTTGCGTTATGTCGATTCATTGCAAATGTTATTAATGACGATAACTTGAAAACTTGGGACGATTGTATTAGATATTATCGCAATGAGGATACTTTTGCCTCGCTGAAAGTTGGATATGAATCCCACATTGGGCAACTGAAATTTTCTATTCCAATTGAAGTTATAGCTCCTGTAGATAAAGATGAAGCATCAATTGAGTATTTCTCTAATCATATACTTGAAATTTGTTCGGCAAGAAACGCCAATGTCTCACTGAATGAAGCGACAAAGAGCAATAAGGAGGGTCTGTATGAAGATCTTAAGAGATGCTTAAAAGGCAGTTACCGTGAAAATATTGCATGGCGAAGTGGTGAACCAGGTACGATAAAATGTGACGATATCGTTGCGTTGGCCTGCCTACCCTTAATAAAATTGCATGAATGTGGTTATTTTGATGGCAATCCCAACATTGGAGTACTTAACCGAATAGCTATATATTCACAAAAGAGCTTGTGTGTTAAATATTACCGTAATTTAATGAAAGATAAATCCGTTTCCGAACAGCAACTCGGGAAATACGATCTTACAGACAATGCGATCAGATCTGGATTTGAACTTGTTGATGATATTGTCAGATTTTTCGACAAAATTTATTACCACTTTCCAATGGTCTATAATAGGAATTCTGGCTCTTTTGGCCGTATCACAGGAGTAGTGCAGAAGGAAAATGAAACAGGCGGTTATATCAGCAAATTTACTGGTCCATTTAATACCTATCCAAAACGATCTATATATAACTATGCGTATGGATTTTTCTATCCGATCATTTGTGCACTCACCTCATTAATGGTATTCGAGAACGGCAAGTTGAAATGGAGAATAAATCCTCTAACAATAAATTTTGAAGATGAGAAAGTGATTAATAACTTTGCATTTTATATCGATATGGTGAAGCAAGTTCAATATGACCCCCAAAAAGTTGGCAAATCCAGCCTATCATATAAAGTTGCTGACATAGTACTACAAAACATCATGAACGAAATGTTAGCATAGGAATAAAAGGATTCTACTTTGAATATAGATATAAAACCACCAGCGCGATAAACAATAAAAATTTGTTTGTCGCGCTGGTATTTAATTGTTTAATCTATCCGAGGAACGTTAATACTCCTCCTCGTTGAAGAATTGCTTGCATATTGAATTTCAAACCATTAGTCAAATTCTGATGAAATTTGCACAAACAAACCGCGCTATCAGAGGCGATGAGAAGAATGGATGGACAAACAAATTCTTGCAAATCATTTGCAATATCCCGCTTCCGATTCTGCAACCATCTGTATGTTCTCTTTGACCGGATTGTACGGATTAATTCTTCTGTCTTCAAGGAAAATATGACAAAGCGTATAAACCAATGCTTCTAAAGTCTGCTCTCGTACTTTCGGTTTCAACTGACATTCCCATACGGTAATGCAGTGCCAGCCCATTGATGCTAGTTTCCTCTGTTCTTCTTTATCTCTGAGTTTGTTACGTTCTATCTTATTCCGCCAAAACTCCACATTGGTCTTGGGTAGGACATAATACTTACACCCTTTATGTCCATGCCAGAAGCAACCGTTTACAAAGATGACCGTCCGATACTTCCGGAGCACAAGATCCGGATGTCCGGGAAGCCTTGGATCATTCAATCTATACCGAAATCCACGACTGAACAAAAACTTCCTTACCATTAATTCAAGTTTCGTATCACGTCCTTTTATTGTCGACATACAGCAATGACGCTGCTCGTGAGTCAAAACATCAGCCATTTTGTTTATTTGTGTTGTCTTTATCTTTGTTAAACCACTCCATCTTGATGTCACAGTTCTTGCTATTCGGAGCAGGCTCAGCCTCTTTAATTTTAACCATAATAGGCATAGGTACACAATTTCCAAAAATCAAGGCCTCACCTGGTACTGCTTGTTTTATTTTAGTAATATAGTCCTCGCTAAAATATGGAAGAACGGAATATATATATTTCATATCCACTTCATTCTGAATTCGGTGTACTATATAGTTTCCACATTGCGACAGAACGGTCTGGGATAATTCCGATGGTCTTTGTGATGATATAATTAAATAAAGAGAGTATTTTCTACCTTCTCGTGCTATTTTTTCAAATATATTTTCACGCATTATATAATCTGCATCTTTTCGAATATAACGATGCGCCTCATCAAGAATCAGATGTATTGGTTTTTGTTGTCGCGATACACCAAACTTATGCTTTCTATAATCAAATATCATTCGCGATACAACACTTGTCATCAATTCCAAAGCATCTGTTCCTACTTCACTAGAGTCAATGGTGATAAGTTGTTTGCTCTTCTCTTCAGAATCTGAAATGCCAAACATCTTCTTTAAGTAGTCATTACAATCTTGATAATCAGGAGTGTCAATACGCATAAATGAGCACTCTGGATTGAAAAGGAAAAAATCCAATCGACTCATCAAAGTAGATATAAAATCACGGATATGTATATTCCCTCGAGACTCTTCCTCTAACAGAACCATATCAACAGCAGTTCGTAAGTAATGATAGTCAAAATAAGATCCTGGCATAAGCTTATTCTGGTCAACAGAAATAGCTTCATTCTCATCAATCTGTCGAAATGCACCTTCTGTTATGGTATCTGAAAGGCTAGCTTCGTAATGGTCTCTATGTTTTGTTATACATACGTACTTCGGCGCGTCTTCTATAGCAGTAAATTGATTAAGTGCATTAGACATGGAGTCATTATTGTTACCAAAGTTAATCACACACAAATCGTTACAAGCATTGAGAAAGTTAGAAAGATCTGCCAAAACATCCTTGTCAACATCATCACCCAGATTACTATTGCATGTCTGTCTAAGCATAGCAATAGCGCCTTTTGCAGCGGTCATTTTGGAAGTATCACTATCGATTCTGCTTACAATATTGAATAGCATTTGACGCAATTTCCATTTGATATAATTAGCAAATTGACCCGCCTCTGTTCCATTGTTGGTATTAAAAATTTTGTAAAACTTGTAACTCTCTTGAAGGACTCTATCCCAGAAAGGTTTTTGAGTTCGTTCTGATGCCATTAAGAATGACAACCATTCATCAAGATTCATCAAATAATAAGGTAATACGAAGCGTTTATGCACACCATTAGCCTCACACATATTGGGCTTATAGAAAACAGATTCCATCTTGTTATTCAAATTCGCCTCTACACCCAAAGCCATTGGGTATTCACCATTGGCATCGAATATGATTGTTTTGGCTCCTATAGCTTCATTATCATACTTGCGATATACTTCATGCAAAATATGAGCTATTGTATTAGACTTGCCGCTACCACTATTCCCAAGTATGGCTGAATGTATATTAAATAGACGATTGATATCAAGTTCTATAGAGTAATTAATTAAATTTTTACTAGTACCAATGAAGATTGATGAATGTACGCCTTCAATGGGACATCCATCATTATAAGACAGTATTAAATCTAAATCATTAAAGGTGACAATTTCCACATCACTATACAAAGAAGGAAATATGCCAACACCCATACAGAACTTTTCGTGCATCAATGTTCCTATCGGCTTTATTATAATCTCCCTAGAACTATCAAGATTATACGTACTATAGACTTGATTTTCTTTGCCCACCCAATCAACTATTGATACAACCTCACACAAAACATATTCCCCTGAAGAGTTTAGGGTCTTCAGATAACTACCTATATTGCCAAAATAATATACCGTTCCATCAATATTGACAGTTGAATTTCGAGTAGTATGAAACAAACGAACCCTAAACTTATCATATTCTACAGATATAATTTTCCCGATTTTCATAATCACTCAGATTTTGTTTCGTTAAGCTGTTTTACAAACGCCTCAAGCATATTCTCTTCCTTCCGGAAAGAATCAAGATTTGGTAACAGTTCATCTACTATGTAGTCGAAATAGTTTACGGTTCTTTCATTGGTCTTTGTTATTTTCCCGCCTTCCCCCTGCTCTTCATTCCAAGCTTTGCCTGAAATAGTAAAAATACGATTGTCATTGATAAAAAAGATGGGTTTTTTCGTCTTTTCATCATCTGCTGGTTTCTTACCAAATATAACTACATTAATGGTGGAATTCGTTGCCAACGCCCGATAAATGATGTCATTGACATGGCGGTCATTAAAACCATAACCTATAATAAACAATACCGAGTGAGGCTCCAAAAGCTTATTCTGGAACTCCCTAAATAGATCAACGTATGGCACACCAAGGCTTTTATCCTGTTTCGTAGGGGTAGGATATATCAGAATGGATTTCTCCGAACTTAATTGTTGAGGTGATAGTTCTTCTATATTGAAATAGTTGTTCATTTTATGCTCTGTCTCTTGCCAATTGATAGAGCCATGAATCTTATACAAATACACCATATTTTCTATGGGCTCGTATTTGTCTATACTTGTATCCATCCTTTTAGACCAAGTATAGTTAAATAGGGCTGGATTAAAATATTTTCTAAGCCCTCCGCCGAAGCCATTTATGTAATGGATATTCAAGGAATCCAATGCTGTTTCATTGAACAAGTCATTGTTTGTAGTGAATATACGGATGCGTGACAAGTCCTTATTACGCAAAGCTATCTTCTGATAAAAGGTTTTGTAATGCTCCAAGACTTCTTTTGACTTTTCTTCGGCCATGTCTACATTGATACTGTTGAATATGTATCGTTCAATTCTCTGTATGAGTCTATTGTATAGTTCTCTATATTCTTTAATATTTTTATCATCTGCTTGGATGCCATCATAATAAATGCGTGCAGAATACAAGACTTCAAGTGTCGCTTCAAGATTTTCACCAACTTTATTTACAATACGCTCAAATTCCGTTTTTTCAGCAACTTCCTTCTCTTCATCGAATCTGAGTTCTTTAAATAACCCATCCATTGTCGGAATAGCACCGCTACTTGCTCCTGAGCCAAACAGGAAATTGATGTTCTTTAGGTTAAAGAACTCACGAATCTTATCTTTGAGATTAGAAAGTCTTGAGTCAAAATCAGAGTCAGATTGAAAATAACTAGAGGTACCTTGAGTCATGTTCAAGTCACCAAATTTATGTTCTTTATCGTTCATTATTTCTTGGCAATATAAGTTATTAATTCGTAGTGTTTTCTGTTGTTGTCGTATTTGATAAATAATACATTTTATATTCTATCAAAGAATCCCTCGTATTCTTCATCAATAATCCTCCATTCTCCCATTTTACGTCCTCCAACACGGGTAATCTTTCCTGATTCTTGAAGCCGTTTGAGGTACTTCTGAACTTGACGTGCAGATAATCCCATGCTCTCAGCCATCTGCGCAGCATTGATTTGAGGATTTTGGGAAATCAGTTTATAAATCTGACGGCTCGCTTTTACGAACTCTTTTGCGAACTTTGACGGCCCTTTTACGAACTCTTTTACGAACACCTCCCCATTTTCTTTTACGAACTCTTGTATCAAAGGTGTGCCATTAGGTGTAACTTCTCCAATAACTTCATTATCAAAATTCAAATTCCACAGTATCACATGAAACTCCGATGCATTTGACTGAAATTCAGGAACATGATAATTAGGAAGTTTCTCAAATCTCTTATAGGAATCTATTATCTTCTTCATTCCGCTGCCTCTACGTTCCATAAGCCCCAGCCGGCTGAAGTAATCAGCCAATAGTGGGTTTCTTCTTTTGGATGGTACCGTAAGAGGATTCAACTGCTGAATAAGCCTGCCGTCCATCATTCCTCCGGGAGAGTATATCTCCATCCGGTCATCGTACATGTCAATATGTATCTCGCTTCCCATCTGCAAATAATCACGATGGATGATTGCATTTGCAATCGCTTCCGTCACCGCACGTTCGGGATAATCTGGCAATTCTTCACGATAATCGTTCTCTTTCCACCATTTCTTATGGGAATTGTTACGCACAAAAGACACGGCATCCTGCAACTGGCCAATCACACAGCCTTCCAATTCAACATCATCAATTGCCTCTCCCAAACCACTAGTCATATCCAGACCGTTCCAGCGTGTGCAGAAAATACGGGACTGTCGTACAGGAGATTCATCAGCCAACAACGCTCCGGCATTTGTAAGATTGCCGTTTTCATCTACAATACCCCATGAAACGAACTCACTGTCATCAAACGAGCGTTGTAACCTTTTGTAATGGACAGATCTGAGTTTGGTAAAAGCCATATCCTCAAATCTGTAATTGGACGGCAAACTGTCGTAAGTACGCCCGGATCCTTTCAAGACAAGGGCTTTCAATTGAATACGGTCTGCTGTAACCGACTCGTTACCTATACGCACAAAGGCCAATCGCTGTTTGTCTCCGATGTAGTAATATGGGGTTTCCTGCCCTGGATATACATTCAGCAATATGAGTTTCTTTCCATCAATCTCCTTGTATTCAAGATTGACTACAGGCACCGGATCAAGCTTGGTCTTTATCTCTTCGCTTATTCTTTCTGCATCACTTTCAGCATCAGCAAGCCCCACAATCTCATCATCATCACTTATGCCAAATATCAATATACCACCTTCACCATTAGCAAAAGCAGACACACTCTTAAGCCAGCTTTTAGGACGCTTGATTTCGAGCATCTGTTTTTTGTCGTAAGCTGTAGCCTCCCCGATCAATGTATGTATATTAATACTCATATTCAATTTTCCAAAATATCAAACACTTATATAATTCTTCAATTGTTTTTCATCTTATGATATACTTGCAATTTGTCTTTATCGTTTCTATAGGATGAGATAAATCCAACGTCTTTTAATGCTTCTAATAATTTCCTATTTAGTGTATTATCTGATAATTTAGCTCTCTTGTCTTGATCACATATTTCATAATAATCTCCTTTTATGGATGAGATTAAATGTGTTATTAGATTATTATCGCTGAGCCCAGCTGTAATCACATATATGACTAATTCCAGCCTCAGGGATTCATTTTTAGAAATATTAACAAGGAACGATGCGAATGCATCTGCACTGCATGAAATCCGCCCATTCTCAGCAAGAATCAACAACCTGTCTTGCCCCACATTCTTTAACTTGTCAATATCCGAGAAACTACCACTGAAAGACCTTAATAGCTTCCTATAATTATCTATTTCCAGCAGTTCACTGCCAAATAAAGATACAAATAGTCCCTCCTTGTTGCTTAAATCATTTGGATATGCTGCATTAGAAAGTTTTGTTGCGTAGTGATTTATATAAGACTTCAGCCATTCATTTATGCCATTTCTGTAATCGTAATAGCATGATACGTTTTCCCATGTCGGTAATATTATTTTAGATTCAACAGCTATATCATACATTTCCTTGTCTTCTATTCCCAAGAAACTAGCTATATGGTTATGCTGTCCCGTCAAGTATATGACCTTGACATCTGATGGAATATGTTCGTTAGTCAGCAAGAACATTAAAGTTTCAGAACTTTCGTCCTTGTTCTCATCTTTAAGGCATTGGATTACCGTAGATATGTTTTCCCTTACATAACCTACAAACGATTCGTTCCCAGTAGCCTTTATTCTCGTAAAATTAAGATTTCCGGCAGATATGGTCTTATCGTCTTTATAAAGATGTCTTGTAATAAGAAGCATATTCTCTAGACTGATTTCGTAACAATTATGCTCAATTACATAATCCAGCAAATCGTCTGAACCATCGCACAGATTTACAAAACAACTGGTAGAAGCCAGTTTAAGCGACCGCTCCAATGTAATATCATCACAATGTTCGACAAGGAACTTGAAATTCCCATTAACCCATCCTTGTTGCTCTTGACCTAATTCCGGGCAGAATTTCAGATAAGCCTCAATAAGATTTTCCTTTTCTGCATCATTCCTCCAATTTATAATGTTATTCCAAGAATTTGTATATTCGATAAAGTGCTTAAATACCTCATACTGTTGCTTACCTTCAGAATAATATTGAGAAATGAATTGTAACGGAGCATTATCACATTCCAAACGGATCATCATGTGCTCAAACATTTCACTATAGATACCATGTGAAGCAACATAATCCAACAAGTCTATATTAAGAATGGCATCGCTCTCGAACATATAATCCTTCAATTCCTTGACAAAATTCTCAATCTTGTCTATATGATAGTCATAAGGTCGGCCTTCCTCTATCTTCATTGACAAAAGAAGTTCTCTGTCTGCCAAAGAAACCATTCCTTCGTAAAAATATGATATGTAATCATAGTAATCTTCATCAAGATAGCCTCTACGTATAAACACATTCATCATAGGGGTCAATCCAAAGTTCTTAAACTCATCCGTTTCACCTAACTTATATTTCTTTATCAAGTCTTTTAATCTCAAGGATTTCACTTTGATCTTTTCCTGTTGGATATGTCTATGCTCATTTTGGAAATATCCAATGCCATCCTCTAACAATTTAATTCGTTCGGAATAATTAATTTCTTTATCAATTTGTTTATAATCAATTGCTTTTGACGATGATGAAGTTCCGTTATATCCATAATAATATTGATATGTTATTTTGTTGGCATTTAATAATTTAACAAAAAGGGCTTCATCATTTGCTATTTGTTCAATAGAATAATAACTCTTATCAATATGAATAGAAATTAGATTGGGCACATATTTATTCCAAAGTTTAAACAGAAACAACCTTCTCAAATCAGCCTTACTTAAATTCTCATCCTGCCTGAAAATCTGTTCTTTTCTAGACAATTCTTCTTCAGACTTTTCAATAGCTTTCAATGCAAGAGGAATGAAATTAGGCTTACTGCTGATGCAACGATAAACCTTACCTTCCCTACGATGCAACGATGCAAAATCCTGTGGATAATAGTTCTTATATACTATCATTCCCAGCAATTTCGTTTTATTGAGCCGATAATTATTTGCCTCACACAGCTTATCCCGATATTGTTTATACTCATTTACGATATTGGTCAGAATACGCATATCCTGAATGAAAAATGCCATTTCAGACAAATCATCATCACTGATACCATCATTCCCGCATCCTTTTTTCTCAAGTGCAGATTTAAGCTTGTCCTTTGAATTGGATGGATTGATTACAGGTATTACTGTTGTTATGAAGTCAAAGAACTTTGTTCTTTCCTCATCCTTAAAGATGTCATCTTTAATCGCATAGATAAAAGTAATATGTCTGCCTACTATTTTTGATTCATTGATAAGCTGATTCAGTTCACGAAGTTTCAAGAATATATTCGGTGTCCCGAATCTGTCCAGGTCTTCGATAATTACAACATTATAGTCAGTCACTTGGAAGAAATACAGGATTTCATCGAGATGTTTGTTGAATATAGAATTGTTTTCTATAACCTCTATCTCTCCATCTTTCAAGTTCAATTTGTTCAGCTTTGAATTGCTATATGATTTGAAGACATAACGGGCAATTTTATATAATGCAACCAAGAGCCAAACGGCAGCAGCAAAATCAAAAATTGTATTCCACTTGTTTCCCCAGCTGAAGAAATCATAGATAGAATCAACCTTGGCAAATGAAGGTTCAAACACAATGAGAATACATAGAAACGTCAATACAAAGGCAACCGGATATTTTACCAGTTCCCATTTAGACAAATGTACAATTTTTCTAAAACGGGAATTCGGTACTGTCTCCGTTTTTTCTCTATAGATAAGTTGCTGAAGAATGCTGTATTCTATTTTACGATTCAGACTCTCTATCCGTTTCTCTCTTTCTTTTTCATCTGATTCTCCACCTAAATCACTGATATTGTTCTCCTCTTCATTTGCCTGCAAAGTAGCAAGGGAAATAGGCAGGAACTTATACTCTTTGGCAAAATCTTCCCTCAGAGTAATAAGCACAGAACTCTTGCCGGATCCAAAAGGACCGGTAAGAGCAATGTTTCTTATGTGCTCTTTTTCCGCTGAAGACAGGGCTTCATTTAACTCAATGACGGATTTATATGAAGCATCTGATTTTTCCAGTTTTTTGGGAAGTAAAGTTTCAATTGCCATATACGCTCTATTTTATCAAATAGGTTAAATTCTTTGCTCGTATAATTTTACCATCAATCCATTGGAAATCAACTCTCCAGGCTGCATTTTAATGCGATATATGAGAACCTTGTCCTCTCCCAATGAAATAAAAGTGGACAGGTTTAGTTTCAAGCATGGTTTACCGTTCTTTGTGCCAAAATATACTTTTTTTACTTTATAATAGCCATCGATATTCCCACCGACCATAGGCAAGAAATATCTGATATTCATCACATTGATAGCTGTCGGAATTCTTTCCATCGTATAAGTTTTTGCCGTATGGCTGAGAAAATCCGCATAGTCTGCATCTATTTTCCGAACCAAACCTGTCAGGATATCCTTAACCTCCGGTTTTGGCAATTTATTCAGCGTACCCACATTTCCGATACCTTCGACATGAAGTTCCTTATCAAGCATGAAAGGCTTGCTGACATAGAAATGGGTTTGCAGGCTGTCAAACAGTTCTTTATTCTTATCCACCTCATTTCTTATTGCTTCCGGTTTAACATGAAGAGCTTCCCACATATCGGTCTCTTCTTCTTTCATTAGAGCAAGAACCAGATAGTTACTGTCTGTTTTCGGACGATAAAGCTTGCCATTCAAACGCTGGAAGTTATCTTGAATGAACTGGTAACAATCCAAACCCTCACGTGGCTGGATTGTCCTAAATGTATATAACTGGTTCAAAGTGCTTTGGATTCGACTTCTGAATTCCTTACGGGCATATTCTCGCCATACACTTTGCGCACTTTTATTGTCTCGGCCATACAACGAAACAATGTACAGGAAATTCACGTCATAATGGCATAGCAAAAGCGTATCACGGTCGAACAGACGATTTTCAAACTGGCGGTTCAGTTGGACGCCTTCTTCTTGCGTTTTCAGTTCCCTGTCATCAAAAGAGAGGAATTTTGAACCGCCGTTCCGCTTGTCGGGAATTCTTGCGCTAATGAAAAAATTGGGTATCGGATTGTATCCTTCCGTCAGCGCATCCCTCAGCTGTGGTTGTTCTCCATTACCGTCACCATCAAGAAAAAGATTCATATTCCATTGGATGACATTTCTGGCGTATGTGTATTGTTTGTAAATGGATTTGTCCCCAAGCTGCGTCCGATCATTCTTGGAACGCTTGTAATACTTGCTGTCCCCAATATAGTAAGTCAGTTCGGACCGCAGATCGGACTGCTCAATAAGTCCCTGTCCGATGAACATGTGGTCAACAAGTTTTCCGTCTTTCTGTTCGGTAAGCTCCTTCGGCAAGTTCTGTTTGTCGTTACCGCCGATAAGTGTATCAATCATCACTTCGAAAATATGCTCGAAGTTTTTCGCAAGCAAAAAGTCTTCCGCCTGCCTGTTCATCGCAATCTTATACTCTCTGTCAAAGAAAGCATAACACAAATCCCATATTCGCAAAGCTTTATCTGAAAAATACTTGTACTTGATCTGTTTCAGACGTCTGCATCCCAAGTTTTTCTTGATATAGGTCCGTCTCAGTCTGTCGGGATTTATCAAATGATAATGGATATTGATTTCAAAAGAAAAACCATGCGTTTCTCGTATGTAGTTCAATATCGAAAAGTAGATGACAAGCAGTTCCTCGTCAAAATTGACCATCTTCTTTTTGTTGATGGGTTCAATATAGACTGGAGTATCGCTTTGTATAAAAGCCTGCGACGATGTTATAGTTCTGGTCCAGTTAATTCTGTTATAACCGGAATGCACATTTTTAACAATGAAGGTAAAATAATCCTGATTGTCCCGATTGAAGTCACGGAGTGCGATTATTACATCCAGCAAAGTATTGTGCTTCTGTTTCCGACCTCTGCTTTCTGTTTGGTATTCCTTGCTTTCAAGTATATTGTCATTATGTGTCTTTTTATATACACTGATAGTTCTGTAAACCCATATCGAAAGTGTGGAAAGAAACTCCTTGTATTCCTTGCACCCTTCTTCCGTGAACTTGGACTTTATTTTATCTGATTCAAAGTCTATGATTTCCTGCGGTGACGCACCGAATATCGTATCGTCACCGTTTTCTTCGTTCTGCTCACCGGTCAGCACCACTTTGGGCAGAAAGAAAATTACATCTTTTGCCGCTTTGCTATAACAATACCCTACATACTCAAAGGCGTATTTATTTTCCTTGACAGGAATGGACACTACATCTTTGAGCACATCTCTGACGGTCAGGCCATCCCTGACCATATCATCCAAACTATACGGGTATCCTTCGATAAACAGCAGCATACTTACATTTTTTGAATATTAATCCCTCTATTCGGCTTATTTATCTTCCGTACTATTGTCAATAGGCTTCAATCCCAGTTTGTCCATCATTGAAACAATGAGCCGCTTGCTGTCTTCATCATACAATTTGGAAAAGGAGAACTCCTCGTTTGTGGGGAATATGTCAGCATCACCGTCCTTGCAGACATCATTCCACAAATAGAACAATATCTTGTTTCTAAACAAGTCATAGGATATGACTTTTGCCGGCGGATTGACAAAATAATCGCCAAGCATCTTGTCTTCAGAACCTGTGTCGTTCAAGATACGTGCATTGACTTCTTTTTGGAAATCACTCCATCTGTACTTCAGATCACCAATCTCAATCTCCCAATCCGTATTCTTATACTTAATCGGTTCATACTCCCAGTCCCACCGGCGTTTGAATGCACTGTCAATCGGAAACAGGGACTGGTCGGAAGTATTCATAGTGGCATAGATATAGAGATTGGACGGCAGACATAGCTCTCCGTCCTTTATTGCATCACTGTCCTTCCCTAGTTCCTCTTCCAAGAAAGTCTTTAAATCCGCATCAGCTTTAATTGTATATTCAGATTTGCCGCTTTCGTCCCTATCAAGGAGTTGAAACAAGTCTCCAAAAATCTGTGCACAGTTTCCCCTATTTATCTCCTCAATTATTAGATATACATTTTCATCCGGCTTCCTATATGCTTGCATATAGGCATTCAAAAATGCTTGCGGAATGAATTTATAAGTGATTATATCTTCATCCAAATCATCTTTCCCATCATTCAACCTGATAGTAAGACCTCCGTTCAGTCCATAAAGAGGCTTCTTCCCTTTTGTCGGCTTATATGCCCCTATAAAGGTAGAATAATCACTATCCGGATGAAATGTAGTTCTAAAAATATTTGCTTTCGGCACTTTTTTATCTTCCGGGCATCCCTCATACTCTCCAAGTATTTCCTTAATCTTATGAGATTTTCCAGTTCCTGGAGCTCCATAGTAAATTATTTGCCGGGCTGTTGGATTTTCTAAATCTTGAGATATGTCCTCTTTGACGTTTTCAGATAAATTATCTATGATATCAAGCCTTATAATATTATTCCCATGACTATCTTTAGAGAATATTAAAACCGATATTTCCTCAATTAAAAAATTTCTAATTGAAAAAGAACCGTTTCGAAGAGAGTTAAGATAAATCCTAGAGTCAGATCTTCTATATATATTTACATTATATGTTTGTATTGGTTTATCCCCAAAGAATTCTTGAACAGAAGAATATAACTCATTAAAGTAACCTTCTGAGAATTCAATTTTAGTACTATATGTAGAAGAAGATTTATATAGTGGCAGATTTGCTATTATATACGCAATACCTTTCAAAAAATCTTCTTTGTACAGAAGAAAAGAAACAGGCCTCTCTTCTCCTTTATTCGGTACGGGATTAATAATAAACTCCATAATCTCAATGGAGAGATTCATACTTGTTTCTCCTGAATTTTTGGGAGATGTTTTCAATCCAGCATCCTGCGAATGTATGGTTTTTATTATAGGCTCCATGTTAATTACGGATTATATTGTTGATAATTAAATAATAAAGTGTTGCATATATCGTATTGACACTTACTGCGTTCCCTGCTTGTTTATAAAGGGCTCCATCTGCTACTCCATGCGATTTTGCATTTTGTACAAACTCGGCTGGGAACCCTTGTAACATGAAAGCTTCTTCGGGCGTAAGTTTACGGATTGGCAGTTTGGCCAACTCTTCTTTTGTCATTGTATCAACTGGATTTACTTTGCCATAGGACATGATGAAATCCAGACTATAATAGTTGTCCTGACACGCTCTGTGCATTTTATGCATTGTCGCCGTTAGTGGCCGGGCTATCTTCATATTTATATCCGATTTCGATTTAAAATTGGATGAGCCATCAGCAAGTACTGTGGGTTTTATACGTTCAGAAAGAAAGTATTTGGATGCGGCATCCTGCATTAGCACTTCGTTAACTGTTTCATAGTGTAGCAGACTTGTCTCTTTGTACTTTTTGTCAAACTCTTTCGCAATTAATTTAGCCGAGAATTGAAAATCTTTGGGAATTCTTACAGTCGTTGCAAATATCAAGATTCTATTCCGTGTCTGGGGCAAATGAAAATCTGCTGTATTAAAAATATCTGCGTAAACGTGATACCCGATTGATTCTAGTTCACTCTTGATTCTGGCAAATGTCCTTCCTTTATCATGATTCCATAGATTTTTGACATTCTCCAGTAAAACATACTTTGGTTTCTTAACCATCAGTATATCCATTATACGGAAAAACATCTGTCCTCTATCCTCGTCAAAGCCAGTTTGATTCCCCATCATACTGAATGTTTGACAAGGGAATCCTCCTGTCAATAAATCAAATTTAGGAAGAGATTTGATATTCTTTTTGTCGTTTGTAAAAGCGACAATATCACCCATCACAATCTCATCCTTTCCTATGGCATAATTAGAGCGATAAGTTGCCTCTGCTTTAGAGTCAATCTCCGAATACCCGATACAATGAAACTCCATGATATGATCATTCGTAAGAATATCCATTGCTCTCCTAAAGCCACCTATACCTGCAAATAGTTCTAAATGTCTCATAGAAATTTCATTATACTCTTTCCGATTACTTCTGCAAATTTCACAGGAACTGCGTTGCCAACTTGGGCGTACCAGGAATTCTGAGGACCCTTTAATACAAAATCATCAGGAAAAGTCTGTATGCGGGCAGCCTCCCTCGGTGATAATCCACGCGCTTCCCATGGATGAATGTACATGTTGCAATCATACTTCATATGAGAAGTGATAGTTTTGCATATCTGATTTTCATCAAGTTTAAAATACTTATCCTTAAAGATATTATTACGCCTTTTGTATGGCATTATATCTTGTATGGATTCATGTAAGGAATTTGCTCCTTGAGGCAATCTTCTGAAAATCTCTATATCTCGCAAATTATTATACCTATTTTTATGGTTATATAACTTAGTGATAACCTTGTCACCATTAATAAAATGATAAAAATCAGTATCGGGATATGAAAAATCACGTTCTGTAAATCCACATTCCAACGATTCGTATTCGCCTTTGTTTTTTTCTTTTCTGGCTTCCAGATGCGGCAATCCATATAATGCATCTTTTAATACAAATGGAGGCCTTTTATGCCGTTCGATTTCTGTGAATATCTCATTCGGATCAATCCCCATTCTATTTCCGATCATTATAAAACGTTCTCTATTTTGAGGAATACCAAAATCTTGAACCTTCAGTAATCGGTAATCATATATATACTCTTCGCCTAAATACTCTTTGAAATTGGTAATTATTTCATCAAACTTATTAGCCATTCCTTTTACATTCTCCATTATGAAGAATTGCGGCCTAACCTCAGAAAGAAATTGTAAATAAGCCTTATAAAGTTGATTTCTGGGATCATCAATAATCCTCTGCCTATTAGCCATCGAAAAACCTTGACAAGGAGGCCCTCCACAGACCAATGTAATAGGTTTAACCGGGTTTTTGAGAATGTCGCTATATTTATCTAAGCATTTATTCAATTCATTGATATCTCCAATAAAATACTGTCCTTCTTTAAGGTTATGATTAGCCAAATAGGTAGATGCGAAGGTCTCAACTATCTCATTCATGAATACAACCTCAAAACCAGCTTGTTCAAGACCAAGACTCAAACCGCCACATCCAGCAAACAAATCTATAAATGTGTATTTCTTCTTCATTATTCTATATCATAATTAAAGTCAGCCTCAATGAGGTCTTTAATATCCACTTTGAGCAGTTGGGCGATTTCGACAAACTGAGCCATAGATGGCTGCACCTTATTGGTCTTCCATCGTGAGACAGTCATATCTGTAACCCCCATCTGCTCTGCCAGCCAACGATTGGTTATTTCTTTTTCAGCTAAAATTACACGCAATCGGTTTGAGCATTCTATTTTTGCCATATTGCTTCATATTACATGATTAACAGCACAAAGTTAAACATAAAAAGATAATCATCAAAACATACTGATATAAATATCAGTTTATGAAATGCAATACGAGATCATTAGTACTGTCTTATCTATTTCGTCCACGTGATTTACTACTTCTCATTACTACTATTATAGCTGTTTTTAAACACCTCTTCCGATACGCTTCTTCCTCCTCATCCGGCCTGCGGCCGTCCCAGCGAAGGTCGGAGTCGGAATTGCCGCCACCTCCGCCACCGGAAGAAATTGCAGCAGGTGTTCCTCCGGCAAGAGCATCGGCAATGGCGAATATCTTTGAGCGGAGAGAAGGGTTAGCAAGTTGGTCAAGCATTGTTTCCAATGTTGATTTCAAGCCATCATTGTTCTCAATAAGCGTTTTGACCTCCTTTCGTAACTGGTACAGTTCCCCGTAGTCCGCCAGCACATTGCGTTGGGTGGCTTCGACCTGCCGGGCTGCATCATTTCTGTATAGAGATTCTACCTTGCGGACAATCTCGGTGAACTGCTTGGCGATAAGTCTATTCTGTCGTTCAACCCATTTGTCTGTACCGAACAATGGTACTTTCTCTGTAATTTGCGGTGGCGTGAAATCAACCTTGTGGTTACGAAATGGCTGTATAACAGAACGGGCTTTCGCCGCATCCTTTGTTAATTGCTCCA